>Ga0193951_1001367_pt1 | contig 10805 bp, 9 predicted proteins | sample BB_2_MG_FD_140370 | JGI IMG/M metagenome (GOLD analysis project Ga0193951, IMG submission 140370) | Microbial mat bacterial communities from the Broadkill River, Lewes, Delaware, United States - BB_2_MG | ecosystem: Environmental > Aquatic > Freshwater > River > Microbial mats | place: USA... | reverse complement strand
TGAAAAAACCACTGGAGTAGGCATTGTTTTGAATCACAGGAATATTCAAAAGAGTTCCCGAAGCATTGAGAACATAATCTTCTTGTTCAAAGTCTCTATTCTTTTCTATAAAAACAGCAGGAATAGAAGGAGCTTGTTTTAAAGAGTAGGTTTCATCCTCGAATTGAAATTGATAACCAAGTATCACAGGAGAGTTTGCTATAGTGATTGCTAATTGTTCATCATAATTATCAAGAGCTATGTTTTGAAGGTTTAGCTTAGTCTTTTCTATAAGAGTATGGGGAGAGGTTTGATCATTTTCTGGAAACACAATATCCAGACCGATCACACCGGCTCCAGCATCACTTAGATTTTGGATAAGATCTGAGACTATATTTCTAGGCCATGGCCATTGTCCAAGGTTTTGAAGAGATCTATCATCAAGATCTACAATGGTCACGTTTTTACTATCAGGAACAGGACCTCTAAGAATAAACATATAGTCTCTTAGAATATTATCAAAGGTATTAAGCTTTGAGGGAAAAAATACGTATAAGCTCATAGAAGTTACAGATATTAGTGAAGCGATAGCAAAATATAAAATAAACTTTTTTATCTTTTTATTAAGTTTCATTTGGTCTCTTTATAGCTTTTAAGGATATAGTTTAAGTATATTATCATCATCTAGGTAAAGATAACGAAAAAAGATATAAGTGAAAAAAGTTAAAAACTGACCCATAGTTCTAGCTTATAATATTTATTTTAGAATTTTTAAGATAGAATCACAAAAATTATTTATAAAAGGATAGAAATGTTACTTAAAGAAAAATACTCTCCGATGTTTTTTCTCGCAGCACTTGGTTCTGGGGGATTATCAGTATCGTTTTTTATGTATTTAATGTTTTTGGTTCCACATCCAAAAACACCTATGGCTACTTACGATCAGGTTTTTCCTGCATTATTAAAAGGGGATTGGCTTTCGTTTGTTGTTGCATTTTCATTAGTGTTTATTATTGCTTTTGCATACTTTCACTTTAAATTGCTTTTTTGGAATATAAAACAATATAAGGCTTTTAAAGAAACAGAAGCATATACTACACTTATGAACTCAAATGCAGAAGTGACACTTATGGCTATGCCTTTGACATTTGCGATGACCATCAATGTTTGTTTTGTTCTTGGAGCTGTATTTGTTCCTGGACTTTGGAATATTGTTGAGTTTTTATTCCCTGGAGCTCTTTTAGGTTTTGCACTTGCAGGATATTATGCTATTAAGATCTTTATGGATTATTTTAGCAGACTTATTACTACTGGGGATTTTGATTTTACAAAGAACAATAATCTTTCTCAAATGATCTCTATCTTTGCTTTTTCTATGATCGCAGTTGGATTTGCAGCTCCTGGAGCTATGAGTAGTAATATTGCTATCAATGCTATTGGTCTTTTCTGTGCGATCTTCTTTGCTGCTATTTCAGTGATGTTAATAGCTATCAAACTTATCTTAGGATTTAAAAACATGTTCGAACATGGAGTTGCGAGTGAAGCAAGCCCATCACTTTGGATAATGATCCCAATTCTTACACTTCTTGGAATAACTTTTGTAAGAGTAAGTTTTGGACTTGATCACCATTTTCATTCTCCATTAGATAAAGCTTCATTGTTCACTTTAACAAGTTTAGTTCTAGCTTTGCAACTTATCTTTGGTATGCTTGGATTTTTCGTAATGAAAAGAATAGGGTACTTTGAAGAGTTTGTTCATGGAGAGAAAAAATCAGCTGTTTCTTTTGCACTTATCTGTCCAGGTGTTGCATTTTTTGTTTTTGGTATGTTCTTTATTAATATGGGACTTACTCTTAATGATGTACTTACAAAATACTCAATTGTCTATTTTCTTATGATGATTCCATTTATGTTTGTTCAATATAAAACAATTGTCTATTTCTTTAAACTTAAAGCAAAATTTGAGTTATAAAAAAGAGCGAGAATCACGCTCTTTTTAATTGTCTTTTATTTTTAGTATCAAGTTTTTCATTGTGAAAGCTTGATACTATATCACTATATTCCCTTAAAAATTTCGGAAGTTTCCTTCCACTTACGCTTAAAATATCATCAGCAAGTATCTTACCAACTGTATGTGCATCTTTATGCTGTATCTTCACCATATAGTCAAATAAGAAGTTTGCCATTCTATCCATAGAGATACTCCAAGTAGAATAGGTGTTTTTGTAGATAAAATCAGTTAGTTGATAAAAGGTTTCATAGACACTTTTATCGTGTGTGAGAAGTTTAAAGCTTTGTATAAAGTTTCCACTGTTGTAAACCATATCCCAATATTTAGCAAAGCGTTTCATATGTTGCATCTGCTTAAAAGGGATAGCATTGTTACAGAGTATTTCGTATGGAGGAAGGTCATTATAGGTCATTCCATGCTCTTGGTCATGGCGATCTATAGTAGTTCCTGAAAGTTTTTTCAAAACCCCAACTTGTATCTCACTAGTACTTATAGAACAAAGCTCATCGAGATTTTCTCCAAAGCTTTCCAAAGTTTCTCCAGGAAGCCCAATAATAAGATCAAGATGTATATGTGCATTTGTTTCATTCTCTAAAAAAGCGATATTCTCTTTTATCTTTGGAATATTGAGATTTCTTTTAATATTTTTTGCTATATCTTTTTTAAGAGTTTGTATCCCAACTTCAAGTTGTAAAGAGTGTTTAGGGAAACGTTTTATTTTCTCTTTTAAAGGTGCTGGGAAGTTATCTGGGATCACTTCAAAGTGAGTGGTAAATGGTTCTTTTTTTTCTAAAAAGAAGTCAAGTATCTTTCCTGCATTTTCAATATTGAGATTAAAGGTTCTGTCTATGAACTTAAAGTCTCTTGCTCCTTTGTCCCATAGAGTTTGAAATTCAGTTAGTAAGGTCTCTATGTCAACCTCTCGTACTTTTTTGTCTATAGAAGAGAGACAAAATTCACATTTATAAGGACACCCGCGTGAAGCCTCTACATAGATATGACGGTGAGCAATATCATGTTCATCATAATAGGAGTAAGGAAGAGTAATAGAGTTGATATCTATCATTTTAGAAGGGAATATCTTTTGAGTGACATTTTTGTTTTGCAAGATATCCTTACAAAGGTCATAGAACTGTATCTCACCTTCTCCTTGGATGATATGATCAGCTTTATCATAGTTGACCCTAAAAGGGGTGTAGCTTACCTCAGGTCCACCTAGTACAACATAGGTCGAAGGAGAGACCTTTTTGATAATATCTACAAGCTCAGCAACCTCTGAGGCATTCCAGATATATACTCCTATACCTATTATCTTAGCTTGTTCATCTAAAAGCTCTAACGCTATCTCTGAGATATTTTGGTTGATCACATATTCTTTTATGAGAGTTGTATCTTGTAGTTCGTGTAAGTTTGCATAAAGATATCTCAAAGCGATACTGCTATGAGAATATCTTCCATTAAGTGTTGTTAGTATTATATCTTTCAAGTTTTACTTTACATGAGTTTCTAGTTCGATCTGAAGTTTAACTTTGTCGCCAACTAGTACTCCTCCTGCTTCTAATGCTTTGTTCCAAGTTAGCCCAAAGTCTTTTCTATTTATTTTACCCTCTATACTAAATCCTGCTCTTGTATTTCCCCAAGGGTCTTTTACCATACCATTGAACTCTACTTCTAGTTCTACTGTTTTTGTGATACCATGAATAGTAAGATCTCCTGTAAGTATACCTTCATCCCCATCTGCTTTATAGGAGTTCATTTTAAAAGTGATATTAGGAAACTTTGCCACATCAAAAAAGTCAGCACTTCTTAGGTGGTTGTCTCTTTTTTCTATCCCTGTATCGATACTTGTAGCTTGAATAGTTGTTTCAAGTTTTTGAAATACTTTTGTATTTGTATCAAACTCGATCTGTGCGCTATAATCGTTAAATTCTCCTTTTACATTACTTATCATTAAGTGTTTGATGGAGAAACCAACATGAGAGTGACTTTTATCAATCTCTAGCTTTGCAGCATTGAGAGTTGAAAAACCAATAAAAAATGCCAAAATCAAAAAGATTTTACTTAAGCTCTTTACCATTGAATACTCCTTATTGTTGTTTATATGGATACAATTTAATATAACTTGGATTAATATAGGATTAAAAAAAGTAATTATTGGGATTTAGCTAGTTTCTAAAAAGGATACTAAAAGAGGAACCTTCATTTTCGATACTTTGAATATGAAGTTTGAATTTATGGATCTTTAGTATGTTAGAAACAAGAGAAAGTCCTATCCCAAGAGAATTATCCCAACCATTTTTCGAAGCTCTGTAAAATCTATTTGTTATTTTTGAGATATCTTTTTCTTTGATCCCGATACCAGTATCGATGATACTGATCTGTTTTGTTGATATTTCAACTTGCACTTCATCTTGTGAATATTTTAAAGCATTTTCTATTAAGTTTTCAATCGCTACTTTCATCATGGTCTCATCAATGTTCAAAACAACACTCTCATCACCTTTTAGTATGATCTCTCTATTAGGATAAGAGTTTTTGATATCTTCTATTACATGGGTTGTAATGGTAAAAAGATTTGTCTTTGTAAAGGTCTCTTCATAGTTCCCTTCCTCTAATTTTAAAGAAAGACGAAGTCTATCTATAAGATGTGAAAGTTTTAAAGAGTTAGAACGGATCTTATTGATAAAGTTCTCTTGAATCTCTCTATTGAGGTCTTTATCTTCTAAAAGAGTTTGTGAATAACCATTGATAACAGCTATAGGGTTTTTAAACTCATGTGAAATCGCTGAGATGATATCATCTTTTTGTCTATTTGCTAATTTTAATCTAGCTGTATATTTTGATTTTTGTCTCTCTTTCTTTGCCAAAGCACTAGATACATCTTCTAAAAGATTCGTGATCATATCAAACTCTAGGGAAAAAGGTGCTCTTGATATTTTGATCTTTTGATGTTTCTTTATTCGGTAAAGATACTGAACGATGTTTTGAATCTCTAGTTGTATTTTTGTACTCAGTCTAAACGCGATCAAAAATGCGATCAAAATAAAAAATAAAAATAAAAATCCTGTTTTTAAAGAAAGAGATATGAACTTATCACTGATCTTTTTGATATCTGCAGAGATCCTTATATAATACTCATGATCTTTTAGAGTAAATTTTTTTGCAACATATAAAAGCTCTTTGTTTATAGTATCAGACCTTCTTATAGAATAACCATATTCTTGAAATTTTGCATCGATTATCTCTTCTCTGTTACTATGGTTATCCATCCTTTTTGGATCTTTGTCACTCTCTCCTAAAATATCACCGTTTTTATCAATGAAGGTGATACGAAGATTTGTTGTCTCTCTAAGCTCTTTTGCTTTTTGGGTCAGTTCATCAAGGTCTGTAATAGAAAGTGCAATGATATTGATATTATCAATAAGGTTATGTTTTGTTTGTTCTATGTAGATATGTTTTATCCATAGATAGATAATAACTCCAAGGATCAAAAAAAGTATAGTGAAAAGAAGAAGGAATCTTCTTAGGAATATATCATGGAGTTTACGCAAATATATAACCTTCGCCTCGAACTGACTTTATATATTCTTTTTCACCTTTAGGATCGATCTTCTCTTTGAGCCTTTTAATAGCGACATTTACAGTTTTTGGTTTCACATCTGTAAAATCTTCCCAAACATTTTCTAAAAGTGTTTCACGGCTCAATAGAACATCTTTATTTTTAAAAAATTCTAAAAGCAGATCGTGTTCTAAGTGAGTGAGCTTTATCTCTTTGTCATCTATGAAGAACTTTTTTTGAGAAGCTTTGTAGAGGATATCCCTTACTTTTTGAACTTCCATCTCTTTTTTGGCTCTTTTGATGATAGCATTGACCCTAGCTTTTAAAATGTCTAGATTAAATGGTTTGGTTATATAATCATCTGCTCCACGAGTAAAGCCTTCAAGGATATCCTCCTCTTTGTCTTTTGCTGTGATATAAATAACAGGTTGATCAAACCCTTTTTCTCTTAATCCTTGAACAAAGATACTTCCCTCTACAGATGGAAGGTTCCTATCCATTAAGATAAGGTCAACAGATTCTTCCAGTAAAAGTTGCTCGACAAGTTTAGTATCAAGACATGATATTACATCATGTCCATCTTTTGTAAGAGTATATTCGATGAGATCAAGGATATCTTGCTCATCTTCAACTACTAAAATAGTACTATCTTTCATTTAATTCCTTAAATACAATGACAATATTATAGCAGTTTATTATTATACTTGATGAAGTTCACCACCATTATTAGCATAAAGTAGTAAGCTTGCAATGCTCATTGCTCGATCTGCAATCTTCTCACTTCGTCTTAAAGACGCTAACATTTGGTGATAATTTTTAAATTCATTCTCTTTGTCTGCTTTTTTTAACAACTTGGTTTCTATCATGTCATAAAGATCATCAGTTTTGTTTTCACATATCAGTACATGATTGAAGTTTTCTTGCATCTCATCGTGACAGTCTATATCTAGCATTGACAGGATCGTTCCAAGAGCATCGACTGTTGTTCTTTGCATAGGGATCGCATATTCGTTTATTATCTTAAGATCAACCTTTGTACAAACCTCTTGAAAGTCTCTAATAAAGCTTCTTGTACTCGCACTAGCTCGTACAAGCTCATTTGTTATTTTTAAATAAGAGACCATTCTTCTTAGATCTTTTGCTTCTGGCTGATGTAAAGCTAAAGTAGTAATGATATCATTATCAATTGTTACTACTTTATTTCCTACGTTCTTTATAGAGTTCTTTGCTTTTGTAAAATGATCTTTGTTACAATCGCTTAAAGCTTTTTCTATCATTTTATTTGCATCTAATAAACCATTGAGGAGAATATTTAATTGATCCTTTACCTCTTTTTGTTTTTCATTGAAATTTTGTAACATAATATCTCCTATCCAAATCGACCAGTGATATAATCTTCTGTTTTCTTCTCTTTTGGATTGATGAATATCTTCTCTGTTTCATCATATTCAATTAAGTCACCTAAGTGAAAAAAGGCAGTCATATCAGCTATTCTTGCAGCTTGTTGCATATTGTGAGTAACAGTAACGATAGTAAATTTCTTCTTTAATTCCAGCATAAGAGCTTCGATCTTCTCAGTTGAGATTGGATCGAGTGCAGAAGTTGGCTCATCCATAAGTACGATGTCTGGTTTTACAGCAATAGTTCTAGCGATACATAATCTTTGTTGTTGTCCACCACTGAGTCCTGTTCCTGGTTGATTAAGGATATCTTTTACTTCATCCCAGATTCCAGCTCCTTCAAGTGATTCTTGAACAAGATCATCACAATCACTTCCTTTTCTTACAATACCGTGTTTTAATGGAGCATACGCAACATTTTCATAAATGGTCTTTGGAAATGGATTAGGTTGCTGAAACACCATTCCAACTCTTTTTCTTACACTTACTTCATCTACTTCTTTATCATATATATTTTGATTATCGATTAAAACTTCACCTTCAACTCTTGCACTGCTTACAAGATCGTTCATTCTATTGAGGCATCTTAGAAAAGTTGATTTCCCACATCCAGAAGGACCAATCAAAGCAGTGATTTGATTTTCATAAAGTTCTATGTTTAGATCATGCAAAGCATGTTTTGTACCATACCAAAGATTTAAGTTTTTAACATCTATTTTTGTTTTGTTTTTACTCATTAAGTTCTCTTTTCATTGATTTTAACAGTGGGTATTCTATAGTATCTAAATTACAAAATGGTTACAGAAGAAAAAAAGAAAGAATTTTGACTTTTTTTTATTGAAAATAGTAATATTATAAGTAAAATCCCCATAAAAATATAAGTTCTGCTTATCCTAGTTTTAAGAGAATTGTCTGTAGCATACTACATAATTTTAGTTACAAAATGGTTACAAGGACGATATTATGGAGATTCAAACAGTTAAAAAGATGGAAAAGGTCGCCTATAAAGAGAGCGGAATAGATTTTATTCGACTTGGACTTGCACTTTTTTTTCTGGTTATGGTGTTAAGTTACAGTTTTATAAGTTCAGGTGGAATTCCAAATAATCTTTTTCTAGCAATCGCAGCACTTTTTGGTGCGTACATGGCTATGAACATTGGAGCTAATGATGTAGCAAACAATGTTGGACCTGCTGTTGGATCAAAAGCTATGACAATGGGAGGAGCTATTGTTATTGCTGCTGTGTTTGAAGCAAGTGGAGCACTTATCGCTGGTGGAGATGTTGTAAATACTATTAAAAAAGGTATTATTGATATCTCTGCTTTTGGTGATCATACTGAATCATTTATTTGGGCTATGATGGCTGCTCTTTTATCTGCAGCTTTATGGCTTAATCTTGCAACCTATTTTAAAGCACCTGTATCAACGACTCACTCAATCGTTGGAGGAGTTATGGGAGCAGGAATTGCTGCTGCTGGATTCTCTATAGTATCTTGGGGTACAATGGGGAAAATCGCAGCATCTTGGATAATCTCTCCAGTTCTTGGTGGTATCATCGCAGCTATATTTTTATATTCGATCAAAAAATCTATGGTATATAAAGAGGATAGAATAACTGCTGCAAAAAAATGGGTTCCTGTATATGTAGCAATAATGTCTTGGGCATTTGTTACCTATCTTACTTTAAAAGGGCTCAAAAAAGTATGGCCATCTATTGTTGAACTTCTTACTTTCTTACCAGATACAAAAAAGCCAACTTTCTTGGTTGCATCTTTATTTGGTTTAGCAATAGCTGTTCTAGTATATTTTATTGTAAAATCTGTCATTGAAAAAAATTCAAAGAAGATACAAAACTCAAGAGTGGGTGTAAACATACTTTTTACTATCCCTTTGATATTCGCTGCTGCATTACTGAGCTTTGCCCATGGAGCAAATGATGTTGCAAATGCAATTGGACCATTAGCAGCGATCAATGATGCTGTCATGAGTGGTGGAATATCAGAAAAAGCAGGAATCCCTCTATGGGTTATGGCAGTTGGTGCTATTGGTATTGCTTTAGGACTTGCACTCTATGGTCCAAAGCTGATTCGAACAGTAGGAAGTGAGATCACTGAACTTGATCAAATGAGAGCCTTTTCTGTTGCAATGGCAGCTGCTATTACTGTAATCATCGCTTCTCAATTAGGACTTCCTGTATCATCGACTCATATTGCAGTTGGAGGGATATTTGGAGTAGGTTTTTTAAGAGAATATTTAAGTCAAACAGATAAAAGTGAGATCTTACTACAAGAGCAAGAACTTTTAGAAAGTGAAAAGAAAACATTAAAAGCATACAATCACGAGTTAGAAGCTATTCAAAAACAAGATGTAAAGAAAAAAGCTGACTATGAAAGAATTGTTGAGCTTTATAAACTGATCGATGAAGAAGAAGATAAAGTAAAAGAGGTAAAAAAACAGATAAAAAGTGCTGAGAAGACTCAGTATGTGAAAAGGGATGCAGTGAAGAAGATCATTGCTGCTTGGATAATAACAGTTCCAGCTGCTGCTTTACTTTCTGCAATGATCTTCTTTATGATAAAAGGGATAGTTCTTTAGACTATCTCCTTTTATTGCCATTTTACTTCATATTTTTTTCTTAAATAAACAGCAAGAGCATTAAGTGATATAAGGATTGAAAGTAGCACTATGATACCTGCGGCTGTTCTTTCAATATAAGCAACCTCAGGACGACCTGCCCATGTAAAAATCTGTGCTGGCATAACAGTTGCTGCTTCCATTATATTTGATGGACTATCTGGAATAAATGCGATCATACCAACGATGATAAGTGGAGCAGTTTCTCCCATAGCTTGTGCAAGTCCAATGATAGAACCAGTCATTACTCCTGGAAATGCAAGTGGAAGAACATGATCCCTTACCACTTGAATCTTAGTAAGTCCCAATCCATATCCAGCTTGTCTTATACTTGCAGGAACTGATCTAAGAGCAGCTCTTGAACTTACGATAATAATAGGTAAGGTCATAAGTGCCAAAGTAAGTCCACCAACAAGTGGAGATGACCTTGGTAGTCCAAATAGATTAATGAAAATAGAAAGACCTAAAAGACCGAATAATATAGACGGAATCGCTGCTAAGTTATTGATATTTATCTCGATCAAGTTTGACCATTTACTATCAGGATCTGCAAATTCTTCAAGATAAACAGCAGTTGCAACACCAATTGGAAATGCAACTAACATCGTCACTAGAAGTGTAAAGATAGATCCAATGATAGCAGAGGCTAAACCTGATTTTTCAGGGATCAAACTATCACCTTGTGTAAAGAAAACTGTGTTGAATCGTTTTTCAACCTTTCCTTCTTCTATAAGTTGCTTTAATATTTTGAGGTCTTTACTTTTGATCTTGTAGTATTTATCTTTCATATACATATCAACTTGGTCATCAGCTAGTATCCAAAGCTTTTGTGAACTATTTAAAAGTGTTGGATCATTTTTAACCATCATAGGGATCTCTCTGATTTCCGCTCTACTTACAAGATTGAGATATTTTCTCTCAACAGCTTTTCTGTAGTTTTTGATACTTTTTTCATTGAAAGAAACATCTACTTGTATATAAGTTTGTTGGAATGCTGGAAGCCCCTTTGTTATCATATCCGTTAAGAATATTGCAAGGAAGATAAGCGATGTAGCCAAAGCTCCTATAGCCATTCCTTGAAATATTTTTGCTTTTGCGTGTCTTTTTGTTAAAGTAGGATCGTAAAATATGTTATTTTGTTTTCTGTTTGCCATTATAAGTTACTCATCTTGTATTTTTCTTTGAATTTTTTAATCATCATTACTGAAACGAAGTTAAGTAC
>Ga0193951_1001365_pt1 | contig 10827 bp, 7 predicted proteins | sample BB_2_MG_FD_140370 | JGI IMG/M metagenome (GOLD analysis project Ga0193951, IMG submission 140370) | Microbial mat bacterial communities from the Broadkill River, Lewes, Delaware, United States - BB_2_MG | ecosystem: Environmental > Aquatic > Freshwater > River > Microbial mats | place: USA... | reverse complement strand
GTGAATAATATCTATTAGATCACAGCGAGGAACTTGCTTCAAGCTTAAAAAACAAACAATTGAAGAAATATAAAAAAAGACGTAAATACGTCTTTTGGGAGAAATTCTACAGCCTCAACGCCTTATTCAAAGTAGGTCTACTAACTTTAAAATGCTCTGCCACTTCTGATTTGGTCATCACGGGATCACTAAGCATTGCTTTAGCTTTTTTAATATCCGCTGATGATAACTTTTCCTTTCGGCCACCTTTGCGACCTCTCGCACGAGCGGCATCTAGCCCTGCCTTAGTTCGCTCTGAAATAAGCCTGCGTTCAAACTGGGCAATAGAGCCAATCATGTGAAAAGCCAGCTCTCCTACAGCAGTTGTTGTATCAATACTCTCACTTAAGCTAATGAACTGCACTTTCTTGGACTTAAAATTATCTAATAGTTCTATCAAATCTTTTAAGCTTCTACCAAGTCTATCAAGACGCTGGACAACAACAACATCTCCCTCACGTAACGCATCGAACATACGTTCTAACTCAGGACGTGACTTTGATCTACCGCTATATATTTCACGATAAACTTTCTCACACCCAATAATTTTTAATGCATCAATTTGAGCGTTATCAGATTGTTCATCAGTACTGACTCTTGCATAGCCAATTTTCATTAGATATCCATAACAAAGGTAGGTTTGATTTACGTAGAAAACTTTACGGGTTTATTTACACGGAAACAAGTTATTTTCATGTAAATATTGATGATCGGGTGTTCGAAAAACAAACGACCCTTAAATTTACACTTATTAAATAGTTGGCTTTTGCCACAAAGTGATCATTAAAATAGATCAGTTTTAGTAAATAACTTAATTGTTCTCCTACAACAATTAGATTATAAAAATCCAAAAAAGAATTTTCTTTAAATTAATCGAAAAAATATTGAATCTTATATTGCTGATCGTGTAGAAGAGTAATATCTTCTTCAGATTCCATAAAATGGGTACCTATTTAGGATATTCTTTATTTTCATAAAAATAAAAATCGACTACCCCCACACTCATTTCAATAAAGAATTAAGATACAGCACGTGTTTGGTTTTTCAAAACGCGAGCGTACGTAAAATATTATAAAAAAAATATCGTGAAAACTGATTTAGGCACAGACAAAATCGTGCCAACTTTTTTGTGACTTCTTGAGGTCCTTTTATTTAAAGGGCTGCAGGGCGTTGAATTTAAAATATTTTATATAAGGTGCAATAGTACCTAAATACAAGCTCTTTTCAACCACAATAAAGTACTTCTGTCTAGCTGTCCTCCTAAATGTCAAAATAACTTTTTATATAAAATTTTATTTTGCTCATCCAATGAAAATTTTTTGCATGATTTAACACAATTCTTGACAATTGTAGGAGAACAATAAAGTTATTTACCAACCCCCATTAGTTAATAACTCTGCGCCAATCACCGATCAATAAAGTTCTTTACCGAAAATGACATGGTCACTAATAATACCCCTTGACCACTAAGAAGTAAGGCTAACAATGCCAGTTTGCTGATCTAAATTAGTCCTGAAAATTAAGCAAGTTTATGTCCACTTTGATACGATTGCTGACATTAGCCTCGGCTTATCTAACGACAAGTGATCCGATATAGCGGCCATAAATTAGATAATAAAGTAGCTCTAAATTGTCATTTAGAAATATGAGAATTTAATACAAAAAATTTATTTGGAATACTGAAAGCAGACATTAGATTAATATCGATTTTCATACGTTTTTGTATGTTGCAAAAATTAAATTTTCTAAGGAGTTCTTGGGGTACATTGCGCCATAGGTTTTGAAAAATTTATAAACTTTATATTGTTGTTATGTACAAGAGGAATTATACATAAAATTATTAAGCCTTCATAAGGTGAAACAGGATCATAAAACGTTAGGGAGGACTTTCAAATTATGTTAATATTTTAGTTGATAAAAGATATGGTGGTATAAATTGATAAATAATTTTTTCGTAAGCATATTAATAGTGATTTCGATTGTTTTACAATCGTTTGCATCTATTGGTGCGCCTATTGAAAACCACCAAGTTGATATTGAACATATTCAAACTGAACATCATCATGCTGACGATCAACAATTATTGCAAAAGTCTGATTCAAATGAAGATCATGATATATCAGACTGCCATCACTGTAATCATTGCAATAGTTCGCATTTATCATGGATGTATATTAAACACACCTCAAGTAATTCTGTATTAGCTTCCCGTAATGTATATCAGTACGTAACAGTAAAACCTCAAAATATTTTTGAAACCTCTTTCAAACCCCCTATAGCTTAATTTATTTAAATATTAATCAGCCTTAAGTGGCTAATTGTTTAATTTATTAAATTAAGAGATTTTATGTATATATTGAAAAATTATGCGGGTTTAATCCTGTGTTTAGGGATCGCTGCGTATCCCAACTTAACTGTCGCCAATTCTAAATCTTCATCAGGAACATGGTTAGATTCACAAATCATAAATAACCCTGAAGTTATTGAAGCACAAGAGCTATTGAATGCTTCAACTCATAAAGTTAATAGCGCGTCTCAAGCAATTTATAACCCAAATTTTGAATCAAGTTATGAACGTGAAGGGGATGATAATAATTACTCTTTCGGATTGAGCCAAACTATTGATATGGGAGATAAGCGCTCTATTAATCAAAGTATTGCTCAAATGCATCATTTTGCTAATCAGCAACAATTAAAAAGTATTATTGAGACTAAAAAATCTCAAGCTTTATCAGCATTAATAAAGTGGAATGCCGCTAAAAAATCATCTTTCATCGCTTTAGAGCAAGAAAAACAACTTGAAACTTTGTTAAGTATTGTCGATGAGAAAAAAAGTGCAGGTATTTTGGGGCAACTTGATGTGGAGTTTATCTATTTAAGTTTATCTCAAACACTGTCAAATATAGCGGATTATCAATTAAAGCTTAAAAATGCAGAAATACAAGTTCAAGAGCTTTTACCAGACTGGACACCTGAAAAGGTTACCCTTCCTAAAGAGGGGATCGGTGTTTCAAATTATCGAGTAAATCCAGAGTGGATTGATAGTCACCCAATAATAGAAGTAGCGAAAACTCAATGGAAAATTAAACAGAAGCAAGCTCTGCTTACTTCTGCGGAATCAAAGATAGATCCAACTATAGGTATTAATGCCGGACAAAATGCAAAAGAAAATACGATAGGTATTACTTTTTCTATGCCATTGAATATTAGAAATAATTATTCAGAGGACATAAAAGCATCATACACGGAATCAAATGCTGCCGAAGCAAGTTACCAATCAGTCCATAGAAAACAGACGTTCAGGGTGAAAGCCAATTATGAATCCGTCACCACAAATAAAAAATACTTTGAAAGGTGGCAGTCTCTCATGTCTGGTCGTGGGCGTAATAGCGCTAAGCTATTAAAAAATAGTTGGGATGCCGGAGATATAAGTACTTCTGATTATTTACTGGCATTAAATCAAAGGGCTGATGGGTTGTATTCAGGTATTCAATTAGAAACCCTTTTCAAGCTTAGTGAAATAGACTTTTTACTTAGCATTGGTCAACTATCTAAATTAAAAATTTAAAGATTGTTTTGTATAAACAATCATCAAATAAATATATTGGTAATTATTATGAAAATTTTAAAGAACAAATTTGTATCAGTAATCGCGATAAGCAGTTTAGTTATTGGTTCTTACACTCAAGCTAATGCGCTTGAATCGAATGCTAAAAAGAAAGAAACTGAAATACATAGTGAGCATGATGACCACAAAGGACATGATGAAACCTCAGGTAAAGAGTCTGATGACCACAAAGGACATGATGAAACTTCAGGTAAAGAGTCTGATGATCACAAAGAACATGATGAAACCTCTGATAAAGAACAGGATGGTCATGCTGAAGGCGGAATAACGCTTACTCCACAAAAAATAGCACTTGCAAACATTAAAGTGGAGGTTATAACCCCAAAAATTCAATATAGCTTGGTATATGCCCCCGGTGAAATTAAAGCCAACGGTTATAAAAGCTTTATGGTGTCACCGCGCACAGAGTCGGTCATCATGAATAGGCATGCAATATTAGGAGAGCATGTTGAGAAAGGCCAAAAACTAGTAACACTTTTTAGTGAATCAATGGCTCAAGCTCAGGCAGATTACTTAATTGCTTCTACAGAATGGCAGCGGATAAAAAAATTAGGTAAACAGACGGTTAGTGAGAGTCGTTTAGTTCTTTCTGAAACTACCTTTAATGCTGCTTATGGCAAGCTTATCGCATTTGGCTTAACCGAAGATGCCATTAAAGACATTACTAATAAGTCTACCGTATCTTTTGGACAATATAGCCTTACAGCACACAGTGCTGGTGTCGTACTTCAAGATAATTTTTATCAAGGACAACGGGTAGCAGCGGGTGATTTAGTAATGCTGTTGGCAGATGAAAATGATTTATGGGTAGAAGCGAAAGTTTCTCCAAATAAAAAGTTTGATTTACCCATTAATTCTCCAGCAATCGTTCAATTTAGCGGTCAAAGCTACCAAGCAAAAGTTATACAAGAAGCTCACACTATCGACCCTATAACGAGAACGAGAATAATTAGATTATCTGTGGAAAATCAGGAGGATAGTTTGCATTCTGGTATGTTTGTCAAAATTAACTTTCAATTTAAAACAGCGAATAAGGTGATGGCTGTCCCTGAAGAAGCACTAGTGAGAAGTGCTGATGGTGATTGGACAGTATTTGTTGAAGATCATCCTGGTGAATTTGAAGCTGTTGAAGTCGATTTAGGTCGTTCATTAGGTGATTTAAGAGAAATAATTGGATTAGAAAGTGGCAGTCGAGTTGTTACGCAAGGTGCATTTTTTGTTGCTTCTGAAATAGCTAAAGGCGGATTCGATCCGCATAATCATTAAGGAGAACGACTATGTTTAATAAAATTATAGACTGGTCTATTAATAATAGGCTCCTGATCGTGATCGCATTAATTGCCACAATGGTTGGTTCAGTTATGGTCATCCCAAAACTTAACCTTGACGCTTTTCCTGATGTTACTAATGTACAAGTCGCTGTCAATACTGAAGCTCCGGGGCTTGCTGCCGAAGAAGTTGAACAACTAATTACCTATCCTATCGAGGCGGTAATGTACGCTTTACCTGATGTCGAACAAGTCAGATCTATTTCTAAAACAGGTTTGTCTGGGGTAACGGTTGTGTTCAAAGAAGGCACGGATATTTACTTTGCTAGACAGCTAGTTTTTGAACGATTACAAGCGGCCAAAGAATTTATTCCTGATGGTGTAGGAACACCCGAAATGGGACCAAACACTTCAGGCTTAGGGCAAATTTATCAGTATTTACTTATCGCAGATAAGGACTCTGGTTATGATTCTATGACGTTAAGAAGCTTGAACGATTGGATTGTTAAGTTATTAATTATGCCTGTTGATGGTGTAACGGATGTTCTGTCGTTTGGTGGAAATGTTAGACAATATCAAGTCAATGTAGATCCTGCTAAGTTACTGTCCTATGAATTAACCCAAGAAGATATTGTTCATGCATTGGATACTAATAATGCCAATGTTGGTGGCTGGTATATGAATAGGGGTCAAGAGCAGCTCGTTATTCGTGGAACTGGCTGGTTCAAAAGCGGTAACGAAGGTCTTAAGGATATTTCACAAGTACCTGTTAAAACTGTCGATGGTACTGTTGTTATGGTGTCAGACGTAGCTAATGTTGTTATCGGTAGTGAAATTCGCCAAGGCGCAGCTACTATGACTCGTCGAGATGCAAATGGTGATCTAGAAAAGTTAGGTGAAGTGGTATCGGGTATTGTATTAAAACGAATGGGATCAAATACGAAAGCGACTATTGATGGGGTTAATGGAAGAATATCTTTGATTCGTCAAGCATTACCTGATGGCGTTCGTTTTGAACCGTTTTATGATCAAGCTGATTTAATTGAGCAAGCTGTTAATACGGTGGTAGAAGCCCTAGCATTGGCTTTTATATTTATCGCTATTGTACTCGCGCTATTTTTAATGAATATCCGAGCAACTATTCTAGTACTTATTTCGATACCAATATCAATCGGTATCGCCTTAATGATAATGGCTTGGTGGGGGATTTCAGCAAACTTAATGTCACTTGGCGGTATAGCAGTCGCTATCGGCATGTTGGTAGATGGTTCGGTTGTAATGGTTGAAAATATGTTTAAGCACCTCAATAGACCCGATCCTACGCATTTTAAGGATGCTCAAAAACGAAACCCATCAACAGATGAAGACCCTCATCATGTTGAATGTGATGACCATGGTATAGAACTGCGCTTAAAAGAAGCGGGGAAAGAGGTTGCGCGACCAGTATTTTTCGCAGCATCAATAATACTGGTTGTTTTCACTCCGCTCTTTAGTTTTGAAGGGGTTGAAGCTAAATTATTTCAACCGATGGCGATAAGTATTATCTTAGCTGTGGTTTCCGCTATTGCGGTAGCATTGTTTGTTGTCCCTGCGTTAGCCACCTTTATGTTTAAAAAAGGGGTTAAAGAAAGGGAAAGCTTTGTACTGAAACCACTTGATAAACTATATAGAAAAGGATTAAAAGCTGCTTTAAGTAATACCAAGATTGTTGTTATTGCGTCTCTCGTTTTACTTATTTCAGCTATGTTTACCATTCCTCAAATAGGAACGGAATTTGTGCCAGAGCTAGAGGAAGGGACTATTAACTTAAGGGCTACATTAGCACCATCAGCAAGTTTAGAGGCTGCGCTTAGCGTTTCTCCCATTCTTGAAGAAAAATTAATGGCGTTTCCTGAAGTTACTTATGCGTTAAGTCGTATAGGACGAGCAGAAATAGGTGGCGATCCAGAGCCTGTTAACAATATAGAAATATATATAGGGCTAAAACCTGTTTCACAATGGACTAGTGCTTCAAATCGATATGAACTTCAAGATTTGATGGAACGTAGCTTGGAAGATTATCCTGGATTATTGTTAAATTTTTCACAACCGATAGCAACACGAGTTGATGAGTTACTGTCTGGTGTGAAAGCACAACTAGCAATAAAACTTTTTGGTCCAGAGTTAGATGTATTAGCGAAGAAGGGTCAAGAAATAGAAAGTGTTATCAAATCAATTGAAGGCGCTCGTGATGTTGCTTTAGAGCAGATTTCAGGTGAAGCTCAACTGGTAATATCACCTGATAGGCAACAGCTTTCACGTTTTGGCTTAGCGGTAGGTGATGTCATGGATGTAGTTAAAAATGGTATTGGTGGAATTGCTGCTGGTCAAATAATTAACGGTAATGAGCGATACGATATCTATGTTCGAATTGAAGAAGAATATCGTAAAAGTAAAGATGCTATTGCTGATATTAGACTGAAATCACCTAGTGGAGCGTGGGTTCGTTTAGGGGATGTTGCGTCAGTTACCTATAAATCAGGTCCACCTCAAGTTAGGCGTGATGATGTTCAACGACGAGTTGTGATTCAAGCCAATGTTCAAGGCCGTGATATGGGGAGTGTAGTAGCAGATATTAAGGCAGCCATAGAAGAAAAAGTTGATCTACCAACGGGGTATTCAACTTCTATTGGTGGTCAGTTTGAAAACCAAGAACGAGCGCAGAAAAAACTTTCAGTCGTTGTACCTCTATCTTTGGCGTTAATTGCATTATTACTCTATTTTGCTTTTGGCTCTATTGGGCAAGCAATGCTTATTTTAGTGAATGTGCCATTAGCTGTTATTGGTGGCGTTTTTTCTCTGTATATTTCAGGTCAATACTTGTCAGTTCCAAGTGCAGTTGGTTTTATTACTTTATTTGGCGTAGCTGTTTTAAATGGTGTGGTCATGGTTGAAAGTATTAATCAACGAATAGCTGATGGCATAGAAAGTTCAAAAGCTATCTTTGAAGGAGCTACGTCACGCTTAAGACCTGTATTGATGACGGCTATTACATCTGCTTTGGGGTTAATTCCAATGTTAATGTCAAATGGTGTTGGAGCCGAAATACAAAGACCGCTGGCTAGCGTAATTGTTGGAGGTTTAGTGACTGCTACTTTGCTTACTCTTTTTGTTTTACCTGTTTTATATAGTAGGTTCTCAAAAGAGAAGATTAAAGAGTTAAGTCGTTAGGCGCTTAACTAATTTAATATTTAATCCCACATCGCAATTTGCGATGTGGACTATTTCCATTATCAAATAAGCTTATTAGGCACTAAATATGTCACATGATCACAATCATCTTCACCACAATCATGCCCATCAGCATGATGGCAAATTAAATTTTGCAGTCTTTATTAATATTATATTAACCATTGTTCAAATAATTGGTGGAGTTTTATCTGGTAGCCTTTCGCTTATCGCGGATGCACTGCATAACTTGAGTGATGCAGGAGCCATTTTGATTGCAATATTTGCAAGAAAAATCGCTAGAAGACCAGCTAATAGTAAAATGACATTTGGTTTTAAAAGAGCTGAGATATTAGGCGCATTAATAAATAGTACAACACTTATTATTGTTGGGTTGTACCTTATATACGAAGCGATCAATAAATTTTTTAACCCTCAACCTATAGATGGTTGGATAGTTGTTTGGATTGCATCAATTGCACTAATAATAGATGCCGTAACAGCATGGCTTACTTATCAATCAGGGGCCAAAAATAATCTTAATTTAAAAGCCGCATTTATTCACAATATGTCAGATGCCTTAGCGTCAGTTGCCGTTATTATTGCAGGTAGTCTTATTATCTTATACCAGTGGTATATAGTGGATTTACTCGCAACTATTGCTATCTCAATATATGTGATTTATCACGGGTATAGTCTGGCTAAGCAAACCATGATTATTCTGATGCAAGCCGTACCTGAGAATATTGATATTGATGAAATTTGTGAGGAACTTGAAAGTTTAACAATGGTTTCAAAAATTTGGCACTTACATGTATGGCAACTTGATGATAAGGAAATATTTCTTGAAGCAAGCTTAGAATTTACTCCATCCAATTCACAGTATGATCTCAACCCAATTAAAGACCTTCTTAAAGATAAATATGGTATCCATCATTCGACGATAGAGAATAGTGCTAACAATGCTTATGGAAATAACTGTTATGATGTTAAACAATAAAAAAGCAGCTTTAGTTAAGCGTAAAACGGGCGAAGGAGTACTCAGTTATTAAACCTACTGTTTGGATTAACCCTGGTGTTGTCACAATATATGGCTCTAGCATAGATGCTAATGCTCATATGCATCATGCAATACAATTAATATGCCCCTTCAGTGATTCGCTTTGTAAGTTGAATGGAAGAAAAATAACAGGTGTAACAGTAATCGATTCAAAAGTTGAGCATCAACTAGAAATGGCTGAAGGTTGGGTGTTACTTATTGAACCAAAGAGCAATTTGGGGCGGGAGTTGGTTACTAAATTAATGGGGCAACCATTTAAGTCATTTAAAACATCTTTTTCAGAGTCAGGTAACAAACCGTCTCAAACAGACGATTTAACTGAATTTTTAACACCAGTATTTGACGAATTAAAACTTACAAAACAGTTCTTAGTTGATAATAAAAACACAGTGGAAGATAGACGTATTCAGAAATTGTTATCTGAATTAGATCGATGTCTATATGTCGATTGTATCAAACCTACTAATTGGCGAGCTTCTGAAGTCGCTAACCAATTAGCTTTATCTGAAAGTCGTTTTCTTCATTTATTTAGTAAAGAGTTAGGTATTGCGTGGCGACCATATTTATTATGGCGAAGAATGATCTGTGCTATTCAAGCGTTAATTAATGGTAGCTCTGCTACAGATGCTGCTCATCTGGCTGGCTTTTCAGATAGTGCTCACTTAAGTCGAACATTTCGAAATAACTTCGGTATGACAATAAGGCAAGCTCATACTCTTTTCAAAAAAGTTAGCTAGTTTATTCAAGTTTTCTGTTGAGTGGTTGGTTATTCTAGTACATATTCATTGAATAGGAATTTCCCATGAAACTAAAACTAAGCAGATCTATTTTAATCATCGTTGCATTGATAATCGTATTGGCAAGCTTAATACACGGCATCATTGCTGATATATCGATATTTCATGGTCTGATTTTACACCCCCTCTTTTTTTCAGTTGGACTTTCTTTGGCTGCATTCAGTGTAGAGGAAAGTAGCCGTGACTAAATTATCAAAAGGTTTATTAAAACATACTCCAATGGTGGATTTTAACCATCCGCAAATTAAAAGTTTAATTGAGCACCGAAAGTGGCGAGATTTATCGCAATACGATGCCATTGACGCAATTTATAACTATGTACGAGATGAAATTCCTTTTGGCTATAACGCAGATGACCGAATACCTGCAAGCCAAGTACTTAGTGATGGTTATGGACAGTGCAATACTAAAGGGACTTTGTTAATTACCTTATTACGCACTGTTGGTATATCAACACGGTTCCATGGTTTTACTATTTACAACGAATTACAACGTGGTGCGATCCCTAACTATTTATTTTTCTTTGCGCCAAAGCGTATTATTCATAGCTGGGTTGAGGTTTATTACAAGGAACGTTGGATTAACTTGGAAGGTTACATCATTGATAAACCTTATCTTAAACAAATTCAGAGTCGTTTTGCTGAGGAGAACGAGAGCTTCTCAGGCTTTGGTATTGCAACTAAATGTCTTGCAAGTCCAGATGTTGACTGGACAGGAGAAGATACTTATATACAAAGTGACGGCATTGCAGATGACTTCGGTACATATGAGCAGCCAGATGCTTTTTACTCAAATCACGGTAGTAATCTTGCAGGAATTAAAAAAGTT
>Ga0193951_1001364_pt1 | contig 10830 bp, 9 predicted proteins | sample BB_2_MG_FD_140370 | JGI IMG/M metagenome (GOLD analysis project Ga0193951, IMG submission 140370) | Microbial mat bacterial communities from the Broadkill River, Lewes, Delaware, United States - BB_2_MG | ecosystem: Environmental > Aquatic > Freshwater > River > Microbial mats | place: USA... | reverse complement strand
GTAGAGACTATAAAAGAGAAGTTAAACTCTATAAAGGGTGTTTCAAATGTAGCAGATGATATTTTAGTTGGAAATATAGAGTTAAAGTTTAAAATAAACGAGTATGGACAAAAATTAGGGTTTACAGAAAATTATATAATCTCTTCTATTCGACCTTTATATTTTAAAGGTGCTTATTCAAAAATGTTTGATGATAAGGGAATTGTTGATGTGGTATTCCAAAGTAAAAATAAAGATGAATTATCTTCTTTAGATAGATTTGAAATTCTAATTCCACAAACAAGTCAAAAAGTACTATTAAAAGATGTAGTTACAATTGTTAGAAAAAATGCACAATCTCAAATATTTAAAGAAAACTCAAAAAGAATAGTATCTATTACAGCAAGCATAAATAAAGTGACATCATCTGAAGTTTTTGAACAGTTGAACTCTACTTTAGATGAGCAAAAGGAGCTTGTGTCAATTGATATAAAAGGAGAACAAGAAGAGAATGAAAAGGTTCAAAAAGAGATGGGACAAGCTGCACTTATAGCTATAATATTAATTTTCCTTGCTCTTATTTGGATGTTCGATTCTTTGGTAAAACCTTTAATTATCATTTCAACTATACCTTTATCTGTTTTTGGAGTATTAGTAGGGCATTTAATTTTAGGCTTAAATATTACAATGCCAAGTTTAATAGGAATAGTAGGTCTTGCTGGTGTTATTGTAAATGATGGAATCATTATGATGGATTTTATTAAAAAAGCAAAAAACCTTGAAGAGATGGAAGAGTATGCTTTAATGAGATTAAGACCAATATTATTAACTTCTATCACAACTATACTTGGATTAGGGACTTTAATTTTCTTTGCATCAGGACAAGCTTTGATACTACAACCAATGGCTGTTGCATTAGGCTTTGGTATTCTTTGGGCTACGATACTTAACTTGTACTATGTTCCTATGGTTTACAGATTAGTTTATTTAAGAAGAGCAGGTTAGTTAAAACTTCCCTGCTTTTTTCATGATTGATTTAATCATATTATTAAATACCAAATAGTGTATAGGAATTAAGCCATACCAATATAATCTTCCTAAAAGTCCTTTTGGATAGAAGTATGCTGATTGTATTAGCTTATTATTTTCAATTTTAAATTCAAGCCAAGCTGTTCCTGGAACTTTCATTTGTGCATAAAGAAGAAGTCTTTCATTCTCTTTTATATCAACAACTTTCCAAAAGTCTAAACTTTCTCCAACTCTTAATTTATATTGGTTTTTTCTTCCTCTATTTAATCCTACTCCACCAAGTAGCTTATCTATGAAGCCTCTAATTTCCCATAAGAAATCATATCCAAACCAACCATCTTTCCCACCAATACTTACAAAACTTTGAAATACTTGCTCTTTAGATAGGTTTAACAAAAATCTCTCTTTTCTATCTAAAAATATTGCATCTGCTATTTCTTTATTATGGTCTTTATCCCATACCTCACCTGAATTATCAGTATCTGACCAACGACTAATTACTTGATTTGTTTCTATCTCTTTTACCGCTTTTTTAACAGCATCTATATAAGACATAGGTTTTATTGATGAAAAGTATTTATTTGCATTGTCATTTTGTATTACAACTTCTGATTTTAAGCCTTCAATTAAAGCTTTAGCAACTTTAAATTGAACAGGGGTAAAAAGATTTAGCCAATAAGAAGATAGCGTTATAGATAAAAAAGGAAGAGGAATAATTACTCTTTTTAAACCTAAAGCTTCAGCAGTTTGAAGCATCATTTGTTTATAAGTTAATTGTTCACTACCTATATCAACGATTAAGTTGTTTTTTTCTTCAAGATATAAGGCTTGTTCTAGGTAGTTTAATACATCGTCAACGGCAATTGGTTGTGCTTTTGTATCTACCCACTTTGGAGTTGTCATAATAGGAAGTTTTTCAGTTAGGTTTCTTATTATTTCAAAGCTTGTGCTTCCTGAACCAATTATAACACCAGCTCTAATCCAAACAGTTTGAATATTTTCATTTGAACTTAATACTTCTCCTGTTTCAATTCTACTTAATAAGTGTTCACTAGTATTCTCATCTTTTACACCAAGACCACCAAGGTAAACAATTCTTTTTACACCACATTTTATAGCAATATCAACAAAGTTTTGTGCTGATTGTTTATCTAAGTCTTTGTAGTTTGTTCTTGAAAGAGAATGAACTAAGTAGTATGCTGTATCAACTCCTGTTAAAGCTTTTTCTAGTTTTTCTTTATCAAAAGTATCTCCTTCTACTACTTCTACATCTTTTGAAAGTTTAGAAGATAGAGTTTTTTTATTTCTAACAAATAGTCTTAAATTTACATTTTCAGAATCAATAAGTCTTTTTTTTAATCTTCGTCCGATATATCCAGTTGAACCTGTAAGTAATACTCTCATGATATACCCTTTTTATTTTATTATATCATGTGAAAATAACTTTTGGTATTGTTTATAAGTGTTTTGATAGGAAATAATAATATAACCTCTAAAAGAGGCTATATTTTAGAATTGAAATTTTCTTTTTAGTTTAAAAAAATATAGTATGGTTCTATATTGAATAAAAATAAATGGAATCATAAGTAAAAAGTAAAAAATAGAGTATTTCTCTAATACATTATTATAAGTTAATCCAAAATTTATAAAAAACATTCCAAAAACAAAAAAAGCAACACCAGGACAGATTAGGGCAAAAGAGACTGATGATTTGGTTTTTTCATCATCAACATAAGTTTCGAAGTATTTGTTTAGTTTCATTACTTTGTATCCTAATATTCCAAAAATTATTTGAATTGAAAGTATTGTTGAAGTTAAAGTAAATAAAGAAGATTTACTCATATTAGAGTCAAAGTTATGATCAAGTCCAAATGAAACACGAATCATCATAATTCCAAGTAGAGTTAGAATTGGTAATATTATCCACAAAGAAGGACTAGCTTCTATTGAAATTCCTTGTTCAAACATATTTTTAAAACCCATAGTAATTTTAATAATAAGCAATAAAATAGCAAAAGCACCAAAAAATAAAGCACCAAAAATACCTAAAGCATTTATAGTAATATTACTACTCATAGCACCAGGAGCTGCAAAACCTACTGAAATCATTGATAGTGCAAAAATAGAAATCATTTGCGACAGATTATTGTTTTTTGTAAAATCAAACTCACCTTTTACAAGAAGTCTTGAGAAGTATATAAAAATGATTTTTAGAGCAAAATATCCAGCAATTGTAAAGCCAAGTAGGGCAAAAGGAAACATAAATTCAACAAAAGCCCAAAGGTTTGGAATAAAAACAGCACCTAATACAAAACAGACATTTATAGTCATAGCATAAGTAAGAGGTATAGTCATTAAAGTAATTTCAGCATTTGAGTTTACCAAAGTCTCATAGTTTTTTGATTTTTTATACATATTAAACTGTTTTGTATTCCAAATTAGTAATTTAAAGTGTAAAAAAGCAAATACTATTATACCTATTAAAGCAATAACAATTACAAAAGATAACCAAGTCATTTTTATAAGTTCAGGAAATATATGATTAAAAGTAGCCATTGGTGTGTTTTTGTGAGGTACTAAGAACATTAAGTACATAAAAAAAGAGACAGAAAGTCCACCAGAACCTAGTGATACTAAATAACACATAGGATTAAATTTTTCTCTAAGAGTCATAAAATTCCTTTTTATTATAATTTAAATTTATGAAACTCTACTTATATTTATATTAAAAAGTTATTAAAATAGTATAAGTGTAACTTATTTATCTTTTCTGATAAAGTTAAAAATTAAGTTCATTATCGATAATATACTTTATGTATAAAATCTCAGTTAGTAAAGAACTATTCAACGACATTCAATTAAAAAAAATAAAAATTTTAGAAAAAGGCACTTCTTCTTATTGGAAAAGAGAATTAATTGAGCCAAAAATTGTAAATGATAAAATAAAATATAGTATAAAACAAATAGATAAACTAAAAATTACAAATGGTTTAGGGGAAGAAAAGCCTCAAATGACAATAGAGTGTGAAAAAGTTGATTACTCTTTTAAAAAAGATCTTTTTGAATTTCATTTAGGAAAAATAATTGAACAAAAAAACTCAAATGTAGACGAAAACTATAAAGATAATCTAATCCAAGAACTTTTAAGAGAAAGAGCCTTATTAGAAGACAATATGAATAGAGATCATTTAACAGGTGTATACAATAGAAGAAAAATGGAGAATGATCTATCTATGTTTATTAATCAAAACAATAAAGACCTTTTGACAGCTATTTTTATAGATGCAGATAGGTTTAAAGACATTAATGATAAATTTGGTCATGATACTGGTGATAAAGCTTTAGTATATTTAGCAAAAAAAATTCAAAAACATTCTGGTTACTTAAATGGTGAAGTATATAGATATGGTGGTGAAGAGTTTATCATACTATGCTTTCTTCCTAGATATGAAATTGAATCAAAACTAAATGAATTAAAAAATGAGATAAAGATGCAAAAAATTTATCATCCTAAAGAAGATGTTACCCTAACTGTTAGTATTGGTGTTTCATTTTTTAAAGATTGTAAAACAAAAGAAGAGATGCTCAAAAAGGCAGATGAATCAGTTTATCAAGCTAAAGACAAAGGTAGAGATACTATTGTTTATTCTTAAATTTAAAAGTTAGGCTGACCCTAACTTTTAAAAATTATTTAGCAATTTGGTTTGCAATTGCCTCGATATCAGCATCAGAAAGTCCAGCTACTTGACCTTTCATTAAACCTTTCATAGGTCCACCATAAGAACCATCTTTATAACCTTTCATTGCAGCAACAAATTCAGCCTTAGTCATATCTTTGATAATCTTAGATTTACCCATTGCAGCTTTTTCACCATTAGCACCATGACACGCAACACATTTTGCATATGGGTTAGCGAATGCAGCACACGCAAGAATTGAAGTTAGAAGTAAAATTTTTCTCATTAGAAATCCTTTTTTTAATTAATTCTTAGAATTCTAACCTAATAAACTTAATTTTGCTTTGATTTATATCAATACTAAATTAATTTTAAGGTAAGTAATTAAGAACGTTACTTTTATGCCATATTTTAAGAAATGAATGTGTAGTAATTGTGGAGAAAATGGGGTTTGAGAACTAATATAGTTAAACTATATTAGTTGTCTTTTAGAAGCTCTTCTTTAAGCTCTTCTTTGTTTATTTTACTTTTATCACTAGGAACTAGAGGTAAAGATTTCTTATAAATTATTTTATTTGGAATCATATATGAAGCTAAATGTTTTTTTAACTCAAAAACTATCTCTTTTGGAGCAATTTCACTTCTAGCACTATATACCATAACAATCTCTTCTTCTATATCCTCATTAGGAATAGAAAAAATAGCACATTGTTCAATCATAGGTAAGTTTTTAGCTACTACTGATTCTATTTCAAATGGACTTACTCTAAATCCTCTTGTTTTAATCATATCATCATGTCTAGACACAAAGTAGAAATAACCTTCTTCATCTTTATATACATAATCTCCTGTTGATACAACTATCTCATCATTTAGTTGCCCTTCAAGATTAATTACATTTTTAAGTATTTGAATAGATTTAAATCTTTGTGCAGTTTCTACTGGAGCATTCCAAAATCCATTGTAAATGTATCCACCTCTGTGAATTAGTTCACCAACTTCTCTTGGTTTACACTCATATCCTTCTTCATTGATAACATAAAGCTCAACATCAGGAATTGCCTTACCAATAGAATCAGGTCTAATCCAAATTTGAGATGGTTCTAAATAAGTAGATCTAAATGCTTCTGTAAGACCATGCATAGAGTAAAATTTAGCATCTGGGAAGTATTTGTCAAGGCCATTTAACATTTTATGTGTAACATTTCCACCTGATGATGTTATTACTCTAACTTTTGATAGTAAATCTGCACCGGGTAATCTATGCTCATCTTCATCAAACATAGAAGAGATATTAATAGGCATTAAAGGTACAACTGTAACTTCATCATTAATTAAATGATTAAAGAAGTCTCCAGCTAGAATAAATCTATGTAGTGCTAATGTAGCTCTTTTATACAATGAACAAAAAATTTGATTCAGTCCATAATCAAGATTGAAAATTAAAGTACCTGAGATAACATCATCTTCTTTTAAATCTAAATATGAAGAAACAACTCTTGCTGAGTCAATTAGGTTTCTATGAGATATAACTATTCCTTTAGGAGTACCTGTTATACCAAAGGAGTAAGTAATAACTGCATTATCATGACCACTTATTTCACAATTATATGGTTTGTTATAGTATTTGAAAATCTCTTCAAAAGAAGGAATATCTTTGTGTGTGGTTTCATAAGATACGATATGACCGTCAAACTTAATCTCTTCTATTGACTCTAGTTTCAATCTGTCTGTTATGATACACTTAATATCACAATCATTTATGATGTATTCTACTTGTTCAGATTTTAAAAGTCTCGTAAGTGGTACAAGTATATAGTCAGTAGAAAGAATTGCTAAAATTGCAATTACTTGGTCTATCCCTTTGTTTGAATAAATACCAACTCTACTACCTTTTGGTAAGTCAAGTTCACTAAGATAAAAGGCTATTTGATTAACTTTAGTTAACAACTCTTTATAGTTTATTTCTTTTTCATTGAATTTTACTGCAATTTTTTGAGGATGAGATATCCCTGCATCTTCAATAAGTGTTCTAATAGAATTTATAGACATGTTTGTTCCTTGTTTTGAATCATTCCAAGTGTCCAAATATCGTAATTACTATCCATTACGATTGTTGGATTATGAGTTGAGTTTAATATTTTTTTATAGAAAAAATCAATTATATCCTCTATATCTTCTTGTTGTAAAACTTTTGTAATACCACCAGTAAACACAAGTGAGTTTAAAGCAAGAAGTTTTAAGTTTACATAAGCTTTTCTATATGATGATACTTTACAAAGTACTAAGAAAATGGCAAGTTGCATTAAAATTTTAGTTGCTTTTTCACTTGACTCTTCTAATATATGTTCTGTAACTTTCAAGTGGGATAATAATTCATAAACAAACTCATTGTTTTTTGCTGTAAATACTAATGACTCTTTTGATTTAAAAACTCCTAGTTTTTTAAATACAAGTCTATCATACTCATTTTGGGTAACCATATTTTCATCAACTAAATCTTTTGAGTAATGAATATCAGTTGTAGCTCCACCTATATCAATAAGAATATAAGGGTCTGCAACTTTAAATTTAGTATCTATCATAGGAAGAGTTTTATTTACAATGTATGGTGTTGAGAAGATTTGATTTGATGTAACATTATATAAGTGTTTGATATCTTCTTTACCCATAATATCAGCTTGATAAAGATTTGTTAAATACTCTTTTAAATGCTCTTCTTCAACATGAAGTTTATCATTAATTATATTTGGTAAGACTGCAAGATTTTCAATATTTTTTTCTAAATAAGAGCTATCTTTCTTACTTCCTACATAAACTATGTTTGAATAATTTAGATTATCTAAAAAAGTAAATAGTTTTTCATCAAATATATTTGATACTGAATCAATACCCCCAACAACAATTACCACATCAATCAACTCACTAGGAATTGAAGTATTTTCAATATCTTTATACAAAATAGTATCAATAATATTAATACCTGAGTTAAAAGCAATATTTGTAGCATACTTTAGTGAAAAAGAGTTAGAAATACCAATAATAAGCGTACTTAGACCTCCGTTTGCAGAAGAACAGATATGAATATCCTCTTTTTCATAAGAGTTTATAGTCTCACCACATTTATATGTTAAATCATCATATATATCTTTATTGAAGTCTCTAAAGTGCTGTTGAACGTTATGTTTAGTACAAAGTTTAAAGTAGGTACTTCCTACATCAATTAGTAGTTTATTTTCTATATTTTTATTTTGGCTCATTGCATAATTCCTATATCATGGATAATATCATTTACAATAGATGTTGTATCTTTTGTTAAGTCACATTGTGCTTTTTCATACTCAAAACATCTATCAGGAATTGGAACTTTTCCTCTTTTTATGATTCTAATATTTTTCTTTGCATCTCTAATCGTAATCATCTCATTGTTATTAATAATATGTGGAGAAAATGGTACATCAATAGTTCCATTTTTAATAGAGTTAAATACTTTTCTCCATAGAGTATCAGCACTATCATTGAATACAGCTTCCATAATAGCCATAACTTCAGCTGTTAAAATTTCTTCCTCTTCTTCATCAATTATATTTGGTAAACCATTTAGTATTCTAAGAAGATATTGAGTGTTTGCAACTGTTTCAGCATTTGCTTCTTTTGTAGGAATCCCTGAAGCCTCTTGTTTTGTTTTTGTAATAATCTTATTTGCTCCAACCATTGAAGCAATCACTGTACTCATATTTATAAGTTGAGAAGCAAAGTTCTGATCCATAGGGAATGCACCCATCCATTGATGATATACTAAATGAATATCTGCATCAGTTACCCCAATTTGCTCAGAATAGTGCTTTGCAAGTTTTCTAATAACTGCACCCATTACAATATCTTGGTTCATACTTCCTGTTTGAGAAAAAGATACAGAGAAAGACTTAACACCTTCTTCTAATGATAATAGCATCTCTAAAAGTTGAATTACAATAGTAATACAAGGAGGAACAAGTGTAGCAGTAAGTGGTCCAAATGATTCTCTATTTATTGGTTCATTTAAGTGTGAATATTGAGCACAAACTCTTTCTACGTATTTCCAATAAAGAAAAGCTTTATCTAGTGGAAAGTTTTTTGAATATGGAAGAAGGTAAGTAATTGGACCACCTTCAATCTCAAAAATACCCGAAGCAATAGCAGTTTCTATTAAAAGTCTAGCATCAGGAGTACCATGTCTTAAAGAGATTGGTTTGTTAAAGTGAGTCATCATTTTTCTTGATGTTCTATATCCATGATTAATTAAAGGGAAACCATTTAACATATCAACTTCATTTTCTTCACTAAGTCTTAGCATCTTTTTTGCAGTTGCGTAGTCATTTAATCTTGTATTTGAATCAATTGTACATGGAAGAACATCTACATTTGCCTCATCAAAGAACTCATAAAGAGCAAACATTTTGTCGTAAGTAGGAAATCCACCACGAGGCTGTACAAGCATTTTATTCTTTGTTTTAAAGTTATGAGAGATAAATAGGTCTTTTGAAGCATTTTTTACAAACTCTTCAACTTCTGCAAAATCAAAATTATCAACATATTCATTGTTTAATATGATATTTCTTTCTTCTTGTAATAAACTCATCTATCTCTTTCCTTCATGAATTTTTCTAGTTCATCTAAACCAGTATTTAAGTCAACTTGATGAAATACTAAATCAAATCCATAATTTTTAAATCTTGGAACAATATCATCTGCACTTCCTGTACCAACAACAAGATTTCCACCTATCATAAATACTACATTATCCAATAGATTTCCATATTTTGCTTTTAAGATTTTAACTTCTCTACACCAACCTTCAGCTTCACCATTTAATGATGAAATTAAAAGAATATCAGCATCTGTTTCAATTACAGCATCTACAAACTCTTCAAGGTAGGTATTAACTCCTAAGTTAAATACCTCAAAGCCTCTTGCTTGTAGTGATAATTCTATAAGTCTATTTGCTACAACGTGGATGTCGTTTCCAACTACGCCTGTTACTACTTTCATGTTATTACCTAGTTTTTGATTATTAAAAGGCAAAAATTATATCTAAAAGGTGGTTATATTACTATTAGGAGTTTTTAACTAAATCCCAAGAAACCAATACTTGTGTATTAGTCTCATGAAAGTTACAAGGTAGTTTTAGTTTAGTTGTGTTGGTTTATTCAAGTTTATTGAAATATCACTAACAAACTCTTTTGCAATGATTTTTGCTAGTTTAGTGTTGTTCTTTCTTTTTTGAGTGTTTTTATTTTTATAAATCTTATTTGCAGTAGTAATGTGATGCTTTAACTTAGGACATTGATTTTTTACAATAGTTTCTTCATAAATTTTAGAAAATATAGTTTCTTTACTTTTGTTTAACAAACTAATTTTAGTTTTAACTATAAACTCTTTTTTCGTACATGTTAATTCTACTGTACCATATTTAATACAAACTCTTTTACTATTTTCTATTTTATAGTTTAGACATTTTATTGTTGTTGTAGGTTTTAGGTAATGAGTATAATTAGCATTTGATTTTAAAATTTGTGTTTTAACTGTAGCGTCACTCTTTTTTTCATCTTTTATAGTATTTAGATTTTTAGATAACTCTTTAGTAAGGGAACTTTTAAGTTGTATGTTATCATCAATTATGTTTTTTACTAATATATTTTCAACTTTTTGATTTTTTTTAGTATTTTTAGAAGTATCTACTTTTTCACTTTTATTATTACAAGCAGTTAGAAAGAGTGTTAAAATGGTAAGTAGTGATAGTTTTAAAATGGTTTTCATTTATAGCCTTTTTATTAAAAAAGAAATTATAGTATAAAAAAATTAATTAATTAAGAGAATTAACACTTACTTAACAATATTCCATTAAACTTACACCACAAGAAAATTAAAAAACCTCCTACTACTAAATAATTTTAATTTTCGTCATCACAAACTGAATATAATTGAATACGGCCTTGCTAAACTTAGCGGGGCCTTTTTTTATTTTCGTAAGTTTAATGCAAATTGATATATCATTATCAAAATTTTTTAGGTAAATAATGGAAAATATAAGTATACTCACAATAATCACAATTGCATTTTTAGGTTCTTTTGGTCACTGCGTAGGTATGTGTGGTGGTATTAT
>Ga0193951_1001361_pt1 | contig 10835 bp, 10 predicted proteins | sample BB_2_MG_FD_140370 | JGI IMG/M metagenome (GOLD analysis project Ga0193951, IMG submission 140370) | Microbial mat bacterial communities from the Broadkill River, Lewes, Delaware, United States - BB_2_MG | ecosystem: Environmental > Aquatic > Freshwater > River > Microbial mats | place: USA... | reverse complement strand
TTGCTATTGGCTTGAGGCCGTGCAGAGCCAGAGCTTCCCGGTGGGGACACCGGTCCCACAGGAGCTAAAGGCCCCACAGGTGCGCTGGCTTCACAGTTTCATCAGCCTCCGCTCAGTAACATTATCCCCAGATATCCACCCACAGTTATCAACATCCCACCCATTATGCGATTGAACCAGCGGCGGTTTTCCGTTGTGGATAACAGCTGGCTGATTTTATCCCCAGCCAGTGCCCAGCTGCCGATGGAGGCGTAGCAGATCAGGAAGTAGAGGCCGGTGAAGAGCAGCAGCTGGTCGGTGTCGCCGAGGTTGAAGGCGGTGATGGCGGACAGGCAGGCGATCCAGGCTTTGGGGTTGAGCCATTGCAGCAGGGCACCGTGGAGGAAGCTTGATGAGCTGTCCTGGCTGTGTTCAAGGGCGGCGTCTGAGCGGCTGATCTGGTAGCCAATGTAGCAGATGAAGGCGGCTCCGGCGTAGCCGAGCAGTTGCAGGGCCTGGGGGAACTGTTTTGCCAGGCTACCCAGCCCAAGGCCTGTCAGCAATAGCAGCAGGGCGAAGCCCAGGGTGGCACCGGAAACGAATGGCAGGGCTTTGCGCAGGCCGTGGTTTACTCCGTTATTGAGGGCGATCATATTGACTGGGCCGGGGGAGATGGAGAGTGACAGGGCGTAGAGACCCATGGCGATCAGTGTGGTGGATGAAACGGTCATGATGCCTTCCCTGGTGGTTACGATAAACAGGCGTTGACTATAAAGGGTTGTAGATTGGTTGATTAGCTGCTGTTATTCGAATTCATTGTTCGATCAATTGCTGGAATCTGGCCGGAGTAGTGATGATAGATGCGTTGCGAGGGATGGCGATTTTTGCCGAAACAGTGCGCCAGGGGTCGTTTCGGGGCGCGGCCAGAGTGCTGGGGTTGTCGCCCTCGGTGGTCAGTTATCATGTCAGTCAGCTGGAGCAGCAGGTGGGAACGGCGCTGATCTACCGTTCAACCCGCCGGTTGTCGCTGACTGGTGATGGCCAGCGTCTGTATCAGCATTGTCAGCAGATGCTGGCCGCAGCGCAGCAGGGTCTGAGTGAGGTGTCGGCGGACAGTGCAGAGCCCGGTGGCAAGCTGACGATTACCTTGCCCTCGGCATTGTCGCGCTCGCCGCTGGCGATGCAGATTGCCGGGTTTATTAAACGTTATCCACAGATCGAGCTGAATGTGCTGTGCACCGATGAGCGGCAGAATCTGATTGAGCAGGGTATTGATCTGGCGATTCGGGCCGGAGGGCTGGAGGACAGCGGGCTGAAGACCCGGCGGATCGGCCATGTCTCACGTACGCTGGTGTGTGCGCCGGATTACCTGGCAGGCAGGGCAATTCCGCACACACCTGAGCAGCTGGATAAGTACAGCTGGATACGGCTGGCGATGCTGCCGGACCGACGCACCCTGATTGGCCCGCAAGGGCAGACGGAGGATATCCGCTTTGCCGCGCAGACGACGGTAAACAGTGTCGAGCTGATGACGCAGTTCTGTATCCAGGGGCTGGGTGTGGCGACGCCACCAGACTTCTTGGTACAGGATGCGCTGGAGGCGGGGCAGTTGGTAGAGCTGCTGCCTGAGTGGTCGGTACAGACGATGCCACTCTATGCGCTCTGGCCGGCTAATGTGGCAGAAAATGCCAATGCCCGCCGTCTGCTGACTCACCTGGATGAGGCAGCAGGGGGAGGGTTGGATGATACTTAGTTGCAGCTGGCCGGGCCGATGCTGACGGGTTTGTCTGTCTGGCGTTGATTATAGTTGTAGCGGGTGACTTCCCAGCCATTGCTGACTGCGTCGTTAAACTGCAGTCGCATATCATTGGTGATCGGTGCGATCAGGAAGGCACGGGTGCCGCCAACATATTGCGGGCCACGGGCGATACCGCGGGTATTGGCAAAGATCGACATGGTTTTCCAGTGGCGCAGCAGGTTGGAGTAGTCGTTCCACTGATAGCTGCAATCACGGGTGAAAGCGTTATAGGTGGCTTTTTCAACATCACTGAAACGGGCTGATTCAGCAATGACAAAGGCAAACATTTTTAGCGTCAGCTGTTTCTGCTCTTTACTCAGGCTATTGAATTTCAGCGCATTGCTGTAAGCCTGGGAGTAGGCGGCGCGGCTGATGGTCAGCGGAGCATCGGTGTACTTGACGACATCATCTGCCAGCTCTTCACCATTGATGGTTTTGATGTACAGGGAGTCGGTTTCCATACCGAGGCTGAAGCGGTCGCGAGTGTTTTTGCCGTTATCGCTGCACTGGCGCAGCAGGTGGACGTCGAAGGTGCCTCTTACCCGGCTCAGGCGGCTGCGTATTTCGCTTTCCAGAAATGCAGGCAGCCCGGCGGGGCCATAGGCTTTACTGTTATCACTCTGGAACTGGTAATCACAGGTCTGGGCTGCATAGCCCGGCAGGGAGATGAGCAGAGCGAGTGCGGGTAACAGAGTGCGTGGGCCTGGTCGTTTTTTCATGGGTCCTTCCTGTGTACTTGCATAACGTTAATGCCTGCCGCTGAACGGTAGCTGTTTTATTGCAGGCGACGGGTATCCTTTTTAGCTGTACACGATAGTGCATGGCTCGGGGAGAGCGGGCAAGAGGATGGAGTGACCCTGGCAGGTTATATTGAGCTGAGGCAGGGCTGGTACAGGTAATGTGTAAAAGGTTGCTGGCAGGCTCCAGCAACCTGGTTTATCAATGCGGGCTCAGCAGTGCTGAGGGTGCTCGATAATAAAGTTGGCCAGCACCCGCAGCAGTGCCTGTTCGTGCGCGCTGTCACCACGTTTGGCGGCGGCTTCGATATCATCGAGGATCATTTTGCGGATCTTCTGTTCGCCGTCATGGGTCAGTAGATAGTTGCCAATGGCGGCGGCGCAGAGTGGGTCTACATGTTCGTGTTCGACAATGGCTGCAATCTCATCGGGGGTGAGGCCACTCATCTCCAGACATTCGGTGTAGGTCAGCATCTGTCTTCCCTCCTTGCCTGTATATTGCAGTGCCAGAGTGCACTGCCCCTGTTATGTGGTCACAGGTGACAGGCGGGCTACCTGTTACTGTTCAGTCTAGACCGGTTTTGCCGGTGCAATCACAGTCAAACAGCTGTTTGATAGATGCAGATCAACTGAACAGCGCAAGCTCTGTTTCTGGTCGTTTTTGGAACGCTCTCGGGCGCTTACAGGTTGTGTGATGGCGGCGGTTAAGCACTCGAAAATAAAGGTGCAAATGCATCCTGTTTCGTGGCTTGATGTATATCAATCGATCCTGAACTGACGGAAAAATCCCTGTTAATTGACCCTCCAGTACAGCTAATGTGCTGCCTCAAAATTATAAATGCATAAAAAATGCATCTTAAGTGAGGTGGTTTTAAAAATGTTCTGTGTTCAGTGTGAGCAAACAATCAGTACGCCAGCTGGCAACGGTTGCGCCTATGCCCAGGGTATGTGCGGTAAAACAGCGGAAGTGTCTGACCTGCAGGATCTGCTGATCTATGCCCTGCAGGGGGCATCGTTTTATGCTGAGAAAGCCCGTGAATTCGGCATTGTAGATGCTGAGGTGGATGCGTTTATTCCCCGTGCGTTTTTTGCCACGCTGACCAACGTTAACTTCGAAGCTGAGCGCATTGTGGGCTATGCCCGTCAGGCGCAGCAGTACCGCGACCAGCTGCGTGCGCAGTATGAAGCGGCCTGTCTGGCGGCGGATAAACAGCCGGTTGAGCCAACCGCTGTTGCTTCCTTTATGCTGGCGGGAGACTCTGCCGGGCTGCAGGCCCAGGCACCGATGGCGGCGGTAAATCGCGGTAAAGACCAGATTAGCGAAGATGTTCTGGGACTGCGTTTGCTGTGTCTGTACGGCCTGAAAGGGGCGGCAGCGTACATGGAACATGCCTATGTACTGGGCCAGCAGGATGCGGGTGTCGCGGCAGATTTCCACCACATCATGGCGTGGCTGGCGACCGACCCGGATGAGCTGCAGCCACTGCTGGATACAGCGATGGCAATTGGCCAGCTGAACTACCGGGTGATGGCAATGCTGAACACCGGTGAAACCGAAACTTTCGGTCACCCGGTGCCAAGTCAGGTCAATGTGAAGCCGGTGACCGGCAAGGCGATTCTGGTGTCTGGCCATGATCTGCGTGATCTGGAGCTGATCCTCAAGCAGACCGAAGGCACTGGCGTGAATGTTTACACGCACGGTGAGATGCTGCCTGCCCATGGCTACCCGGAACTGAACAAATACCCACACCTGGTGGGTAACTACGGCAGTGCCTGGCAGAACCAGCAAAAAGAATTTGAGCAGTTCCCAGGCGCGATTGTGATGACCTCCAACTGCCTGATCGATCCGAACGTGGGCCGTTACACCGATCGTATCTTTACCTGCAACATTGTTGGCTGGCCGGGTGTGACGCACATTGATGGTGAAGACTTCAGCCAGGTGATCAACTGTGCTCAGGCGCTGGAAGGTTTCCAGTACGATGAGATTGCGCAGCATATTACTGTTGGCTTCGGTGGCAATGCGCTGGCAGGGGCTGCACCGGCCGTCGTGGATCAGGTGAAGCAGGGTAATATCCGCCACTTTTTCCTGGTCGGTGGCTGTGATGGTGATAAAGCAGAGCGTAGCTACTACAGCGATCTGGCGGCAGCGGTGCCAGATGATTGCGTGGTGCTGACCCTGGGCTGTGCCAAGTTCCGTTTCAACAAGAAGCAGTTCGGCGATATCAATGGCATCCCACGTCTGCTGGATATCGGTCAGTGCAACGACACCTACTCGGCGATCCAGCTGGCGCTGGCGCTGTCGGACGCTTTTGAGTGCGATATCAATGAGCTGCCGCTGAACCTGGTGCTGAGCTGGTTCGAGCAGAAAGCGATTGTCGTGTTGCTGACCCTGCTGTCACTGGGTGTGCAGAACATCCGCGTTGGGCCATCCGTACCGGGCTTCCTGACCGAGAATCTGGTTAACGTGTTGCAGGACAGCTTCAATCTGACCCTGATCGACAACGCCGAAGACGATCTGAAAACGATGCTGGCCTCAGCATAATCGCTATCCCAAGGCGGCCTGAGTGCCGCCTTTTTGCTGTGTGGAACACTCATGGAACAGACATCCCCATCGGCAGCGCTATTCAGCCCGCTGCTGTGTATCGGCCGGACTGAAGAAACCGCCGATACCGCGACTTTTGAATTTCGTCATCTGGACTCCCGTCCATTTGAATACCAGGCCGGACAGTTCATCACCTTTGAGGTAGATATTGCCGACGAGCTGCTGCACCGTGCCTACTCTATCTCCTCCAGTCCGGCACAACCGCAGACGGTATCAATTACCGTGAAGCGGGTAGATCAGGGACGGGTATCGAATTTTCTGCTGGATAATCTGCAACCCGGCCATGCCCTTAAAGCGTTACCACCGGCCGGTGAATTCACCCTGCAGCAGTGCCGGGCGACACCGAAGCTGGTGTTGATGGCGGCGGGTAGTGGTATTACCCCCTGTCTGTCGATCGCCCGCTGGTTGCTGGATACCGAGCAGCAGGTCAGCATTCAGTTTATCTACAGTGCTCGCAGTGAAGCCGATGTGATTATGGCGGCGGAACTGGATCGACTGGCTGTGGCGCATGATAACTTCCAGTTACAGCGCCTGCTTGATCAGTGCGAGGGCCCGCGTGATGGTGATTATCAGGGGCCGCTGAATGCTGAGCTGTTTGCGCAGCTGGTGCCTGAGCTGGCTGGCCGCACCCTGTTCAGCTGCGGCCCTGAAGGTTATATGACGGCGCTGCGTGAGCTGGCACAGGGCCGTGAGTTTGATATGAATTTCTTCCACCAGGAAAGCTTTGTGCCAGCAGAGATAGTGGCTGAGGTTGCAGAGGATGCTGCGCAGTATCAGCTTAAGGCGTTGCAGTCAGGTATCACGGCGGCAGTGAGTGCCGGTGAGTCCTTGCTCAGTGCGCTGGAAGCGGCGGGTGTACCAGTAACGGGTGCCTGCCGTGCCGGGGTGTGCGGTTCCTGCAAATGTCAGCTGACAGCGGGGGACGTTGATTCAAGTAGCCAGGCAACACTGACCGAGGCTGAAATCGCCGCCGGTTATGTACTGGCCTGTAGCAGCACGGTTCAGTCTGATCTGGCTGTGGCACTTTAAGGCAGCGGGTGGGTAGAGGGCGGTGGCGACCTCCGTAAATCTAAATGAAAATTCTTCACGTTATGGATCTTGTTACAGAACACAATGATAAGTATTATCAATTGCAGTTCAACAAGAGAGTTCGCCATGTACATCTGCATCTGTAAAGACGTGACTGATCGCCAGATCCGCGACGCGATGGATCAGGGGGCACGCACCATGCGTGATCTGAACCGGGAGCTGAGTGTGGCATCGCAGTGTGGCAAGTGTGCCTGTGCCGCGAAACAGGTAATGCGCTCCCACCAGAAAGATGACCGTGGTGGCTGCTGTGCCCGTTAAGTGGATGCAGCCTGTTGAATCTGCGTATTCCCAGAACCCGAGCCGGTAACGTCTCGGGTTTTCTGTATCTGTCAGCGGCTCAGCCGAGGATTGCCTGCCATAACAGCCGCAGTGCCAGCAGGGTAACGCTCCAGCGAAACAGGGTGCGAAACAGGCTGGCTGGTATTTTATTCAGCAGCTTTAGTCCCAGCCATGAGCCCAGGGTGCCCGCCAGGATCATCAGCGTCAGTAATGGCAACCACTGCCAGAAGGCAAAGCCAACGCCGCTGAACACCAGCATTTTCAGCAGGTGCTGGCCGCTCATACAGCTGGCAAAAGTGGCGGTGGTCGCCAGTTTGTCCAGCTCATGGCGGTGGATAAACCCGGCCACGAGAGGCCCGGTTGCGCCAACAAACATCGATACCAGCGTAGTCAGTGCCCCGGCGGCGACCTGGCCGCCGTGCCCCAGCGGGTGCTTGCCTGGCTTTGGCCCCCACACCAGATAGAGAATAAACCCCGCCACACTGAGCTGAATCCACTGCAGCGGTAGCTGTACCACAATGAATGAAGCTAGCACAGCGCCTGCCAGGGCTCCCAGCAGGAAGCGCCGCACAACCGGCCAGTGGGTATGCTGGCGGGTCAGCCAGGCGCGATTACCGTTAGAGCCCAGCTGCACCAGCCCATGCAGCGGGATCAGCGCGGCGGCAGGTACAATCGTCGCCATCACCGCCAGCAGTAACACGCCTCCACCGATGCCCATGGCTGCGGTAATCAGTGAAGTGCCCCCTGCGGTTATGATCAGCACAGTGGCATCAATCAGGCTGATGGAAGCGGGTAGCAGGTCCATAGTCGAGCTCCGGTGACGGTTGAGGCAGGCAGTATAACGACCGGCCAGTCTGCCCGATATCACACCAAAGCGGCAGGGCGTCCCGGCGCTGCTCAGGGTCATCTTCCAATTAGTTGCTACTGTTCGTAATCGGGATATCCCAGTATTGTGTGGGGGTATTTTTGTGACCTGTTGTTGCGGTTTCCACTACCCGGTGAGCCGCAGGTCTTTCGATTGTCATGTGTGCAAATGGATATGTACCGATGCAAGTGCTGGTTGCCCTGCTCGTTGTTCTTTTCCTTTCTCTGAGCCTCAGTGCGGCTGAGCAACCCCGTCCGTTGTCTGATTACACTCTCAAACGCTGGGATAGCAGTGATGGCTTACCGCATAACAGTATTAATGAACTGGTGCAGACTGGAGATGGTTACCTCTGGCTGGCGACCTGGGAAGGGCTGGCACGCTATAACGGGGTCGAGTTTGAAATCTTTGGTCGTGGCGATGTAACGGGGCTGCCATCCTCGGCAATCCGGACGGTTAGCGGTGACACCAACGGCGGTATGCTGGTGACCACGGTGAAAGGCGGGCTTTCATATTACAAGCGGGGCAAGTGGCAGGCGTTAGCGCCTGCCGCTGGCCTGGTTCGCTCGATATTACGAACGCGTAATGGCGATCTGTGGCTGGGAACGGAGGGGCGTGGGCTGTATCGCCGCCCGGCAGGCCAGCTGGAGACGTCTGATGCAGATCAGCTGGTGTTACCTGATGTGCTGGGCCATAAACTGATCGAGGATAAATTAGGACAGCTCTGGCTGGCGGCTGATCAGGGCCTGTTTCTGCTTGATAATGATGTCTTCGAACGCATGGGGACTGAGCACGGGCTGCCGTCCGGGATTGTATATGACCTGCTACTGCGACCTGATGGGCAGTTGCTGGTGGCTACGACTCAGGGTGTCTGGAAGCGGGAGAAGGGGCACTTTTCACCGTTACACCCGGCTCTGATGGATGTGTCAGTCAGCCGTATGCTGATAGATCACCAGGGTGATCTGTGGGTGGGAACAATTAACTCGGGGCTTTATCGCCTGAGTGAACACGGCCTGGAGCATCTGGGAGATGCACAGGGGATGCCGCAGAACCGGGTAATGGGTCTGTTGCAGGATCGAGAGTTGAACCTGTGGGTTGGTACCAATGCAGGGCTGATTCGCCTCAGTAATGCGCTGTTCAGTAACTGGACTGAGCGGCGGGGGCTTAACGGTAACTATGTTCGCACGGTACTTAGTCACTCTGATGGCAGCCTCTGGGTGGGGAGTAGCCGGGGGTTATCCAGGATTGTAGATGGCAAGGCAACGGCAGTTGTATTGCCTGAGGCCTATTCTACGTTGTCAGTCCTCAGCCTGGCAGAGGGGGTTGATGGGAGCATCTGGGTGGGGACGTACAGTCAGGGGCTGTTTAACTGGAAGCAGGGCCGTCTGACACCGGTTGAGATCACCGTTGGCGGGCTGAACAGTAATGAGGTGCGGGCACTGGCTGTCGATAATCAAGGTGCTGTATGGGTGGGTACGCCACAGGGCGTTGTACTTCGGCAGCCCGATGGCAGGCTGCGCAGGCTGGGGATCGCCGATGGTTTGCCTGATGAGTTTATCTGGGTGCTGGCACAGGACACCCAGGGCAGGGTCTGGGCAGGGAGTAACAGGGCAGCATCCTGGTTTGAGAATGGCCAGTTCCATCGCTTGACGCTATCCGGGCTGGAGGAGGTGGAGCGGATTTTTGGGCTGACCTTTGTAAGGGAAGAACTCTGGCTGAGTACTGAACTTGGGTTGGTGCGCTACCGCTTTGCTGACCAGACAGCAGAGCTGATCACCCGGGATGAAGGGCTGGCGAGTGATACGGTATTTCAGGCGGTACCTGACCGCCTTGGCGGGCTCTGGCTGACCAGTAGCCGCGGAGTTATGAAAGTCAGGATGGCTGATATTGATGACTATCTGGCCGGACAGTTATCTGCCCTGCCAGTGGATATCTATGATGAAAGTGATGGCCTGGCCACCGTGCAGGCAAATGGAGCTTCCAGCCCTTCGGCGACTATCGACCAGCGGGGGCAGATCTGGGTAGCAACGGCGATGGGGGTCGGGCGTGCCCAGCCGGAACGCAAATTCAGATCTGGCGATACGTATTTCCCGGTGCAGATTGAAAAATTGCAGGTAGATGGCAAACCCAGGTCACTGGCTGCTGTTGTTAATCTGGCACCAGGAACCGGACGGCTTAGCGTCCAGTATGCAGGCCTGAACTACCGCGACCCTGGCCATATCCGCTACCGGACTTTGCTGGAGGGGTTTGATGCCCATTGGGTTGAACGAGGCCACCAACGTAACGCTGAGTATACCAACCTGCCGCCCGGGCGGTATCGGCTAAGAATTCAGGCTGGCTATCCGCCGTTACTCTGGGGGTTGAATGAAACATCGGTGGAAGTTATCCAGCGGCCCTTTTACTGGCAGCAGACCTGGTTTAAAAGCCTGCTGGTGTTGCTGGTCGCTGTTCTGGTAGCACTGGTGAGCAAATGGCGGGTATATCGCCTGCAGCGGATTGAGGTGGAGTTGAACCGGCGGGTGTCACAACAGACGCAGGCGCTACGTCAGCAGGCGGCTGAACTGGAGCGCCAGGCTCGGGAAGACCCGCTGACCGGGTTGCCAAACCGGCGTGCTTTTGATGAGCGCCTGGCTACTGGCTTTGGTACAGCGGTTCAGCAGCGGACACTGCTGGCACTGGCAGTGATCGATATTGATCATTTTAAGAGGATCAATGATCGCTGGTCGCATCTGGTTGGGGATGAAGCAATCTGTGCCGTTGCCGGTTTGCTGCAGGACCAGTTGCGCAGTGGCTGGCAGGTGGCGCGCTGGGGGGGGGAAGAGTTTACCCTGGTCTTTCCGACAGCCAGTCCGGGCGATGCATTTCACCAGTGTGACCAGCTCAGGCAGCTGATCGCAGAGCAATCGCTAATAGCCTCTGTGTCAGGGTTGAAACTGACGGTGAGCATCGGCCTGGCGTTCAGCGATCAAGCCAGCAGTTATGCCCGAATGCTGAGTCAGGCAGATATTGCTTTGTATCAGGCGAAACGCAGTGGCCGGAACCGGGTGGAAACCTGGTCGGAAGAGATTGAGTCTGTTGCTTTGGAGGGGGATCAGGAGCTGATGATACTGGCGTCAGACTCGTCATGACAGCAGAGATACCCTGCCATCGCTCATATGAATAGGTCATGCGGCTGTGGGCAAGCTGTTGTGCCGACAGTCTGAAGGTATGGATACCGGCTTGTGCAAAAGGATAAGAGATTGTGAGAAACCTGAGATATCTACTATTTCTAGTGTACCTGTATTCAGGTATCAGTTACGCCACGGAGCTGACGACACCGCTACTGGACTATACCCTTGAGCGCTGGGATAGCAGTAACGGTCTGCCCCAGAATAGCATTAATGGCCTGGTGCAGACCGGGGATGGCTACCTGTGGCTGGCAACCTGAGAGGGGCTGGCCCGGCACAATGGAGTCAGCTTTGAGCTGTTTGGCCGTGGCGAGGTGACCGG
>Ga0193951_1001359_pt1 | contig 10838 bp, 6 predicted proteins | sample BB_2_MG_FD_140370 | JGI IMG/M metagenome (GOLD analysis project Ga0193951, IMG submission 140370) | Microbial mat bacterial communities from the Broadkill River, Lewes, Delaware, United States - BB_2_MG | ecosystem: Environmental > Aquatic > Freshwater > River > Microbial mats | place: USA... | reverse complement strand
TTTTAACTTATCAACAGAGAAGGGTTCTACCTCGCCAGAGGCTTTTTTAACTAGTATAATTTTGTTGTTTATATCAGAACTACTCATGGTAATTGTATAATTGTTAGGGATTATTTTTCGGTCTCTAATTTATAGATTAAAAAACAAAAAGATATGATTTTTGTAAATGTTTATATAATCAGAGATAAAAAAAACAATAATCTTAAAAGCTAATAATGATAGGTAAAATACTCCCTAAACTCACTACAGAAAACATCTGCTAGCATAGGTCTCTACAAATTATTTCTTAACCTTAGCCTTACTATTAAAAAAATCGATAATCCGATACACCACCCTGCAATACAAAACACCATACGACAATAACGAAAACAACCAAATTACCATAACGTTAACCCATAAAGTAGAGACCTTTATCCCGAAAATATTTTTTACTGGGGCAAAAAAATGTGCTTTTATAATTTTACTTTCAGGGTCAAAATAAATAGGATCTATCTTTTGATGCAACTCATTTTTATACTCAAGAATACGATACTTATCGTCGCTGTTACGAACAAACTTTTTTAAGTTTTCGTTATTGTACTTATTCATCCAGCTGATATATGAATTTGAGGTAGAGTCTCGATCAACAATCTCTCTGATAACCTCATCCTTCATAATAATAGATTTTCCAAACATTGCAACATAATAGTTCTTAACATCGGCTAAATACAGATATATGGAATCTATTGTCTGCTCAGTAAAAGTTGAAACGTCTCTATTTATTAAATTAAATATTCTAATATCCTTGTGATAAGAAGTTTGCTCTTCCTTATAAATTTCGTTCACAATAAGGTTTATGCTATTTAAATACTGTAAATGACGGCTATCGTCGTTAATTATATTTTTACATATATCGGTTCTATCGAGCAAATTGGGCAACAGATAGTTTTTCTTATACTCGATAGTACTAATTAATTTATTGACAGAATAAAACTGTTTCTCATATTCGTTATTCATAAACTGCTCAACCGATAATGCTTCAAAAGCCCAACGGCTAACTATCATCTCCCCATAAAAGGGTATATCAATTGGCGATGTTATATTAGGATTAAGCTTATCGTACTTCACAATAATACCACTCAAAATTATTTGTGGAATAACCATAAAAGGGATAAGAATATATATTGTAACAACAGTTTTAAAACTATCGGAAATTATTAGCCCAAATATATTAGAAGCCACCCAAGCCGAGAAAAGCACTATCCAATATTGAAAATACAATCCTCTTATTTCGAGAATTGAATTACCTACTAAAACAAACAAAAAAGCCTGAATAGCCGAAATAACAGCCAAAATAATGACTTTAGACAAAAGATAACTATTCCAACTTAGGTTAAGAAACTGCTCACGCTTCCTAATAGCTCTATCTTTAATTATCTCATCGGCACTAACAGACATTCCTATAAAAATTGCAACAATAACCGACATAAAAATATAAACTGGGATATTTACGTTATCTGCAAAAACGTATTCCGCATTTACCTCAGTAGAATTATAATAACGAAGTAAAAAAGCAAGAACAAAACCCAAAATAGGAACTTCTAAAAGATTAACCCAAATGTATTGCCTGTTCGAAAACTTCGATAATACATCACGCTTAATAAAAACCAAAAGCTGTTGAAACTTATTTGGCATATTAATTAACACCTTAGGTAAAGGCTCTTTGGCATCATCTAAAAACTCATCTTGTTGCCTGAAAACAGAATGATAACCAACCCAATCTACTGTGTTAATACATCTCTGATCAGTAAATTTACCGTAATCATCAACATGGTGAGTTTCGATAATATTAAATATTTGCTCGGAATTAACATGACCACAATTATAACATTCAGCTTCTGTTAAATCTGTTTTATGAGCTCGGCATTTAAAATAATCAATAGCATCTAATGGATCACCATCGTATATTAGTTCGCCACCCTTATCAAGCAAAATAAGCTGACTTAATTGCTTATAAATATCCGACGATGGCTGATGAATAACCAACATAATTAACTTTCCCTTAAAGGCTAATTCTGTTAAAAGATCCATTATATTTTCTGAATCAATAGACGACAAGCCAGAAGTTGGTTCATCGAGAAACAATACCGAAGGCTCACGGATTAACTCCAATGCAATATTTAGTCTTTTACGTTGTCCTCCACTAATATTCTTATTCAAAATGCTACCAACTTTCATATTTCTTATTTCAAAAAGCCCTAAACTTTTTAAAACAGTATTTACCAAAGACTCATGCTCCTCTTTTGTCTTATCGCCAAAACAAAATTTTGAGTTAAAGAAAAGATTCTGAAAAACAGTAAGATCCTCCATTAACAAATCATCCTGAGAAACAAAACCTATAAGCCCCACAAGCTTATCAGGCTGATTATGAACATCGATACCATTTATTTTTACAAAACCCGTTTTTGGGCTATTCGATCCGTTTAAGACATTTAACAATGTTGTTTTCCCTGAGCCCGACAACCCCATAACACCAACAACCTTGCCCGAATGAACATTAAAATTTATATTCTTTAAACCTGCTTTTCCATTCTTAAAAAAATACCAAAGTTGGTTCACTTCCAATACAATATTATGATCGTTTCTGTTTCGTGTTAGCACAAATAAAACATCGGAATAATAAATTGGAAGAATAATATTACTCCTAATAGAGGCTCCTGTTTTAAAAGGATAAATATCATAAGGAACGAGCTGTTCGCCATTTAAAAAGTATTCATGCTCGCCTAAATACTTAACAAAGAAAGCCGAAACACTATCAATATATAAGAAAACTAACTCACCTTTAAAACTTTCACGAATAATAAATATATCCCTATTTTTAATTTGTTCTTTATCACCAGCTACATGAATAAGATTCTTTTCAGGTATATTATTTAAATCACCTGCTATAAAATCAAATATTATATTAAACTCTTTTTTATCTATAAAAAACACTTCACAAATAGTTTGCAATAACTGCTTTTGATTATCATCAACATAAACAGCTCCCGTTTTTATATACAAAATAAGATGAACAAGAACAGCTATTTTCTGATCGTGCTGCAGTTCGGTGTTTATAGATTTACATAAATGAACAATTTTATCATAATCTGGAACTAACTTATAATCATTCTCCTTTAACGACTTTCTGCGCTCCTTTGTTAAATAATAGCAATCATCAAACAGTGCTAGATACTCTTTTGAAAGACGTGCGACAACCCTTGTCGAAAGAAAATCTTTAACTCTCTTACGCTTTTGAATAAATATCTGAGGATTTTCAGGTGACACTAATGCAAAAAGTTGCATTAGCGCTTGTAAAATAAAATCGTTCATCAATAGACTTTTTTACTGGATAATAAATTACTAAAAATCCACCACTAATTCTCTTATAATAACAACTACATGATAATATTTACAAAAAAAAGTACTTATGTATATTAACTACCCTTTTATCACTAAGGTTTAGGAAATTATTTACAAAGCAATTATACTTGTATTAGAATAGTTCAAACTGATATAATACATATTTTAATGAGAAAGATTTTTTTTATTTCGACTGCCATTTTATTTACTATTTGTGGCATTACTGTAGGACAAAAGAAAAACCTAACAATGGAAGATGCCATGCTAGGTTATTACAAATACCGACCAGAAACCTTAGACAAAGCCTACTGGATTCCTAACAGTCAAAGTTTTTCGTTTGTAAAAGACAGCTCTCTTTTTGTTAACGAAACAACAAAAAAAAGTACTTCTGAGTTTTTATTGCTTAGCGATATTAATAACGCACTAAAGGCTAAACAAATTAACAAAATTAAAAGCTTCCCAAATTACAAATGGATATCACCTGAGGTAATCTCTTTTTCTGCACACAATTATAGAATATTATTTAATACTACATCTAAAAGTATTTATTCCGTAATTGAGACAAATGACAATTGGGAAAACCTCGATTTCTTTGAATCAAACAACAATGTTGCTCATACAATAGACAATAATGTTTACATAAATGGAAAAGCAATAACAACTAATACGAACAAAAATATTGTGAGTGGCGAAGCTGTAAGCCGTAGCGAATTTGGTATCGAAAAAGGAACCTTTTGGTCGCCAAATGGTAATTATTTAGCATTCTACCAAAAAGATGAAACTAATGTAACAGTTTATCCATTGGTTGATGTAACTAAACGAGTTGCCGAAGCCAATCTCATAAAATATCCTATGGCAGGAATGAAAAGCGAAAAAGTTCGCCTTGGTATATACAATGTAAAATCAAAATCTACAATATTTATTGAAAACAACCCAGAGTCGGAAGAATATTTAACTAATATTTCGTGGGGACCAAACGAAGAGTACATATATGTTTCTGTAATAAACAGAGAACAAAATCACACTTGGCTTAATAAATACAGTGCTAAAAACGGCAAATTGGTAAAAACTCTTTTAGAGGAGACCAGCAAAACATGGACAGAGCCAGAAAACACTTTGTACTTTATGCCTAATAATGCAAAACAATTTATTTATCAATCGGAGCGCGATGGCTACAAACACCTTTATCTATACACTACCGAAGGCAAATTAATTAGACAATTAACTAAAGGCAACTGGGTTGTTACAAATCTTTTTGGAGCAGATAGCAAAGGAAAACAGATCTATTTTGAATCAACTAAGGATTCTCCTTTAGATCGTCATCTATACAAAGTATCAGTTTCATCGGGTAAAATAACTAAAATCACAAAAGAAGAGGGATACCACAATATTCAATTAAACACAGACAAAACTCTTTTTATCGACAACTACTCAAACCTAAAAACTCCTAGAATTATAAATATTTGCAATACCAAAGGAAAAGTACTAGAGAATATAATAACTGCTGAAGATAAGTATAACGAGTTTGACCTAGGTGAGATTAAGCTTGGAAAAGTATTAGGTAAGGATGGTAAAACAGATCTTTACTACCGAATGATTCTTCCTACAAACTTCGACCCAACAAAGAAATACCCTGTAATTGTTTATGTTTACGGTGGACCTCATTCGCAACTTGTTATGAATAATTTTATGGGAGGCACAAGAATGTGGCAACAATATATGGCCGAGAGAGGTTATATAGCTTTTACATTAGACAACAGGGGAACAAACTACCGTGGAAAAGAATTTGAAAGTGCAATACACCGCCAATTAGGAACACCAGAGGTTGAAGACCAGATGTGTGGTGTAGAATATCTAATGTCTCTTCCATACGTAGATACAGACAGAATAGGAGTTCATGGCTGGAGCTATGGAGGTTTTATGACAATATCGATGTTACTTAAACACAACGACATTTTTAAAGTGGCCGTTGCTGGTGGACCAGTTATCGATTGGAAATACTACGAAATAATGTATGGCGAGCGTTATATGGATATGCCTCAAGAAAATCCCGAAGGATATGAAAAATCTAGCCTACTAAACCAAGTAGACAATCTTAAAGGACGATTAATGATTATTCACGGAGCTCAAGATCCTACAGTAGTTTGGCAACACAGCCAACTTTTTGTTGAGGAGTGTATTAAAAAAGGAAAACTAATAGACTACAACTTCTACCCTACTCATCCGCATAACGTACGCGGAAAAGACCGTGTTCATCTTATGAATACAGTATCCAGATATTTTGAAGATCATTTATAGAATAAATACAAAAGGTGTTGCTATTTTTGCAACACCTTTTTTTTTATAAAATATAAATTTGAAAACTTCAATAACATACAAAGACATTTGGGTTCTTTCGCTACCAATTATTATTGGGAGTATTGCTCAAAACATTATTAATGTAACCGACACTGCTTTTTTAGGACGTGTTGGGCAGATAGAACTTGGAGCCGGAGCTATTGCTGGAATGTTCTATTATGCTATAACTATGCTTGGATGGGGCTTTGGTGTTGGTGCACAAATTATTATTGCCCGCCGATTCGGCGAAGGAAACATTAACAAAATTGGCCAAGTAGTTGGGCAATCTGTTTTTTTTCTAATTCCATTGGCTCTTTCGGTTTGGCTAATGATGTTCTTTGGTGGAGAATCTGTTTTTAACATCATCTTAAAAAGTCCAAACATAGCAAAAGCATCGACTGAGTATATGGATATCAGAATATTCGGTATTTTCTTTGTTGTTATTAACTACCTGTATAGGGCATTACATCTAGGTATTGGTCGCACTAAAATTATTATTTACACAACAATAGTAATGGCTGTTGTTAACGTTGGACTCGACTATATTTTGATTTTCGGAAAATTCGGATTTGAACCTATGGGTATTAAAGGAGCCGCAATTGCTTCGGTAGCAGCTGAGGTGGCTGCTCTTATATATTTCATTGTATATACCTATATTAAGTTACCAATAAAAGAATATCATCTATTTCAATTCAACGGTGTTGATTTTACAAAGATGTTGGAAATTCTTAAAGTAGCCTTTCCTGTTATGATTCAGAATTTTGTTGCAATTTCAGGGTGGTTTGTGTTTTTCCTTTTAATTGAACATTTAGGCGAGCTTCCTATTGCAGTTTCGAATGTAATAAGAAGTGTTTACATTGTGATTCTTATACCTATTATGGGCTTTTCGTCGGCAACAAATACTCTAGTAAGTCAAGAAATAGGTAGAGGTAACTCAAATAATATTTTAAACCTAATACACAAGATCTCTCTTCTGTCGGTAATAAGCATATTAGCTATTGTAGCCTTAAGTGTTACTTTCCCTTACGAGATAATGCGCATATACACCAACGACCCTGCAATTATTAAAGCTGGAGTACCTATTCTTTACACAATTTCTGGAGCATCAATATTACTCTCTATATCAGTAATACTATTCAATGGTGTATCGGGTACAGGAAGTACAAAAAAGGCTTTTATAATTGAATCGACAACAATAGTTATTTACCTTTCGTATGTATATGCAATTGCAAACTTTACAAATTCAACCATTACTACAATTTGGACCTCGGAATACATATATGCCATATTCTTAGGAGGATTCTCTTATTGGTACCTACTAAAAGGCAAATGGCATAATAAGAAGGTGTAATAAAATTACGAATTACAAGATGTAAAACCATCCGTAATTCGTAATCATAAAATTAAAAACTAAAAAACAATTATTTTTTCTTAGCAATAGAATATCCAAACTTACCAATTTTCTTCCCTAGCGAATAATAGGTTCCATGTGAATATACAATTGGTCGTGCAGCGGCTAAACTAAACTCACCTGTCGATTTATCTAAATATCGCTTATCGTAGTTTACATTTACCACCTCGGCTATAAAAAGATCGTGCGACCCAAGCTTTTTTATCTCTTTTACAACACACTCAATATTTACAGGCGACTCTGCAATTAAAGGCGATTTTACAATCTTACCGTCCTCTTTAGTAAGCTTCATCTCTTTAAATTTATCAAAGTTTTTGCCCGATCGTACTCCACACCAATCTGTAGCAAAAGCCAAATCTTCGGTTGTAAGGTTTATAACAAAATCTCCTGTTCGCTTTATAATATCATACGAATGACGCTCAGGCCTAATAGATACACTAACCATAGGTGGATTTGTATTAATTGTTCCAGCCCACGAAATTGTTATTATATTATGCTCCTCAGGAGTTTGCCCACAACTTACCATTACTGCTGGCAATGGATAAAGCATATTTCCAGGTTTCCACGATTCTTTACTCATATATTTTATATTTTATAGTTGTCAAAAGTAATAATCCACTATTTTTGAAATAAAAAAAAACGATGTTCGATTTCACCGAAGCAAAATTAGAAAAAATAGCAATACACAAGATAGGTAATAAAATTCAAGACGAAGACCTTATACTTTCAGAAGATGTAATAACTGTTGACGAAGAGATAAAAGAGCTTCTAAAAAAGTATTTTCTATCGAATTTTAAATCCGAAGAATTTAATCAGTTTCACCACGATTCTGATCTTAATCTAAACGAGGTATTCTCTTTTTCTCGTCATATTTTTGACCAAACTGGTGGATTTTTCGATCTTTCGGTTAGCATGGCTAAACACTTGTACAATCAAACCGATCATCCAAACATTAAAGCAGGTGAACTTTATATTGCACACATAACCGATTGTATAGTAGACGACGAACTTGTTGATGCAATAGGAATATTTAAATCTGAAAACAAAGAGACATACATTAAAATTTATCAAGAAGAGAAGGCTTTCTCGCTCGATAAACAAGAGGGTATAAACATAAACAAACTCGACAAAGGTTGTTTGATTTTTAATACCGAAAAAGAATTTGGTTATAAAGTTGCGGTTATTGATAAAACCAACAAAGACGAAACAAAATACTGGAACGAGAAGTTTCTTAACGTTAAGCCTCTGTCGAATAAATTTTACCAGACAAACAATTATCTAAATCTTTGTAAGTCTTTCGTAAAAGAGGTTTTTAACACCAAAAACGAAGTTGAAAAAACCGATCAGATAGAACTTTTAAACCGATCTATAGAGTACTTTAAAGAGGAAGAGGTTTTCGACGAAAATCAATTTAAAAGTACCGTTTTAACCGATCATGATGTTAAAGAAGCCTTTAACGAATTCAAAGATAAATACGAAACAGACAATTGTATTTCTTTTACTCAATCATTTTCCATATCGGAGCAGGCTGTAAAAGGACAACAAAAGAATTTTAAGAGTATACTTAAACTCGACAAAAACTTCCATATATATATTCATGGCAACAAAGAACTAGTAGAAAAAGGCTTCGATAAAGATAAGCAGATGAATTTTTATAAGCTTTTCTTTGAGAAGGAAGCATAAAAAAGAATACATTAAAGGCGAAGAGATAAAAGTAATTTATCCTTCTTCGCTTTCAATCTAATATTTAGGCTATGTTTTCGAATAAGGTAGAACCTTTTTTATTTTTACTTTTATCACTGGTAAAACTAATGCTATTAGTTAATAAGGTTATTCATTGTAAAATTCACAAACCTTTTTAAATACCAAGTCAAAATCATCAACACCCTTATCACACTCTTTAATACTTGAAGGAAATGGATTTTCATGAGTATATTCTCTATCAAAATCTAATTCGTCAACTTTAATACCAATATTATGGTAAGCCCCTTTTAATGTGTTAATTACTTCATAAGAAGGTATTACATTATCTTTTTTAAGTGTTATTGCATAAATTTGATTTTCATATTTTTTTAATAACTCTTCCCTAAAGGCTCTCTTCTTTTTATAATCAAGCATCGAATAAAATATTTCACCTTCTAAATGGCCTTTTTTAATATAATGATTTAGCAAATCATCATTTTGCAAAATTTTATCAAAATGTTCAACAAAAAACGAATATAAAGCAACATTCGTTTCACTATCTAAAATAAATTTAGAAACTGGAGATAAGCGATTAAATGTTGCACCACTGCAAAATAAACAAACCTTTGTCTTTGAAAAATAGTTATTATAGTTGGCTAGTTTAAGTATTTGGGCAAGAAATCCCCCTATTGAATATGCAAAAATATCAAATTCAAAATCTTTATTAATATAATCATGATTACCTCGTCTACATTCTTCAATTAACTGAATCACATCATAGTAAGTCTGCAATCCTGACCAAATAAAACGCTGTGGCATTGAATGTAAGCGCATGCTAATAGCAACATTTGACAAGGTTGAGTTGACAATATTAGGATATCTTAATTTTCTCAACTCACTCAATTTGTACATTTCTCTTTTACTACTCCAATATTTTGGTGCACGCTGCATGTGAAAAGCTATCGGAAATAAAATAACACTACTCCCAGTACCTTCGCAAATTAACTTAGCCCAGGGTAAATATTTTTCCCAACTTTTCTCATTAAAACCATGAAAAAGAAACACTACTTTATTAGTGGCACTTACGCTTATAGGTTTTATAATATGATATTTAAAAAACCTATTTTCTTCAACTCCGATATCCTTAATATGAACATTATCCTTAATTGTACCAACCTCTGTATAAAAAGGGTTTTTACAATGTAATTCCAAATCATGAGCCACACAATTATAGTCTGAAACACCAGGAAGTGTATTATATGATAAAGATTCGAAGTTGAACTCTTTCAATTCTGTTTTATTAATCATAATAATTATGTTATAAGGATACCTACAATTATTATTAATTGTGCATTACATATTGTGACAGATTATTAATCTTGAAGAATAATTAATTCAGTTTTAATATTAATTACACTAACTATTTAGTTCAATTATATAATTGTTATCAATTATTTATAAGTTACTAAACTTAGTAAAAAATAATAGAATGCATATAAATATAAAACTATTAGAAACATCAAATATATAAAGTTAAATATAACACCTATTAATTAACATAATTAAAATTAAGCTGTATAAAATTTATGCACTTAGATATTATTTAAACCTGATATTAGATTGATTTTGACAGTTATTAGGTTAGTATTTTGAATCATTAGATAGGATTTATCAATCATTAGGTACATTTATACTGTCATTAGATAGGATTTATCAATCATTAGGTACATTTATGTAGCAATTAGGTCTGACTAAACAGTCATTAGATATATTGTTGTAGTTATTAGGTACAAATTAGCAATCATTAGATCTGTTTAGCCAGTATTTAGGTGCTTTTAGTTAGTTATTACAACTAATCTTGAAGATCGATACTTTTTTTGAAGCAGTCTATTATATTTATACAAAAAACCCCGTTTCAAATTCATGAAACGGGGCTTAAAAAGATAGGCGACGATCTACTCTCCCACTTTTACGCAGTACCATCGACGCTGTTGGGCTTAACTTCTCTGTTCGGTATGGGAAGAGG
>Ga0193951_1001357_pt1 | contig 10839 bp, 8 predicted proteins | sample BB_2_MG_FD_140370 | JGI IMG/M metagenome (GOLD analysis project Ga0193951, IMG submission 140370) | Microbial mat bacterial communities from the Broadkill River, Lewes, Delaware, United States - BB_2_MG | ecosystem: Environmental > Aquatic > Freshwater > River > Microbial mats | place: USA... | reverse complement strand
TTGGGGGCCAGTCTGTCCAACTCGGCTGCCGTGATGGCCTGGCCTCAGGCGCATCGCAACTGGCTGCGCCCAGGTATCATGTTGTATGGCGCGTCACCGTTCAATGAGCCTCAGGTTGTGGCTGATCAGCTGCGGGCTGGCATGACGTTGAGCTCTGAAATCATCGCGGTACGTGAGTTGGAGGAGGGGGCAACCGTAGGTTACGGTGCAACCTTCCGTTGTGAGCGTCCGACCCGCATCGGCACGGTGGCCATGGGCTACGGGGATGGTTACCCGCGCCATGCGCGCAATGGCACCCCTGTATTGGTGGATGGCCTTCCCACTCAGCTCGCCGGTCGTGTGTCCATGGATATGCTAACAGTGGATCTGACGGATCTCCCAAATGCTGGGGTTGGCAGTCAGGTTGAGCTGTGGGGGCCCAACCTTCCGGTGGCTGACATCGCACGCTGTAGCGATACCATTCCGTATGCCCTGTTGACCGGCGTCACGGCGCGGGTGCCGCGCTATTATGTCTGATTCAACAGCTGAACCAGCAACCGTTTGACCGTCTCGGGCTCAAATGGCTTGTCGGTGAGGGCGTTAACACCGGAATGTGCGACCTGGCTCAGGTGGGTTTCGTTGGCCTCGGACGTCACCATCATCACAGGGAGGTGAGCCAGAAGCTCGGAGTGACGGATGTGCTCGGTGAGTTCAATGCCGTTGACTTCGGGCATATTGTAATCGGTCACCACCAGGTCGACGGTTTCCTTCCCCAGCAGTTCGATTGCCTCGCGTCCATCCTCTGCTTCATGGAAATGCTCTATACCCAGGTTACTCAGCACTCGACGAATCAGATTGCGTGCCATGCGGCTATCATCCACGATCAGCACTCTTAGTTGCTCGACATCGTAGAAATCCAGTTCGACTGGGTCCTGATCGAGAATATCCAAAGTCGCGTTGAGCGCTGCCCCCAGGTGCTGCCGGCTGAACGGCTTGGGCAGAATGGCAACCACACCTGACTGCTTGAAAATTTCCAGCTGTTGACGACGTGTTTCGCTGGAAACCAGCATGAAGGGCAGTTCGCTAAGCGCAGGCAAGCGGCGAATGGCGCCCAGCAGCTCCACGGCCGAGCCGTCATCAAAGTGCAGAGCGCTGATCACCAGATCAGGTGGGCGGCGTAGAATGTGTTCCAGAGCCTCGTGCAGGTTACCTGCGGTTTCGATCGCCATGACTTTTTCGTCCCGCAGCTGTTGAATCATGATCTTGCGCTGCAGGGATGAGGGTTCGACCAGAAGAATATCAAGCTCGCTAACACACAGACTGTTCATGGGTCTCATCCCGGCTGGACTTGGTGTCGCCCAAGGATATCAGCAGTATCCAAATGATGACAGTCGTCGGCCTGACGAGGGTCAGGCCGAACCGAATTACCACATCAGGTCATCAGGGATAGCGTAGTCCGCGTAAGGGTCATCTTCGGCCGGTGTGTCGTCGACCGGGCGGGGCAGGATAATATCTTGCAAGCGCTGTTCAATGCGTTCTGCGATGTCGCCGGGCACCAGGCTATATACACCTTCATAGCAGGCGATACGCAGCTGGCCCCGCGCCAGTTGTTCAAGTTGCTTGGAGTCTACATAGAGATGGTGAATGGTGCTGCCGTGCGCAAAGTTGTAGCGTAGATCACTGTCCTTCGGCAGGCCGACGCGATGAGCTTCAATCAGCTGGCGAACCTCAGACAGTGTTGCCTTTTCGGCCTGGTCCTGCTGACGCTTCAGGTTCAGCTCGCGGTCACGGGCTGCCTTGGCTTGCCGTGCGGCTTCAAGTTGCTCGCGCTGTTGCTGATTTTCATCAACAGCTTGACCTGACTTCTGTTGCTTGGCCTTTTTGCGCTTCTGCTGTTTTGCCTGTTTGGCCTGTTGTTTGGAGGCCAGGCCAGCTTTCAGTAACTGGTCCTGCAGGGAGCCTGCCATGGTGGTTGACCTCAATTGCTTGACGGTTATATGCAGGGCGCGGACTATACCACATTGTCGTGAGTCTGGCAGCGTCGGGGTCGGACCAAGAAAAGGAGAACAATAATGTCACTGATGCTCTGGTTGTCCCTGTTGCTGATCTGCATATTGGGGGCCATGTCGCCGGGCCCCAGTCTGGCGGTTGTATTACGGCAGACGGTCAGTAACGGGCGTGGACATGGTATTGCTGCAGGCTGTGCTCATGCATTAGGTGTAGGTCTGTGGGCTGCCATGACCGTGTGGGGACTGGCGTTGCTGGTCAGCGAGTATGCGCTGGTTTACCAGCTGATTACCTGGGCCGGGGCCGCCTATCTGGTGTGGTTGGGAATTGGTGCCTTGCGCCATGCCTCGACGCCACAAATTCAGGCTCAGGGTGGTGGGCAGGAATCCCTGTTGTCAGCTGCTCGTTCGGGCCTGTTGATCTCGCTGCTTAACCCTAAGCTGGCGGTGTTTTTTACCGCACTGTTTTCACAGTTCGTCAGTGCGGGGCAGGTCTGGCAAGATCAGGTGCTCATGGTGCTGACTGCGACTGTTGTAGATGGCGCCTGGTACTCTCTGGTAGCTCTTCTGTTCTCGCAGCCGCGTCTGTTGAATTGGTTGCGCCAACACCTGAAACGGGTCGAGCAGTTAACGGGGGTGGTGCTGATCGGATTAGCGGTGCGTGTCGCAATTCCCTGATTCCGTTTGCATTTATATCGGCCCGTGCTTATACTGCGCTCCTGTCTTGTGAGAGAGGCAGGGCATCCGCCCGTTATGGTAGCCCTGTTGGTCCTCCCGCAACGAGAAGCCGTGAACCTGGTCAGGCCCGGAAGGGAGCAGCCACAGCGGTGGATTCGTGTGCCGGGATGTGGCTGATGGGGCTGCCACCCAATATCTCATATCTGTCGTTTGAACCATAAGTCTGCATAAATTGCGATAAGCCTGCATAAATTGCACGATAAGTCTTCATAGACTACCTTTTCTGTAGTTGGACTACATGAAATAGGTGGCTGCTATGTACCGACGTAACCTAAAGCATTCTCGCGTAAAGAATCTTTTCAAGTTTGCCAGCCCCAAGATGGACCGGGTCATGACTGTGGAGTCGTCGCTCGAGTTCGATGCATGCTTCCATTTCGAGTATTGCTTGGATATTGATTCCTTTGAGGCTCAACCGGAAGGCTATCACTACGAGTACTATGGTAAGACGCTTCCATATACCCCAGATTTCCTTGTGGCTGATCGGATTAATGGTCATCGTTTTATTGAAGTAAAACCTGCTTCCAAAGTAATAAGCACTGAGTTTCGTAATAAATTTGAAGCTAAGAGAGAAGCCGCATCCGAGTATGGAATTGAGCTTGTATTAGTTACTGACAGGCAGATACGTGTTAATCCTATTTTAAACAATCTGAAGCTTCTGCATCGTTACTCCGGTGTGAGGTCGTTTACTCCGCTTCACTTAAAGTTGCTCGACTTGGTAAAATGCACAGGTGCTGTAAAACTAGAATCTCTTGTGCGTGAAACAGGTGAAGAAAAAGGCTTGGTGCTGTCACATACTCTTGCGTGGATATCAAAAGGTGATTTGAAAACGGACTTGACGGAATCTCCATTAGGCTTTAGCTCAGTGGTTTGGTTCTGATTATGTCTTTGAATTCAAAATTGTTTTCTAGTTTGTTTAGTGACGAGTTTGGCCAAGACTCATCGAACATAGAAAGTAAAGTGGATAATCATGATTTTGACTTAAGCAACCCATTTGAATCCAGTATCAATGAGGGGGTTTCAAAGCTTGATCCACTTTTAAAAGATACCACATCGGAAATTGGTCAGCCTGAAGCCTTACGTAGGCTTTCATATATCCAGTATATAGAAAAAAATAATTCAAAAGGTTGGACTGAAAAAAACTTAAAACCTTTGCTTACCCGTGCGGAAAATTTACTTGATGGTCCATTACCTTCATGGAGGACTATCGTTAGTTGGCGTAAAATTTACAATGATTCAGGTTGTGATTTGAGCTCTTTGATTCCGAGGCATAATCTTAAAGGAAATCGAAATGGAAAAAACACATCTGGAGATAGTTTTTACTGGCAGGCTGTTAATAAAAAATATCTTTCGCGGGAAAGACCTACAGTAGCTAGTACTTATAAATACTATAAAGATTTAATAACAATTGAGAACAGAAATATTGTTGAAGGGAAGATCGAAGCTATAAGCAAAAGAGCTTTTTATTCCCGTATTCAAAAGCTGAATCCATACGATGTAATGGTTGCCAGGTACGGCAAGCAACGTGCTGATAGAGAATTTAGAGTTGTAGGTGCTCATGTCAGGCCCACTCGGATTCTCGAAAGAGTTGAGATTGACCATACGCCACTGGATCTCATTTTGTTGGATGACAAGCTTCTTATTCCTATTGGGCGGCCATACCTAACAGCATTAATCGACAGCTTTAGCGGCTGTGTTGTTGGTTTCTATATTGGCTATAAAGAACCTGGATATGATTCTGTTCGTAAGGCTCTGCTCAATGCAATGCTAAGTAAAGATCATATAAAAGATTTATATCCAAGTATAAAAAAGGAATGGCCATGTGAGGGTAAAATTGAAACTTTGGTTGTAGATAATGGCGCGGAGTTCTGGAGTGCGAGCTTAGAGTATGCTTGTAAGTCTATAGTCATTGATATTCAATACAACCCTGTTGCTAAGCCTTGGTTAAAACCAATGGTAGAAAGGTTTTTTGGTTCTCTTAGTCAGAAACTAATTGTTTCTATGCCTGGTAAGACATTTTCTGGTATTGATAAGTTAGACGGATATGATCCTCAAAAAGATGCTGTAATGAGGTTTTCAGTATTTATGGAGGTTTTTCATAAATGGATTATTGATGTCTACAATTTTGAACCAAATAGTAGTGAAACCAATATTCCAGTTTTATCGTGGCAGATTGGTATGCGTGATTTCCCACCAGTTTTTTATATGAATGAAAATATTGAAAGGCTCGTTTTGGATCTTGGACTGGCAGTGGATCGAAATGTTAGAAAAGATGGTATTACATATAAGGGGCTTCGTTATAATAGCAAAGAACTTGTTGAATTTAGAAAGCAAAATCCACCCGGTAAGAATAAAAAATTAAAAGTTGACATAAAAATTAACCCGTCAGATCTTGAATATATTTATGTCCTGGGTCGTGATGGTTCTTGTGTGAAGGTTCCTTGTGTGGAAGATGAAGAGTATGTTAAGGGGTTGACTCTTTTTCAGCACGAAACCTACCGCCGTTTTTGCAGAAATTTTATTCGCTCTCAGGTTGATAGTGAAAGCTTGGCTGAGGCTCGGATGGAGATTGAAAGTCGGATAGAACAAGAAGTAGAAAATATTTCAAAGCTGGGCCGAAGAAAACTTAGGTTATTGAGAGGAGCGAAGGCCGTCGCCCGGCATAGAGGTATTGGAAGTGACACGGTTTCTAATAAAAGTATCGCTAATCAGGAACTCAACTCAACCAGACTTCCACCACCGCTCAAGAGCCCGGAGAGTACAGATCCACACTCCAAAATCCTCGAGGACTGGGATGATTTAGCTGATGATTTGGATGCCTACTGATGTATCAACTCACAGAGCGACAACAGGCAGATCTAAAGGCTTTCAAAAGCTGCTTCGTTGAGCATCCAATTCTGACTCAAATCATTCAGGATTTTGAGCGTCTACGCGCAAACCGTCAACTGGGCGGAGATCAGCAATGTATGTTGCTGACGGGTGACACCGGCTCAGGCAAATCTCACTTGATCAATCATTACAAGCAACGCTTTCAACGGCGCCAGATTGGTCAGGTAGTGACATGCCCACTGCTGGTTAGTCGTATCCCAAGTAAATTGGATCTTGAGCAAACGATGATCCAGCTACTTTACGATTTGGGGCAATTCGGCAGTGAACGGAGAAAGGGGCGAAGCAGCGATATTGGTCTAACAGAGTCCTTGGTTGACCTTCTCAAGCTTTGCCAAACAGAACTCATCATTATCAATGAGTTCCAAGAGTTAATCGAATTCAAATCGGCCAAAGAACGCCAATCGATTGCGAATCGATTCAAGTACATCAGTGAAGAAGCGGGTGTACCCATCGTGTTTGTTGGAATGCCTTGGGCAGAGAGCATTACTGAAGAGCCTCAGTGGGCCTCCAGGCTGTTGTATCGCAGGCAAATTCCCTATTTCAGGTTGTCAGATCCTCAGGGTCCGGAAGTGTTTGTACGTTTCCTTAAAGGGCTGGCTATGAGGATGCCGTTTGAAGTAGTTCCAAAGATCGAAAAGAAAGAAATTGCCCTGGCGTTGTTTGCAGCAAGCAGAGGGGAGGTGCGTAAGCTCAAGCACCTGCTTAATGAAGCAGTAGCTCTTGCAATGGAGGGTGGCAGTCAGACGCTTCATCGCAACCATTTGGCAAGTGCATTTGCAGTCTTTTATCCGAGTCTTACCAATCCGTTCGAGCAGAAACCAGAAGAGCTGGAGTTCTCGGAAGTTGACAGCTATTCCACGTACAACCCAACAGCAATGACCGAAGATGATGCTTTGCTGCCAACTCGTTTTACAAAAGTCATGAGTCTTACGCAGCTGTTGAAACGCCGTGGATAGAAAACTAAGTATTGCTTAGTACAATTCTCTGACCAATACTAAGAGAATCTTAGCTACATGCATTCCAGGTAGCTAAGTCTATGAATAGTCCCTTGCCAGCTCGGCTTCGGTCGGCCCGTAAGGCTGCGAACTTAACCCAGCAAGAGTTGGGCATCCGTATAGGTATGGATCCGAATACTGCCAGTGCGCGAATTAACCAGTATGAAAAAGATCGGCACTCTCCGGGGATTCAAACGGCCAAGCGCTTGGCGGAAGAGCTTGGCGTACCACTACCGTACCTGTTCTGTGAAGACGACCTTTTGGCTGAGTTGATCTGTAAGATCGATAAAATGAGTCAAGCAGACAAAAAAGCACTTTTGAAAACCCTGGCTGAGCAATGTTCGAAGGAGTAGCACAGTTTGGTGCGTTTGCACTCCTGACTGTGATCAGCAACGATCGGAAGTAATGGAAGAACTCCTACTAATAAAAGTAACAGGCTATTTGCATTAAGAAGTGTTGTTGCCGCAACAGCTCGACGCAATACTCGCTTCTACCCGTTCTCTACAGACCGAGGGTCCAAAGACTTTCCCTCCTACACATGATAGATTCTGTTGCTAGTTGCAATCGGAGTTGGTGGTGTGTTCAAAAAACGGATTTTGCTGACCTGGCTGGGTCGTCATGATTTGGATGCCGAAGCGAACGGTCAGAGTGGTCCCATCGCCTCGATACTGCTTGCCGCCGACGCGCCTTTCGATGAAGTGCATATCCTGGCTAATGGCTGGTTTGACGAGCTGGGCCGCTATCAGCAGTGGCTGGTTGCTCAGTCACGAACACGCAATGCCAAGGTCAAAACGGCTATTCATATCTCCCACGTTGAGCTGACCAGCCCCATCCACTATCCCGATATCTATGCTGAAGCGCAGAACGCGCTTGACCGCTGCTGCTCACCCAATGCTTTGGTAACGCTCAACCTGTCTTCGGGTACGCCGGCAATGGCTGCCATTTGGTTGCTGCTGGGCAAGGGGGTTTACAACACCCGTCTGGTACAAACCTCCATTCAAGACGGGGTAACCGATGTCGAGCTGCCCTTCGATATTGCCCTTGCGTACCTGGAACACCAGGATGGCGTACTGGGCTCACTGGCGGGTGCATCCCCCAAGCTTGATAGTCATTTCGAGCATATCCAGACTTTCTCGCCTGCCATGTGTGAAGCGGTTTCACTCTCGAAACGCTTGGCGCCTCGTAACCTGCCGGTGATTGTGCAGGGTGAGTCGGGAACGGGTAAGGAAGTGATTGCGCGGGCGATACACGAGGCATCTCCCCGTGCCGCCAAGCCTTTCATACCCGTCAACTGCGGAGCGATTCCGGAAGGCTTGATAGACTCCCAGCTGTTTGGTCACAGAAAGGGTGCCTTTACTGGTGCAGATGCCAACCGCAAGGGCTTTTTTGACGAGGCGGCTGGCGGCACGCTCTTCCTGGATGAGATAGGAGAGCTGCCTCTCGATGCCCAGGCCAAACTGCTGAGGGCTTTGCAGCAGAAAGAGATTAACCCTGTGGGTGCAAGCAAGCCCCATGCGGTCGATGTGCGTGTGATTGCGGCGACGCATCGTAACTTGCTGGCAATGGTAGAAGAAGGGACATTCCGGGAAGACCTCTTTTATCGTCTGGCTGTTGGTGTTGTGGTCCTGCCACCTCTGCGTGAGCGACAGGACGACATCCCAGAGTTGATTACATCACTGATGAATCAGCTGAACCATGAAGCGAAAGACCAGCCGGGCTATGTAAGTAAAATAATTTCCGAAGATGCAATCGCATTTATCAAGCGTCAGCGTTGGCCTGGCAACATCCGCGAGCTTTGGAATACCCTGCTCAGGGCATCTATCTGGGCTGATGGCGAAATTTTGGGTGTTGAAGAGGTTGAGCGGGCGCTCATACAACGTCCCCAGAAACCTTATGCTTCAGACCTCAATATCGATGTGGGGGCAGGCATTGATGTGAATGAAATCCTTGATAATACAAAGCGTTATTGCATTCGTGAGGCGCTCAAAATTACGGCGGGTCAGAAGGGTAAGGCCTCCGAGCTTTTAGGATTGAATAACCACCAGACGCTGAATAACTGGATCAAGCAGCTCGGTATCGAAAGCCATTAAACGGGTTTGAAACCTGACTTGGCACGATACTTGGATTACAGGAAGTCATCACAGGCTGAAAGACATGAAGTCCATGAATTTTGAACATCTCAGAGAACAATGGCCCAACCTTGCGGACCTTGGCGGGTTTGCTGAAACCTACGCCTATCTGGACCCGCAGAGTTCGTTGGTCAAACTCCGCTGTTTTGTCGAAAAGCTGGTGGGTGTCGTCTACAGCGAGCTCAAGCTTCCCGTAGAGCCCAATGCGACCTTTATGGATCGTCTGAACAATGACAGCTTCAAATCCGTCGTGCCGCAAGTCATTCTCGACAAGCTGCATGCCATCCGCATGCATGGCAACAAGGCGGCTCATGAAGGTGATGTATCAGCCAATACGGCTGCCTGGCTGGTGAAGGAGGCCTACCACCTGAGCTGCTGGTTGTTGATCGCTCAGGGGGATGGCAGCCGTGAACAATGCCCTGAATTCCAGGAGCCTAAACCCATACAGCATCCAACAGCCAAGTCGGAACTCAAGCAGAAGAACAAGACGCTGCAGGAGAAACTGGCTTCACAATCCGTGCAACTGGAAGATGCGCTGAAAGAGCTGGAGGCAGCGAAGGAGGCTGAACAGGCGGCGCTGCGTGAAGCGGCCAAACTCAAACAGCAGCAGGATCAGGGCCGTGTCGATCAGTTCATCAAATCCAGCACTCAGGCGACCAATACCCTTGAGTTGAACGAGGCCGAGACGCGCCGTCGTCTGATAGACAGCGAACTGCGTCTTGCTGGCTGGAATGTTGACCTGGATGGCGGCAACACCGATCAGGTGGGCGTCGAAGTTGAAGTGGATGGTCAGCCAACCACGACCGGCATCGGCTACTGTGACTACGTGCTCTGGGATGACAATGGCAAACCGCTGGCGGTTGTGGAAGCCAAACGTGCGCGAGCCAACCCTGAAAAAGGTCGCCAGCAAGCCAAGCTGTACGCCAATTCACTTGAGAAAAAATTCAGCCAACGCCCGGTGATCTTCTATACCAACGGCTACGATATTTGGATCTGGGATGATGTGCTGGATAGCGTGCCGCGCAAGCTCTACGGCTATTACAGCAAGGACAGCCTGCAGTACCTCATTCAGCAACGCACCCAGCGCAAGGATTTGAACGCAACGCCAATCGATACCGACGTTGCGGGCCGCCTGTACCAGATGGAATCCATCACGCGTGTCAGCGAGCGTTTCGCTTTGGGACATCGCAAGGCGCTGATCGTGCAGGCGACCGGTACCGGTAAAACCCGTGTCTCCATTGCGTTAACCAAACGCATGCTGGATGCCGGCTGGGCCAAGCGGGTGCTGTTCCTCTGTGACCGCAAGGAGCTGCGCAAGCAGGCGCGCAATGCCTACAGTGAGTTCACCAAGGAACCGATGTATGTCGTCGGCCGCAGTGACAAGAAACACCTGGATAACGCTCGTATTTACGTCGCGACCTATCCCGGCATGATGCGACTCTACGAGCAGTTTGATGTGGGCTACTTCGACCTGATCATTGCGGACGAATCCCATCGCTCGGTCTACAACGTCTATGGCGACCTGTTCAAATACTTCGATGCGCGCCAGGTGGGTCTGACCGCGACCCCGGTTGAAATGGTGAGCCGCTCAACCTGCCGCCTGTTTGGCTGTGACTACAAACTGCCAACGGCCAACTACCCGCTGGAGCAGGCGGTGGCTGATGGCAACCTGGTGCCTTTCCGTGTGGTCACCCATACCACTCAGTTCCTGCGCGAGGGTATCAAGGGCAAATCGTTGACGGATGAGCAGCTGGTCGAGCTGGAAGAGCAGGGTTTCGACCCGAACGAGCTGGACTTCGATGCGCCGGATATCGACAAGGCCATATTCAACAAGGACACCAACCGAGCCATCCTGCGTAACTTGATGGAAAAAGGGCTGCGCGATGCCGATGGCCAGTTGCCCGGCAAAAGCATCATCTTTGCCCGCAGCATCCAGCATGCCGAATTGCTGGCAGAACTGTTTGGCGAGATGTACCCGCAGCATGGCGGCAATTTCTGCCGTGTAATCCACTCCAAGTACGACCGTGCCGAAGACCTGATCGACGACTTCAAGAAAACCGAGGTTAACGATCAGGTCACCATCGCAATCTCGGTGGATATGCTTGA
>Ga0193951_1001356_pt1 | contig 10840 bp, 9 predicted proteins | sample BB_2_MG_FD_140370 | JGI IMG/M metagenome (GOLD analysis project Ga0193951, IMG submission 140370) | Microbial mat bacterial communities from the Broadkill River, Lewes, Delaware, United States - BB_2_MG | ecosystem: Environmental > Aquatic > Freshwater > River > Microbial mats | place: USA... | reverse complement strand
TAATTCCTGCCAAAATTGTCGGTGGTGGCCTCACAGGTATAGCTACCATCATTTTCTTCATCACCGGATGGAATGTAGGTATCACCTCTTTAATTATTAATATTGGGCTGATATTACTGGCCATGCGCGTTCTTGGAGCATCTTTTGGTATAAAAACCATCTATTGCGTACTGGTATTTGCAGGTTTATTATCAGTTATGTTACCACTATTTGAACAACCGGTTGTATCTGAAACGATGATGAACGCCATTATTGGTGGTATTTTAGGTGGACTTGGTGCTGGTATTGTTTTTGTAAATGGCGGTAGCACTGGTGGTGTTGACATTGTAGCCATGATTATTAATAAGTACAAAAACATCAGTTTGGGGCGTTTATTATTAGGCATGGATGTGCTTATTATCACCTCTTCTTTTTTCTTGGTACAAACGTCATCTATAGAAACAGTGGTATACGGTTTTATGACCATGGCCATATTGGCTTACACCGTCGATCTAGTGATATCAGGTAACAAGCAAACGGTTCAGTTCTTTATCATTTCTAGTAAACCTGAAGAACTGCGCAAATCAGTTATTTTTGAAGCTGAACGTGGTCTGACGATCCTACACGGCAAAGGTGGCTACTCCGGTGAAGACCGTCAAGTACTTATGGTGATTGCACGTAAACGTGAAACACAAGAAATATTTAAAGTGGTGAAGCAAATTGATCCCGATGCTTTTATAACCGTAGGCACGGTAATGGGTGTATATGGACAAGGCTTCGACAAAATAAAAATTTAAGCCATCAATGCTCTAAAGAGACCTTAAGACCTATTGGCTTAAGGTCTTTTTTTTGAAAATAATCACCAAATAGCCGCCCTACATCAATTTTATCACCTGTTTTTCTATTTCAATCCCAATCAATTATTAACTTGCAGGCACTAGAATATTCACTTCTATGAATCGGGCTTAAAACATATTGATCACAAAGCTAACAAAGGGTAGCACTGTACTGTTTGGTTCGTTCATATAAACTTTGAAAAATATTTTTTACTCATGAACAAGAAGACCGTATTTATTACCCTAACACTTCTAATATTACTAGTTCCTGCCATATACTTCCTTATTAACCGCTACCAACACCCCGTCTCGCCGGTTACCGATGAAACACTTGACTCGATGGCGGTTATTGAAATACCAGAGCCAGAGTTGGCCTACGGCTTACCTGTCGATTCATTTCAAATTGAGGAAAATAAAATTAAGCGCAACCAGTTTTTGGCCGATGTATTTTTAAAAGCTGGGGTAGATTACCCCACCATCAATACCATTGTAGAAAAAACAAAACCTGTATTTGATGTACGTAAAATAAAGGTAGGTAACCCTTTTGCTTTATTTTATAGTAACGACACGCTTAAGTCGCTAAACTATTTTGTGTACGAAATAGATAATACCGACTACATGGTAGTCTCATTAAAGGATTCCATCACAGTATATCGTGATGTAAAAGAAACAGTAATAGTACCCAAAACGGCTACTGGCATTATCAAATCATCCTTATGGCTAACCATGAAAGAGCATGACGTTAACCCCCTACTGGCTATTGAGTTGTCTGAAATATATGCCTGGACCGTTGATTTCTTTGGCATTGAGAAAGGGGATAACTTCAAAGTATATTACGATGAATTGTATGTTGATTCCACAAGTATAGGTATTGGTAAAATTCATTCCGCAGTATTTCATCACCGCGGGCACGATTATTATGCCTTTAATTACGAAGAAGACAGTGTGTGGAATTTCTTCGATGAAGAAGGCCAGAGTTTACGTAAGGCATTTTTGAAAGCACCACTTAAATTTTCACGCATCAGCAGCCGTTTTTCAAATAGCCGCTTGCACCCGGTACTAAAAATCCGTCGCCCTCACCACGGCATCGATTATGCAGCACCCACAGGCACACCCGTATATGCCTTAGGTGACGGCCGTGTTATTGCACGTGCTTACCAGAAACGAGGAGGAGGTAACTACATCAAAATAAAGCACAATAGCGTTTACACCACAGTATACATGCATCTGCATGGTTTTGCCAAAGGCATTAGTAAAGGTACACATGTAAAACAAGGCCAGCTGATCGGTTATGTAGGTTCCACAGGCCTTTCTACGGGCCCACACCTCGATTTTCGCGTGTTTAAAAACGGTAAACCTGTAGACCCTTTGAAGATTGATGCCCCACCGGTCAACCCAGTTAAAGAGGAGAACTTAGCCGCCTTTAAAACATACACAGAGCCGTTGAGACATCAATTAGATAAATTGATTCTTCCCTCGGACGAACACAAAGAAAAAATAAAGTAACAAAATAAAAAAGGAGCCAAGAGCTCCTTTTTTTTATTCTATAGCTTGTACCGATTTTGTATTATAAATCTAACAGTTCCTCAATAACAATAGGAAAGAATTTATATTCGAGTTCATGTACTTTGGCGGCCACATCTTCGGCCGTATCATCAGCTTGTATCATGCATTTTTCCTGACGTATAAAACCTCCCTCGTCATAATTTTCGTTCACATAATGAATGGTGATTCCCGATTCTGATTCGTTATTGGCCACAACAGCTTTATGAACATGCTCGCCATACATCCCTTTTCCGCCATAATTTGGCAAAAGTGCCGGATGAATATTGATAATTTGATTTGGAAAAGCCTTGACATAGGCCTGTGGCACTAACCACAAAAAGCCAGCAAGCACTATTAAATCAGGCTTTATGAGCTGCAATTCATCCAACACAGACCTATTTTCAACAAAGTCTTTTCGACCGAACACAGAACACGGAACACCCAATTTAGCACAACGCTCTATTACATAGGCATTTCGGTTATTTGTAAAAACCTTTGCGAATTCGACTTGATCATTTTTTTTAAAAAAATTGACAATGTTTTCCACATTAGAACCTGATCCCGAAGCAAAGAGAACTATCTTTTTCATTATCTTACATTTGCGCATTAATAAATATTGCAAAAACAGCGGCAAAAATAGAGAAAATCGAACATGAAATGTCATTTTCTTTACACGAAGTTTGAATTATTATCCACAAATGTATTTCTTTGCAAAGTTGTTTAAGAACATTTTATTAGTATTAATTTTAAAAAATTTAAAGCTATGTCAGACGTTGCATCAAGAGTAAAAGCAATTATCGTAGACAAATTGGGAGTTGACGAGACTGAAGTTACTCCAGAAGCAAGCTTCACTAATGACTTAGGAGCTGACTCACTTGACACTGTAGAATTAATTATGGAATTCGAAAAAGAATTCAATATTGCTATTCCAGACGATCAGGCTGAGAACATCGGTACTGTAGGTGACGCAGTTACTTACATCGAAGAAAACGCAAAGTAAGAAAGAGTAGGATACCTTAAAAGTAGTTATGGAGTTAAAAAGAGTAGTTGTTACGGGGCTTGGTGCCATTACCCCACTAGGTAAAACAGTTGAAGAAACTTGGACTAACCTGGTTAACGGAGTAAGCGGTGCTGCACCTATCGCTCAATTTGACGCCTCTAAGTTTAAGACGCAATTTGCGTGCGAGGTTAAGGACTACGATGCCAAAGATTATTTTGATCGTAAAGAAGTTCGTAAATTAGATATTTACGCCCAATTTGCGATGATTGCTGCAGATCAAGCTATTGCGGATGCAAAGATTGATTCAGAAGACATTGACACCAACGAGGTTGGTGTGATATGGGGAGCAGGAATTGGCGGCATCAAAACGTTTTTAGATGAAGTTACTGATTTTGCAAAAGGGGATGGAACACCACGTTTAAGCCCTTTTTTCATTCCGAAAATGATTGCTGATATTGCCCCTGGCCATATTTCTATGAAACATGGTTTTAGAGGTCCTAATTTCGGTACCGTTTCGGCATGTGCTTCATCAACCAATGCAATTGGCGAGGCGTATAATTTAATACGTTTAGGCAAAGCAAATGTGTTTGTAACCGGAGGATCTGAAGCTGCAATTAACGAAGCCGGTGTTGGTGGATTTAATTCAATGCAAGCTTTGTCAACGCGTAATGACGATCCAAAAACTGCATCCCGTCCATTCGATAAAGGTCGTGACGGTTTTGTGATGGGCGAAGGCGGTGTCTCATTAATTCTTGAAGAATATGAGCACGCTAAAGCACGTGGCGCAAAGATTTACTGTGAAGTAGTTGGAGCTGGCATGACTGCTGATGCACATCACCTTACTGCACCACATCCTGAAGGATTGGGAGCAAAACGGGTTATGGAGAATGCCTTAAAGGATAACGGCATTGATCCTTCTGAAGTAGATTATATCAATGTACACGGTACATCTACTCCGCTAGGAGATATTGCTGAAACCAAAGCTATTAAAGAGGTTTTTGGTGAGCATGCCTTTAAATTGAACATTAGTTCAACAAAATCCATGACTGGACACCTGCTTGGAGCAGCCGGGGCTATTGAGTCTATGGCCTGTATCCTAGCCATTAAGAATGGTATTGTACCGCCTACAATTAATCACTTTGAAGACGATCCTGATATTGACAATGCGCTCAATTTCACTTTTGATAAAGCACAGGAACGTCCGGTAAAAGTGGCATTATCCAATACATTTGGATTTGGTGGTCACAATGCATCTGTGGTATTTAAAGCATTGTAAGAAAGCTGTGATTAAACCGCTTTTGAACATTATAAAACTTTTCCCTCTACGGAGGGAAAAGTTTTATAATTTTATCCACTCAGCAACAGGTATCCGTCCACATAATCTGGATATCTATCATCAGGCATTTATACACAAGTCTGCCATGATAAAAGGGCATAACAAGCGTTTCATTAACAATGAGCGCCTTGAGTTCTTGGGCGACGCCATGCTCGGGTCTATTGTAGCTGATGAATTGTATAAACGCTTCCCTGAAAAAAACGAGGGTTTTCTTACCAAAACACGCTCTCGTATAGTTAACCGTACCTTACTGAATAACATTGCGCTTCAAATGGGCCTTGGCACATGGGTTAAAGCACAGTCGAAAATTGACATTGCCAATACCAGTATACTTGGCGACACCTTGGAGGCTCTAATTGGTGCTATATATGTAGATAGAGGTTACAAATATTGTGAACGCTTTGTCCTCAAAATTATCATTAATCAGTACATCGATCTGGTAACGGTGGCCAAAAAAGACACCAACTACAAATCGCTATTAATTGAGTGGGGACAAAAGCACAAAGTAAGTGTACACTTTATTACCGAAGAAAAGCACACTTCTAACAACCTTACCCCTACCTTTGTGGCAAGAGCAGCAATAAACAATGAGGTAATTGGCCAAGGCGAAGGCTTCTCTAAAAAAGAAGCGCAACAAAACGCAGCTCGCATTGCTCTAAAGGAGTTGAAGACGAAGCAATAGCGTAAAGTCAAACTACTCTTATAAAGAAATTTGCTGTTAATTAATGTTAATTAGAGAGGATAATCCTTTCAGCCTACTATTTTTGTTTCTATGAGTAAAAAATTCATTCTTGGGCTCACCATTATTATGGCTATTTCGTTGGTTGGTATAACCTACATACAGGCCATGTGGATATTGAATGCTTCAAAGATTGAAGAGGAACAGTTTGACCAGTCTGTTCGCTTGGCATTAGATGAAGTGATTTCGCGCTTAGAAACAGACGAAATTTCGATGTACGACAGCCAAAAGAAAATTAATAATTTCAAAAGTAAGCTACCTTCAAACCTGCGTCACGATTCAAAATACTTTAGTGGTCGAGAAAGCTTTGAGTTTAAAAGTGGCCAAGACATTAAACTGGAGTACACCTATAATTTTTCTGCCGGTTATTATACGGCATCAGCATACCTTAAAGATTCGCTACTTGCTGCATACCAAGGGCCTGCATCCATTAGAGGATTCGAAAAAACCGATCCTTTCACAGGCGCCATGCAATCCATTCAAAATGACATCAGGCAAAAACGCGAACAAAAGAACAAGGCTTTGGCCAAATCTTTTTTTGAAGATGTACCCATCGAACGACGCATTGAGAATATGCGGGTTGAACAATATATTTTTGAACGCCTCGAAGAAAAAGGCATCTATTACCCCCACGAGTTTGCGATAATTAACTCCAAAGGGGAAACCGTTTTTCAAACCAAGAATTACAATGAGGCGGAAGCCCCTCACCTTTACCATAAGACATTATTCCCCAACGATATTCATGCGCAAGCCAATTATCTGAATTTACATTTCACCGAAAAGATAAATCCGATATTAGAATCGATGGGATTGGTCATACCATCAGCCGCATTTACCTTAATTGTCATTCTACTTTCGATTGTTACCATTGTAATTATCGTACGTCAGAAAAGATTGGATCAGATAAAAAACGATTTTATCAACAATATGACACATGAGTTTAAAACACCCATATCCACTATATCACTAGCCTCCCAAATGTTAAAGGATGGTAGTGTTACCAAAACCCCAAAAACATTACAGCACATTTCCAGTGTCATTCAAGACGAAAGCAAACGTTTGAGTTTTCAAGTTGAAAAAGTGCTGCAAATGGCTATCTTTGAAAAAGGAAAGTCAGGCCTTAAAATGAAAAAGTTAAACGTTAACGATCTGATTCATCACGTTACCAATAACTTTAGAATAAAGGTTGAAAATAACCAAGGTAAAATCATAGAACGCTTAGAAGCAAAAAATTGCATAATAACTGTTGATGAAGTGCATTTTACGAATGTTATTTATAACTTGCTTGACAATGCTGTTAAATACAGGAAAGGGGCTCCTGTACTTTATGTTAAAACATGGAATAAGAACAATGGTATAGTCATTTCTGTTAAAGATAATGGCATGGGGATATCAAAGGATAACCTCAAAAGAATATTTGAAAAGTTTTATCGCGTACCAACAGGTAATGTTCATAATGTAAAAGGCTTTGGTTTAGGACTGGCCTATGTTAAGAAAATTATTGAAGACCATGGTGGTCAGATTTCTGTTGAAAGCGAAATCGAAGTTGGCACAAAATTTGATATTTTCCTCCCTCTAAAAAACACAAAAGAATGGAAAAAGAATATAAAATCCTCTTAACCGAAGATGACGAAAACCTAGGAATGCTTCTTCGTGAATACCTAGAAGCAAAAGGGTTAAAAACAGACTTATTACCTGATGGTGAAGAAGGCTACAAAGCTTTTATGGCCAACAAATATGATATCTGCATTTTGGATGTAATGATGCCTAAGAAAGATGGTTTCTCTTTAGCTAAAGACATTCGAATGGTAAATACAGAGGTGCCTATTATTTTCCTAACAGCAAAATCGCTTAAGGAAGACATTTTCCAGGGCTTTAAAATTGGTGCTGACGATTATCTAACTAAGCCATTTAGTATGGAAGAGTTATTGTTCCGCATTGAAGCTATCTTACGCCGAACCAAGGGTGGTAACACAGCTCAAGAATTTTATCAGCTTGGCAAATACAAATTTGACACCCAAAAGCAGCAATTGTTAGAAGGTGATAGCATGATCAAATTGACTACAAAAGAGTCAGAGCTATTAAAACTTCTTTGCACCAATGCTAACAAAGTGTTGGAACGTAATTTTGCTTTAAAAACAATTTGGGTTGATGATAATTATTTTAATGCACGAAGCATGGATGTATACATCACCAAGTTACGTAAGCATTTAAAAGATGAGCCAAGTGTGGAAATCATTAATGTACATGGAAAAGGATACAAACTAGTAATGTAAGCCTTTGTTAAAATATAGAAGAGCCGTTTAGCAAGTTGTTAAACGGCTTTTTTGTTAACTGGCATTTCTTTAATTCAAGCGATCAAACCAAAGACTATGGAATCATTCAGAACAGAAATTAATATTGACAAAGCTACATCCTCCATTCAATATGACTCTAAGTTACTATTTATGGGAAGCTGCTTTGCCACCAATATAGGCGACTCCTTTTATGCCAATTGCTTTAACTGCCGGGTAAATCCATTTGGCGTTCTGTACAACCCCTTTTCTATAGCCAACTCATTGTCGCGTTTATTATCCAATACGCATTTTTCGGTAGACGAAATACATCAGCAGAATGGGACCTTTCATAGCTTTTTTCACCACAGCTCATTTAACCATCCCGATAGAGATACATTTCTACAGCATATAAATACGGCATTTGATGATGCAGTTAATTTTCTTGGTCAAGCGCGATTCTTATTGATCACCTTTGGGACAGCTTGGGTATATGAGCACCAAGAAAGTAAAGAAGTCGTGTCGAATTGCCACAAATATCCATCAAGTACATTCCATCGGCGCCTACTTACCGTAAGTGAAATAACAGAGCGTTATTCACAGTTGCTGCAGGCATTAAAAAGAATGAACCCAACTTTGGATGTGATCTTTACGGTGAGTCCGGTTCGGCATTGGAAAGATGGGGCACATGGTAATCAGATTAGTAAGGCGAGTCTACTTTTAGCCATAGAGCAATTAAACCAAAAGTTTGCAAATACAACTTACTTTCCTGCCTATGAATTACTTATGGATGATCTAAGAGATTACCGTTTCTATAAGGATGACTTATTGCACCCCTCTGCTATGGCTATTCAATACATCCGTTCAAAGTTTAGCCAATCGTTTTTAGACGACAAAGCGAATGCCTTTGAAGAAAACATACATAAGCTAAGAAGAGCTAGTGAACATCGTCCTTTTAACAGCACCTCTGAAGCTCATCAGAAATTTGTGCACCAACATATCCAAAAGGTAGATATAAGCCAGAAAAACTATCCTAACGTGAGCTTATCGGCACTTAAAAACAAGTTTAAAGATCAAGTCGTGTAAATAAAAAAAGCGACCTTTAGGTCGCTTTTAATATTTTTGTTGGTTATCAATTAACCAATAACTTCTTTGTACTGCTCTGCAGATAATAAATCTTCCAACTCTGCTGGGTTAGCCACTTTTACTTTAATCATCCAACCACCTGCAAAAGGCTCTTTGTTTACAAGATCAGGCTGATCTTCTAATTCTGGATTAACTTCAATAACTTTACCAGCTAAAGGCATATACAAGTCAGAAACTGTTTTAACAGCTTCAATTGTTCCAAACACCTCTTCTTTGTCAAGATCTTCGTCTTCTGTTTCTATTTCAACAAAAACGATATCGCCCAACTCTCCTTGAGCAAATTCTGTAATACCAATAGTAACGACATCACCGTCGATAAGAACCCATTCGTGATCCTTTGTATACTTAAGATTTTCAGGTACATTCATGATTGAACGATTTTTTTATATTTATGATGATTCAAATGTAAAGAATTTATTAAAATAATTCTACCATCGTTTTTTTATAAATTGTATCGTCAAGAAAAAGAATTATCACAATGCATTGTTTGATAGTGAATTGGAAGCCTACCCACTTTAAAAACCCTAATAAAAATCATAAATAAAAAAGACAACAAAAAAACCATATCGCTGTTGCAAGCCATTAGATTAACACTTGACAAATCTATTGAGCTAACGAAAAGCGGAAACTAACCCCAAAATTGGTATTTGTAATTGGGTACGACAGGGACACGTATGGCGTATTTACATTAGTATCGTAGAACAATTGCATATTAAATCGGTCGCTCAAGGCATAATCAGCCGTAAACTTCACCTTCATAATCTTCTGTCCCGCCGTTAATTGATTGTAGTTCTCTTCAATCTTGCGGATGATGCTAATGTTATCTTGTATTGAGAAATCAGCTCGCAAATTCAGGTCATTACTAACGGACTTTTGCTTACTCCCTTTTCCAAAGATCAGATTCATCTTATCAAAACGGTAACCTAAACCAATCACAATTTCATCATTATAATTCTCAATCACCTGATTATTACCCATGCTCAAGCTTAATGTACGCGCTTTTTTAATTTCAGCCCTCGTGGTAATGGCATTGGTCCAAGTTATATTCACCCCAATCAATGGGTTAAACTGCTCCGAAACGGTAATGGCATTAATATCATAGTCAACGATCATACCATCGGCTTGTTCTGGTGTTCGAGAGATATAAGCACCCATATTATAGGTAGAACGATAGGAGTGCGTTAGGTCAAATGATTTTATTATTTTCTTAAAAGCTTTGATGCGCGACAATCCATCGTAAGTCACACGCCAATTGGGTTGAATCTGGGATAGGCCAGGGAACTTTTCAGTAAATATAGAGTTGGCACTTTTGCCAGAATAGGCTGCTAAAAACGACGGTATAAGGACTTCTTGGCTGTTGTGATCAGCGACACCCAGACGTTGCGCAACAATGGCTCTATTATTTTTAAACTCATCGAAAGTAGCTGATGCCAAAGCACCATCTCGCTCTGGCTTGTCAAAAGCTGTACCAATGGCATTAAAACTCATTGAGAACCGACCATTTGCAGTACGACCTGTAGCTGTAGGACTACCTCCAATGTAATATTCATTGAGGTTACGCTCGTAACTTCTATCGGCATTTACATCAATTCGTAAACCTCTAATGGGTTCCAGTGTTACCTTAATGGAGAAATCTTCCCCATGGGTCATCACATAAGGGTTCACCACAGTGGTGTCTGTTGTTATCCAACCATTGTTAGCCGCCTTAATGGCAAAATCACGATCTTGCCAACCCAGTATAAATGGTGCTCCTGGTGCAGTAAAACCAGCCGATGTACCCATAAAACCAGACACAGGTTTATAACCGGGTAATATGGTGCCATTCTGCTCAGAATACGAAGCACTCACATTCTTTACTGAGGTTAACAACAAGGCCGAATAATCAATAACCTTGGTAAAAGCAGAGTTATTTTCTTCAACAGTACCTGTTATCATGATGCGCGCATTATCGGTTGATTTCTCTGGCGTAAACACAATTTTATTTTT
>Ga0193951_1001354_pt1 | contig 10845 bp, 10 predicted proteins | sample BB_2_MG_FD_140370 | JGI IMG/M metagenome (GOLD analysis project Ga0193951, IMG submission 140370) | Microbial mat bacterial communities from the Broadkill River, Lewes, Delaware, United States - BB_2_MG | ecosystem: Environmental > Aquatic > Freshwater > River > Microbial mats | place: USA... | reverse complement strand
TACTATCTAATAAAATTTTATCTTCATTTAAAGCTTTTCCTGTCATACCTTTTTTTCTATAATAATGAGAACTGTAATAGCTTTTTTTAAACTTATTATGAATCTTATCTATCCATTCTTTTCCAGAGTCTATATTATCTTGTAAAATATAGACATCTAGGATATTTTCTAGTATTTTATCCTTTTCTAAAACATCAGTTTCCTTTTTAAATAGAGATGCATACTCCTCTATAGCCTCATCATAATTTTTTGTTTCAGATAAATATTTCCCTCTTTTTAAAAGAACAGTTTTATAATATACTGAATTTGGATAATCATCTAGAAATTCTTTACTTTCCATTAAATATTCATCAAATTTTTCCAAGTTAAAGTAACAGCTTATAGACCAATACTTAGCTATTTCCTTATAACCCTTTATTTCATTTGAATTTATTATTTCTTCAAATAGCTCTAAAGCTTTCTTATAATTTTTTTCAGTGTAGTATGAATCTGCTATTTGATACTTAGAATAGGAATGGAAATTAGAGTCCTTTCCTAATTTTTCATAATATTTTCTAGCATTATTATAATCTCCAAGTCTATAATAACTTATTGCTACCCTGTTTAAAACTTCAGAAGTTAAATAATCATTGTTATTATCTAAATAGAATTTTCCCTCTTTAATTGTTTCCTTGTATTTTTCCCATAGAAAATAATTTTTTATAATATTGAACTTTGTTTTTTCAAGTAAAACATTATTTGAAGTTTTTTCCAAAAGACTTTTAAATAATTTATCTGCATTTTCATATTTTCCTATTCCAATATAGGCAATACCCTTTAAATAAATGTTGTCCTCTGTATTCTCTTGACTGTCTAAATATTTAATTGTAACTGCATATTTTTTTTGGTTAATTAAAAGATCTATTAATTTTCCTCTTATTTCCTTGTTATCATGGGTTTTTAAATAATCCACATATGCCTTTTCAGCTGAGATTAAATCATTTCTTGAAATTTCAAAATCTGCAACTGCCAAATAAATTTCTCTTCTATATTCTTCATCTTCCTTATAAAGGTTTTTATAGTCTTTAAATAATTCTTCAATTTTATCCTTGTCCCCAATTTCACTGGTGATCAATATATATTTACTCATATTCTTTGCAGTTGGATAATCTGTATATATTTCTTTTATATAGTTATTTGCCTTTTCATAATCTTTTAATTCATAAAAGGCATTTAATAGCACCATTCTTAAATCATTATATTTTTCACTGTCTGAAACATAGTCTTCTAAATATTTTTCATAATTGATAACTGCTTCATAGTCCTTGTTTTTATCTAGGGATAAAATAATATAATATCTTTTATTAAATGTGTAATATCTTCCCTGTATACTTGTAAATTCCTCTATAGCCTTTGAATAATTTCCAATTTTATAAAGGGCGTAGGCATAGTTATACTTACTTTCATCATCCTTTTTCCCTATTATCTTTTCATAATATTCTATTCCCTTTTCAAACTGCTCCCTTAAAAGAAAATAGTTTCCCACAACTTTGGAACTTTGATTTTTTAAGTAAGTATTTTCTATAGTTGGATATAATTTTAAAGCCTCTTGTATATCTCCACTATTTAAATATATCTCAATTAAGGAAACCTTTCCCTTTTCAGTGTATATATAACCAGGATTATTTTCTATTAAAGATGAAAAATATTTTATTGCTGTTTCAATATCATTTTTCTTATAGCTAATAGTTCCTAGTATATACTTTGCTAAAACTATATTTTCAGGTTTTTTCTTGTTCTTAAAGTTATAATACTTATTTATATAACCTAGGGCTTCCTTATACTCTTTAATATTAACATATGCAAGGGACATATATAGGAAACTGTCTTCATAATTGTCCCCCTTTAAAGAGATTGCCTTTTTAAATTCCTTAATAGCTGAAATATTATTCTCGTTGTCCACAAGTAACATTCCTGTTCTAAACAGTGCATCTTCATAACTTTTTTTTCTTTTCTTTAACAACTCTTCATAGTAACTGGATTTTTGAATATTCCCATATAATTTGTTTATTCTATATAAATATGAATAAACTTCCATTCTCTCACTTCTTCCTAATTTGTAATTTCTCAAAAGATTTTCAAAGGAATCACTGGATTTTGAATAATTTTTATTTAAATATTCAACTTTACATATTCTAAGTGCTAGATTTTTATTATATTTTGACTGGGGATATTCCATAATAAATTTTTTAGATTTAATAACTGCTTTACTATACTGTCCTTTAGAGTATAAAGTGTTTAAATTACTTAAATCATCCTTCATATCCCCATAGGCAACATTTGTAATAATTGAAATAATTAAAGCAATCTTCATTAATCTTGGGTTTTTCAAATTGATCACTCCTTATAATATAATTTTTTCAATATTTCCTCCACCTCATCTAAATCTATATCAGTATTTATACAAGGGGATCCCACTATTTGATTAAATATTCCATATATATTCTGAGAAAATGCATCATAAATACCAGAAATTAAATCCCTTTTACATGCAACTGCAATAATAAAATCTGGATGCTTTTCCCTTAAATACAATCTTGCCAATGTTCCACCTGTGGCTATTTTCACATCAACATTATATTTTTCTTTAAACTCTAAAAATCTATAGATTTTACATTTTTTACATCTAACACAATTTTCAATATTAGATGTTATTTTATATTTGCAATCATAACTTTGAATACAATGAGGTAAAAGAATTGAAATATTTTTTATTTCTTGCTTATTTATATTTTTTAAAACTAATTTATTGTTATATTTCACAAAATTTACAGCTACATTATTTCTTTTCTTTTGGTCATGAATTTTCTTTTCACTCATTAAATATGAAATATAATAGCAACTATAAATGATCTTGTGAAAAAATGTTTTGGTCATTTATTCACCTCACTAAGATTTTTTTTTATACATTAAGATTATATCACAACTTTAGACTATTTTAAACATCTAAAAGTTTTACACAAAAAAAAATGGGCATAAAAATGACCAATTTTTTTTATGTGTTTATTCTCTGTTTATATATCTTTTAAAGCTAGAGGCATTACAACATAAATATAATCCTCATTATTTTTACTAGTTAATCTAACAGAACTATTTGATTCTTTAAATTCCAAAGTTATAATGTCATCTTTTTCTAAATTTTGTAAAAATTCTAGTAGGAATTTTACATTAAGGGATATTTTTAAATCCTCTCCAGAAAAATTAACTTCACTATCTTCGTTTATTTTAGCAATGTCACTAACTCCATTAATTACCATTCTACCTTGTGTAAATTTAAATATAGCTCCATTTTTTGATTCAACATTATTCTTAACAAAAATTAAAACTCTTTTAAATATTTTTAGTACATCTTCATTGGTAGTTACCATTGTTTTATTATATAAAGAACCACTTAATATTCCCTCATAATTTGGAAAAGCTAACTCTATAGTTCTACTAATTATCTCAACTTCCCCTGAAACAAAGTAAATTTTATTATCCCTTTTACTAATGTTTATTGGATCTATTGAGTCACTTTTTAAAAGTTTAGTTATAGCATCAACAGTATTTAAAGGAACGCTCACACTCATCTTAGAATCACTTTCAACTTCTTTAATTAAATAAGTTAAACGATAAGTATCTGTGGATATAAATCTTGCTACCTTGTTAGACATATCTATTCTAATACAGTTTATTGATAAATTATCTGCACTTGCTGCTGCTGAAAATTTTACCTTTTCAAATACATCTAGTAATTCATTTCCTTTAATAGTAAGACATTTTTCTGTTTCTTCTATGTTTACATTTGAAATTGTTGGATATTCTTCAACGTCCATAATTGCAAATTCTGAAGAGGAATCTTCAGTTTCTATTAGTAATATTTCATCTTCAGTTTTTAAAGTAATAAATTCATCTGAAATTTCCTTTATATATTCTTCTATAAGTTGTGGTTGAAATACTAACCTTCCTTCTTCAAACACCTCACTTTCCATTTTTGTTTTTATTGTTAATTCTAAATTAGTTCCACAAAACCAAAGTTTAGTTCCTTCTGTTCTCATGTAAACACAAGAAAGAATTGGTCTTATCTTATTTTCTCCAATAGCCTTTTCTACAATTCTTAAATTTTTTAAAAATTCACTTCTGTTAATTTTTAGAAACATTTACTACCCCCGCTTATTTCCTATATAATATTTCTCCTAAATCCTTGTTATATTTTTTTCTTAATTTTAATAAGGTTTTCTTTTCCAGTTGTCTAACTCGTTCACGAGTTATTTTAAATTCATATCCAATTTCTTCTAGAGTATTAATATCATATCCATCTAGTCCATATCTTCTTTTTAATATTTCTTTTTCCCTTAGTTCCAAGGTATCTAGAATTTCATGGACTTTTTCATTACCTAATTTTTCCATGATTTTTTCTTCTAAATTTTTGCTACTTTTATTAATTAAAGTATCTTCTAAATAGATATTTTCTCCAACTTCCATGTTAAGAGATAATATTTCTTGAAATTCTTGCATGATATTTTTTACTTTTTTTTCACTAATTCCAATTTCTTCAGCTATTTTTTTCTCAGACACATATTTCCCATCTTTTACGAAATTTTTCATAACTATTCTATTAACTTTGTTAAATAAATCATATTTATAAGAAGGAATTCTTATTTCTCTTCCTTTGTTTATAACTGCTTTAGTGATAGATTGTTTTATCCACCAAACTGCATAGGTTGAAAATCTATAGCCCTTGGATAAATCAAACTTATCTATTGCATGTATTAATCCTAAATTCCCTTCACTGATTAAATCTATAAAGTTCATTCCTTTACTCATGTAATTTTTAGCCACACTTACAACAAGCCTTAAATTACATAAAATAAGTTGATTTTTAGCCTCACTATCCCCTGCTTTTGCCTTTAATAATAGTTCTTCTTCCTCTGATTTTTCCAAAATTTTATATTTCCTTATATCCTTTAAATACAAAGAAACTAGATCTCTTTCTTCCATAAATCCCCCATTTTAAAATTCTTCTTTTAACTCACGAGACATTAAATATTCGACCATTTCTGTGGCTTTTTTATCTTCATATAAAATTTTATAAACTGCTTCTGTTATTGGCATACTTACATTTAATTTTTCAGCTTTTTTATGTACTGCTTTTACAGTTGGGACACCCTCTGCAACCATTTCCATTTCTTCTAATATTTCTTTTAAAGTTTTACCCTGACCAAGCTTTTCTCCAACATGTCTATTTCTACTATGTTTACTTGCACAAGTAACTATTAAGTCTCCTATTCCTGATAGTCCATTGAAAGTTTTAGGATTGGCTCCACAAGCTTCTCCAAATCTTATCATTTCTCTAATTCCCCTTGTTATTAAAGCTGCCTTTGTATTGTCTCCAAATTTTAAACCATCTGCTATCCCAGCTCCTAGGGCTATACAATTTTTTACAGCTCCTCCAAGTTCAACTCCTATCATATCCTCATTAACATAAACTCTAAATTTTTGAGAATTAAAAATTTCTTGAATTATTTTTGCCTTTTCCAACTGTCCTGATGCAACAATTGTTGTAGGTAAATCATTTGCCACCTCCTCTGCGTGAGTTGGCCCTGATAATACAACTATATTTTTGTGATACTTTCCTAAAATTTCATCCTTAATAACCTCTGATAATCTCATTTCACTTGATATTTCAAGGCCTTTTCCAGTGTTAACTATTATTAAATCAGATCTTAATTGGTCAGCAAATACACTTACTACACTTCTTAAAGCTTGGGAAGGTATTGAAAAAATAACTGCCTTTGCATCCTTTAATAAATTTTCCTTGTCACTGGTAATATAAATATTTTCTGGTAATGTTACTCCCTTTAATAGTCTGTTTTCCCTTGTTCTTTGTAATTTCTCTGCTACTTCTTTCTTGTGCTCCCACATATGAATTTCATAACATTTTTTTCTTGCTAAGGTTAACGCTAATGCTGTCCCCCAGCTTCCACATCCAACAACTACTATTTTTTCCATTGGTAACCTCTCTTTATTTAAAAACTATTTTAGATTCTGTTCCATTAAGTAATCTAGAAATATTTGCCTTATGTTTGTATATAACAAAGGCTCCTATAATTGTAACTAAAACACAAAGAGTTCCTTTATCAACGCCCTCTCTAACAGGTAATATATACACCATTATTGGTAGTATTACAGCACCTGTAACAGATGATAATGACACGTATCTTGTAAAGTAAAGAACTATTAAAAAACCTACTAAAGCAACTAAAACCCCCTTTGGAGATAGGAATAAAAATACTCCTAAACTTGTTGCTACTCCCTTTCCACCTTTAAAATTTAAAAAGCAAGAAAAAGAATGAGCTAATATTGCTATCAGTCCCATGAAAACTATGAAACTTGAATTTACTCCTACTTTATATGCAATGTACACAGGTAAAAACCCTTTTAGGGCATCTAGTAACAAAGTGGCAATTCCATACTTAGCACCTAAATTTCTATAGGCATTTGTTGCACCTGAATTTTTACTTCCAACTGTTCTAATATCTACGCCTTTAAAGGTTTTTCCAATCCAAACTCCATTAGGTATTGCACCTAATACATAAGCTAATACTACTAAAAATATATTTACAATCATATTATTTCTCCTATTTCTGTGATTTTTTTATTTTTACATCTGATATCCCATATTATAGCACTTTTCAAGGTTTTTTTCCATTAGAAAAACCCATTCTCAATTTTATAACTTTATTAAAAGATAGTCAAATTGTATCCTAATTATTTACATAAGTCAACTTAAAAACACATTCTCAATGTTTTATACTTAATTTTGACACAAATACTTTTAATTTTTGGAAATTAATTGTATAATAAGAAAAAAATAAAAGGAGAGAGTTATTTTGGATACAAGAGAGATATTTAAAATCACAGAAATTGAAAAAAATACCTATAGGATCTTAGAACTTGGTGGAAATTATTTAACTTTACTAGTTGGTACAAAACAAGCAATGTTAATTGATACTGGTTTTGGATTCTATAATTCAAGAGAAGTTGTCGAAAAAATCACTAATTTACCACTTATTGTTGTTAATAGCCATGGTCACCTTGATCACACTGGTGGTAATTATTTATATGATGAAATCTATCTTAATCAAGATGATCTTAAAACTTATTCCCGTTATGAAAAGGAAAAAGAATTAATGATAGATACTATGAAAAAAAGATATGATAAATTAAAAAAAGAATATATTTGGCCTGATAACTTTGATAAAAAAGAATATGTTTCTAAAAAAAGTAAGAAATTTATTCTTATGGGAGATAACAAGAAGTTTGATTTAGGAGATAGAATAGTTGAATTTATTAAGGTTCCTGGGCATACCCTTGGACAAATGGTTGCCTTTGACTATGAAACTAAAATTTTATTTTCAAGTGATGCTGTTGCTTCTAGTCTTTGGATGTATTATGATGAAGGAATTTCTTTAATGGACTATTGCAGAAACATTGAAAGCTTAAAAAAATATCCTATTAAATATATTTTAAGTGCTCATTTGGATACTAAGTTTCCTGTGGAAATAATAGACGCTCTCAAAGCTACTATTAAAGCTAGAAGTGCTGCTAAAAGTCGTGTGTTCATCCACCCTAGAAACAAACATAAGGCTCTTTTATTTAAATACAACACTGAAAACATTAAGGGTTTTGATAAAATAAGTTCCATACCACGTATGAATTTAATATATGCACCTAGTTTATCAACTGATTAATAATGAGTCTATAATATTTAGTGTTGGTATTTTTAAAAAATATAAAATCCATTAAAATTAAGTTGTGAAAATAAAAATTCCTTCAGCGTAAAAACTGAAGGAATAAAAATATTATTTATTTGGATTTTTTATAAGTAATCCAATCTTTTTCTTCTTTTATAATTTTTTGAATATCTATTTGCTCTATAGCTGAAATTTTAGCTTTAAATTCTTTTTCTATTTCAACTTCTTTTTCATTTTCTAATTTGTAACTAACCTTAATAACATGATTAATACCTTTTATATAATAAGAACTTTTCTTTCTATATCTTATCTTTTTTGTTTTTTGATTATCTATACTATAAACAACATTTGTCTTTATAGCATTTTCTCCTTTTCCTTTATTTGTTAATAAAACTTTATGTTGTTTTCCAGTAAAGAAGAATATTGTTGACATTATCAGTACAAATATTAATAAAAAAATCCAATTAAATATTTTTTTCATTTAATTCTCCTTTCATAATTGCTTCCATTTCTTTTTTTCTTTTATATTCTTTTTCTTTTTTTCTTCTCCATTGATGTAACACTAGTGTTAAAGCAACAATACCATAAGAAATAAATACTCTAAAATATTCTCCTATTTCTGCAGATCCCATTATATTTTTTCCTGCATTTGGGGATACAATAAATAACATATGAAATAAGATAACTCCACTGATGGCATTGAATATTGTAGCCTTTGAAGAGCTTGCTCCTCCTACTAGTAAAGCTGCTATGGAAAACATTCCTATTTGTTCATGACTGTTATAAGTATTCATTGTTCCTATATTCTGTAAATATATTATTTGACCAAATCCTGCTAAAACAGTTGATATTACTATTGCTAGTACTCTAGTCTTTGGTACATTTATTCCTGAACTTCTAGCAACTTCCATGTCTTGTCCTACAGCTCTCATATCTTGACCTAATTTAGTTTTTCTAAACCATATTGTGAAAAATCCTAATCCTGCTATTATTAATAATGTGAAGATTGGAATTTCAACATTATATATTTTTAAATTAATCAAAGAATCTAAGCCTCTTCTAACATTTATTAAATCGACTGCATTTCTTACTCCGTAACCTCTAGATAATAATAATTTCTTATCTGTTATGTGAATTATATTCCCCATACCATAAAGAACTACAAGTTGATAAACTCCATTTATAAAAAACCCTAATATCATAGATGTTATCATTTCTCTTCCCTTAGCTTTATTTAATATTTTACCTGCTAGAATTCCAAGTAAAACTGAGAAAGGAATTGAAATAATAGTTGCTAAAAATATTCCTTGAATTCCAATTATATGCCAGTCTGTTATAAATATTAAGGCTATCTGTCCTGCCATAGCACCTAAAACTATTCCAAAATTTAATCCCATTCCTGCTACTATAGGAATTAACAAAGATAAAACTAGAAAAAGATTTCTTGATAATCTTAAAACTATTTCTTAAATAGTAGGAATTACCCTAAGACCAGACAAAGGAAAAACTAAAGCTATTAAAGTTAAAATTAATATAGGAACTATATTATTTATTAAATTCTTTTTCATTTTATAACTCCCCCTTTCTTGTAAGAGCATATAATATCATTCCATTGGAAACTATAATTCTAATAGTTTCAGACATATCTGTTTTTATAATTCCATTTACAACACTTGGAGTCATAGTTAAAATTCCCTGAAAAAGAAAAGTTCCAATTGCAACATTTAAAATTGTTGCTTTTTTTACAGATGCCCCTCCAATCAATATTGCTGCTATAGCTGGAAAAGCCATATAAAATGGAGCTAAATATAATTGAACAAAACCAAAACTTTGTTGATAAATAACTATTCCTATTGCTGCTAACATACTAGAAAGTACAACTGATTTAATTCTTTCTTTCTCTATATTTATTCCTGTAGCCTTTGCAAATTTTTCATTTGTTCCAACAGCCTTCATTGCTAAACCTGACTTTGTTTTAAAAAACATACTTATAATAAAAGCAAAAATAATAAAAATAATAACTTCTCCTATTGGAAAATTAATATTTTTTAAATTAAGTATTTTTTCTAAAATTCTATACCAATAATTTTCTACACTTATTGTTGTTCTTAACCCTGATCCTCCATAAGCCCATATCATATCTTGACTTTTAAAAGGTAAAATTAACCACATTATACACATTAAAGCTACTGATGAAAATCCAACATATGTTGCTATCATCATTTCTCCGCCTTTAGCTTTATTTAAAATAAGACCATATATCCATCCAAAAATAATACCGAAAATTATTGCAAATAGAATTGCTACTAAGAAACCATTAAATCCTTTAGCTCCTATTTCAATACTTATTGTCGCCCCTAATAATCCTGCTTCAACTCCAAGAGGCATTCCAAAATTTAAACCTGTTCCTGCTTGTATCATTGGAACTAAAGATAATACTAGAACAGCGTTCATTCCAAATCTAATAAATGTATCATTCAATGCTGCTTTTAAATCTAGTCCTAGAAAAGGACAACTTATATACATTGAAGCTAAAAATAATCCTATAATTATTCTTGGCCACCCTAATTTATTAATATGAGCTTTAACATTCATTATTTATCACCCCCTACACCAACCATATGTTTTCCAATTTCAATAATATCAGCTGTTGCAGGTAATATTGCGGCAACCTTACCCTCATTTACTACAGCTATTCTATCACAAATCATTCTTAATTCTTCAACTTCAGATGAAGTAATTATGATTGTTGTTTTATTTTCTTTATTATATTTTTCTAGAATATCTAATACTAATTTTTTTGCTCCTACATCAATCCCCCTTGTTGGTTCTGAAACAAACATTAATTCTGGATCCATTGTGAACGCTTTAGCTAAGCATACTTTTTGTTGATTTCCACCACTAAGTTCTGCTACTCTTTGCTCACTGCCCATACATTTTATTTGTAATTTTTTTAAATAATCATTTGCATTGTTTATTATTTCTTTTATATTTCTATAATTAAAAACTTTACCAAATGACTTTAAAAATTGTTTTTTTATTTGAATTGAAGGATAAGCTATATTCATTG
>Ga0193951_1001353_pt1 | contig 10848 bp, 10 predicted proteins | sample BB_2_MG_FD_140370 | JGI IMG/M metagenome (GOLD analysis project Ga0193951, IMG submission 140370) | Microbial mat bacterial communities from the Broadkill River, Lewes, Delaware, United States - BB_2_MG | ecosystem: Environmental > Aquatic > Freshwater > River > Microbial mats | place: USA... | reverse complement strand
TTGAAGGTCATTCAACTGATTATCAATTGACATCTGGTTTAAAATCAATGGTAGAAGATGGTGTAGGTATTCTAAAAGTAGGTCCTGAGCTTACTTACGCTCTCAGAGAAGCTTTGTTCGCATTAGAATCTATAGAGAAAGAGTTAGTTCCTACAAAAGAATTATCTAACTTTAAAATAGTGCTATTAAATGAAATGAAAAGCAATCCAAGTAACTGGGAAAAACATTATAGTGGAAATATTGATTATAAATTACAATATAGTTTACTTGATCGTTCAAGATACTACTATGATCAACCTATTGTTAATAATGCAGTTGAAACGCTAATCTCAAACTTAGAAACTATAAATATTCCTCATTCATTATTAAGTCAATTTTTACCAACACAACATAAAGCAGTGAGATTGAACATAATTGAAAACTCTCCAAAATCTTTGATTTGTGATAAGATTCAAGAAGTTCTTAAGTCATATCAACGAGCTACGAATCAGGATTAATTCATAAAAATAAAAAAACACAATTAATTTGTGTTTTTTTATTTTATAGTTTTTTTTATAGTTATTTGCAAAGTTTTTCTGAAATTAAAAACTCAGTGATTTTATTACTTGCTTCCTCTTCATCTTCACCATTAAAATGTAAAGTGAACTCTTCGTTTTGTCCAACGCCTAAACTCATTACTAGCATAACTGATTTTAAAGTAACTTTAGTAGTCTTATATTCTATATCGATGTCAGATATATATTTACTCGCCATACTCACTAACATACTAGCTGGACGAGCATGTAAACCCATCTCGTCGATCACTTGAAATTTTTTATTAATCATGTTTATCCTCCTGATAATTTATAACTTTTCTTGAATTATACAACATTATTAACTAAATGTATATACTTTATTTGTTTTTTATAAATATATGTTATACTATGTATATACTAAAAATTATGTATTTGGAGGGCAATATGAAATTAGAAGTTATAGTTACAACACTAAAAGAAGCCATTGATGCTGAAAAAGCTGGTGCTGATAGAGTTGAATTAATTACTGGTGTTAATGAAGGTGGACTTACTCCATCCTTAGCATTAATTGAAAAAGTATGTGATACACTTACTATTCCTGTAAACATTATGGTTAGACCTCACGCGATGAGTTTCTGTTATGATGATTTTGATAAAGAAGTTATATTAAGAGATGTGGAACTAATTAGTAAAACAAATGCAAACGCAATTGTTTTTGGTGCTCTTGATGAAAACAACAACATAGATATTGAACTATTAGAAGCTGTAATTAGTAAAAAAGGAAGTAAGTTACTCACTTTCCATAGAGCTTTTGATAAATTAGAAAACCAAAAAGAAGGAATTGATATCCTATCAAAATATGATGTTGATATGATTTTAACATCGGGTGGTAAGGATAGTGCTATTGATGCAGTGGTCCAAATAAATAAATTAGCGGAGCATGCAAAAGGAAAAATAAAAATTTTGGCTGGATCAGGAATCAAAGCAACTAATATTCATAGATTCTTAGATGTATGTGGTCCTGATGAGATTCACGCTGGTAGTGGGGCTAAAGATAACAATTCAAATTATGGTACGATTAATTTTGATAAGATTTCAACTTTAAAAAGTCATTTTAAATTCAAAAAATAACACAGGATATCCTGTGTTATTTTTTTAAGTTTATCTTGACTAAGTTTTTAACTTCTTCATTTGTTGATAGATTAACTGCTTTTTCAGCTAGTTCTTTCATTTCTTCTTTATTCAAACTACTAAACAAGTGTCTAGTTCTTAATATCGAAGTTGCACTCATACTAAACTCGTCCAACCCTAATCCAAGTAAGATAGGTGCTGCAATTTGATCTCCAGCCATTTCGCCACACATACCAGTCCAAATTCCTTCTTTATGTGATGCGTCAATTACCATTTTAATTAGTCTTAGTATTGATGGATTATATGGTTGATATAAGTACGATACTTTTTCATTCATTCTGTCTGCCGCAAATGTGTATTGAATTAAATCATTAGTCCCAATACTGAAAAAATCTACTTCTTTAGCAAATTGATCAGCTAAAATTGCAACTGCTGGAATTTCAACCATTATTCCTACTTTATATTCACCAAAGTTTACTTTCTCATTTTGCAATTCCTCTTCACATTCTTTTAATAATGCTTTTGCACTGCGAAGTTCTTCAATTGTAGCTACCATAGGAAACATAACATGTAAGTTCCCATATTCACTAGCTCTTATTAATGCTCTTAACTGTGTTTTAAATAAATCAGTTTTATCTAAACATAATCTAAGTGCACGATGTCCCAAGAATGGATTCATTTCTTTTGGCATTTCTAAATAATTAAGTTCTTTATCCCCACCAATATCTAATGTACGAATAACAACTTTTTTATTCCCCATTGCCTCCAAAACTTTTTTATAAGCTTCAAATTGCTCGTTTTCAGTAGGAAAGTCAGAATTATTCATATATAAGAACTCAGTACGGTATAAACCAATACCTTCTGCACCGTTATTAAGAACTCCATCCAAATCATCAGGAGATCCAATATTTGCCGCTAATTCCACTTCCACATTATCTAATGTAGTTGTTTTTTTATCTTTAAATTTACTCCATACTTCTTTTTGCTTAGTAAATTCATCATTCATTAGTTGATACTCTTTAATTAATTCTTCACTAGGATTAACGATAGCCTCACCATTAATACCATCAAGAATTAAAATATCATCTTCGTTAACTTTTTCAAGAACATCACCAGTTCCTACAACTGCAGGAATTTCAAGGCTTCTTGCCATAATCGCACTATGAGAAGTTCTTCCACCTATGTTAGTTATGAAACCTTTAACAAATTTTTTATCCAATTGAGCAGTATCACTTGGAGTTAAGTCATTAGCAACAACTATTACTTCTTCATCTATTAGTGTTGGATCACTCATTTTTTCACCAAGCAGATGACAAAGAACTCTTCTTGAAACGTCACGAACGTCCATTGCTCTTTCTCTCATATATTCATTATCCATAGCTTCAAATATCATAGCAAATGTTTCAGTAACATTACTATAAGCAAAAGCTGCATTATATGATTTATTATCAATTTCTTCTAAAACTTGTCTTCTAATCTCAGGATCATTTAAAATTTGTAAATGAGCATCAAAAATCATAGCATGCTCTTCATCAAGATTAATCAAAGTCTTAGCTTTTATTTTTTCAATTTCTTTTTCAGCCTTTGAAAAAGCTGCATCTAATTTAACGATTTCTTCATCTTTATTAGTTGTTAAATCCTCGTTTATTACTATAACTGGAGATATTAATTTATACACTTTAGCAACACTAATACCATCACTTGCTGCAATACCTTTAATCTTCATTCTACATTCCTCCTTGTGTTACTTAACATAAATGATTAAAACACATATAATTTAAAAATACAATAACATATTTTTGCAAAAGATGTAAACATATTGTTAATTTAAAAATTAAACACACTAGAAACAATAAAGAAAAAAGCCCTATTTAAGGGCTTAAAACATTTCAGATATTGTCTTTGCTTGCATATGTAATTGTAAGTAATCTGGTCCTCCAGCTTTTGAGTCAGTACCACTCATATTAAAACCTCCAAATGGTTGATAACCTACTATTGCCCCAGTACATTTGCGATTAAAATATAAATTTCCAACAAAATAATCATCTCTAGCTTTTTCTAAGTTAAATCTATTATTTGATATAACTGCACCAGTTAATCCATAGATAGTATTATTCGCAACTTCAAGCGCTTCATCAAAACTCTTAACTTTAGTTACTGATAATACAGGTCCAAAAACTTCTTCTTGCATTAATCTAGAGTTTTTATCCATATCAATAAAGACTGTAGGATTAACAAACCATCCTTCTTCTTTAGATGAACTACCCCCTGCAGCAAGTTTACCTTCAGATTTTCCAACTTCAATATACTCATTAATTTTTTTATAGGCTTTTTCATCAGTTACTGGACCTACAAATGTTGATTTATCTTGTGGGTTACCTACTTTTAGCTCATTTGTTTTCAGTATTATTTTTTCAACAATTTCATCATATACATCCTCATGAATAATAGCTCTAGAGCAAGCACTACATTTTTGACCACTGAACCCAAACGCACTTTTTACAATTGATTCAGCTGCATACTCAGTATCGATATTTTTATCAACTACAATTGCGTCTTTACCACCCATTTCAGCAATTACTCTTTTTAACCAAATTTGTCCTTTTACAACTTTAGCTGCATTCTCGTATATTTTTTTACCAACTATCATACTACCAGTAAAAGAAATAAACCTTGTTTTAGGGTGACTAACTATGTACTCTCCAATTTCAGGACCATCTCCTGGAATAAAGTTAACAACTCCATTTGGGAGTCCTGCTTCTTCAAGAACTTCCATAAATTTATAGGCAATAACTTGTGTAGTGATTGCTGGTTTTAATACAACTGTATTTCCAGAAACAACAGCTGCTGTTGTCATACCAGCTAGAATTGCTAGTGGAAAGTTCCAAGGAGTAATTACTGCTGCAACACCAAGGGGAATATACTTGAACTCATTTCTTTCAAGATTTCTTCTAGATAGAATTTTTTCATCTGTTTTTTCAAGCTCTAACATTTGACGTCCATAATACTCTAGAAAATCAATTGCTTCAGCTGTATCCGCATCAGCCTCAGGCCATGGTTTTCCAGCTTCTTTTGTCATTAAAGCACTAAATTCAAACTTACGTTTTCTGATGATTGCAGCTGATTTAAACAAGACATCAGCTCTAATTTTTGAAGATACTTTCTTCCATGTTTCAAAAGCTTCTAAAGCTGATTCCATCGCTATTTTAGCTTCATTGATTGATGCTTGGTGAATAGTCCCAATAATTTCTTTATGATTCGCCGGGTTTAAAGATGTATAGATATTATTTGTTTTTATTCTTTTACCATTAATTATTAATGGATACTCTTTTCCTAAGTATTTATCTACTGTTTCTAAACCTTCTTCATATAACTTTATATTCTTTTCACAATTAAAATCTGTTAAAGGCTCTGTTTTATATGTATATATCATAGCTTCTCCTTTTATACTACGCTTTGTTCGTAGTTTGTCTTATTTTTTGACTTAAATCGATCAATATGTAAATCTTTAATATTAATACTTGTAGGTTCATTTAGTATTATTTCAGATAGTAACAATCCTGTCATTGGAGCAAACATAAACCCGTGACCGCTAAATCCGACAGCCATATAAAAACCGTTTATTTCTTTTGTATCTGAAATGATTGGTTGGCGATCAGGTGATACATTATAGCTTCCTCCCCATTGTCTAACAACTCTTAACTCTCCAACTATTGGAAGCAAGTTTACAACAGTTTTACTCATTTCATCAAGAAACTTCCAAGTTGATGAAATGTCATGATTCTTTTCAACAAATTTATCACTTCTACCCATTATGAATGATCCATGTGGCACTTGTTGGCAATATATATTTTTTTTAAATGAAATCACCATTGGACCTTGGATTTTTTCAATTGGTTCAGTAACTAAAATCTCATGATTTTCAGAATAAACAGGAATTTTTATACCAACAAGATCTCCTACTTCTTTTGCAAATGCACCAGCTGCATTTACTACTTTATGAGTCTCAAATATGTGTTTATCTGTAATAACCTTTTGAATTTTTTTATTATCGACAATAATCTCTTTTACCTCTTCATAAAAGAAAAACTTTACCCCTAGTTTCTTTGCTGCTACAAAGTATGCATCAGTCATTAAAAATGGATTCAAATGCCCATCAGTATTACAAAAAGTTGCTGAGTGTATAACATCAATATTCAGGTGAGGTACAATTGTTTTCGCCTCATCTTTTGTAACTTGTTTTGAAGGAATACCAACACTATTTTGAAGAATCACATTTTTCTTGAATTGGATATGTTCTTCTTCATCTTGGGCAACTATTAGATAACCTTCTTGCTTAAACTCAATATCTCGATGATATTTTAATATTTTTTGGGCATTCTCAAAAAAATCAATACTTGCTTTTGCAAGTTTACAGTTCATCAATGTTCCCCATTGTTGTCGAACACCTGCCCCACATCTTCCAGTTGACCCACTAGATATATATGATTTATCAACAACAATGATATCTTTTACCCCTTTTTTGGCTAAATTATAAGCTATACTTACTCCACTAATTCCAGAGCCTATTATTACAATATTAGCCTTCATTATCAAAAGACTCACTTATTGATTTTAACTTAACGCCTGTTATTAATGGTCTGACTTTAGGGGTTTTAACTTTTTCTAATGGTATATTATGGTACTTACTAATCTCTCTTTGAAGTAATGTAATACATGTTGATCCTTGACAAGAGCCCATACCTATTCTTAAAATCCTTTTGATTTCTTCGAATGTTTGATATCCTTCATCAAGCAAATCTATGATGTCTTTTAATGTAATATCTTCACATCTACATATAATCACATCTTCTTTTATCATACTCGCTCCTTTATAGTTATGAATTCATATAATAAGTCTTTATCAACTTCTACTTCTACTAATAAAGTTCGATCTTGCTTTTTCGTTATTTTAACTTTCGTTATATATGCATCTCCTATGATGTCTCCTTGTCTATTAACAGCATCCCATATATCTCCAACTTCTGGATATGGTAATAACTCATATGGAATATTGTATATAGCTTTTTCTTCTTTTACTTTCACAGTGAAAATTGCTAGACCTGGACAACTATAAACACATACTCCACATCCAGTACATTTTTCAAAATCTACAACAGGTAATTTATTTATATCCTCCCCAATGCTAATTGCGTTGAATGGACAACTTGTGCTGCAAGGATTACAAGGGATTTCTTCATAGCATTCTGTGATTGCCTTGGCTTTTAATAGAAGTTTAGAATCAGGAAATTTAGACTTTACTAATGACTTATCGGGTACTCCAGTTTTATTTAGCATTAGTATCCTCCTTCATTATTTCTAAACCTTCAAGTGTTTTTTTACCAAATGGTCCACTTCTTAAATTTGCTAATTGCTCCTTAAATTCTAAACTTAAATCCTGAAAATTCTTATGTTTTTTACCTAAATTCTTTGCAGCAATTAAACCTGTATAATACCCTTCTACTATTGCACTACTCGCTTCTTCAACTCCTGATACATCTCCACAAACATAGATGTTATCATCGCTTGTTTGATGATATTCATTGATAATTGGTACTAATCCTCCAAGTTCTTTAATGAATTTCATTTTAACATCAATCATACTTAGTAAATTGCCTAAAGGGCTTAACCCAACACTAATACAAACAGCATCAACATCGAAAATTTCACTTGAGTCATTAATAATATTCCAGTTTTTATCTAAGGACACAATTTCAACTTTCTCGACTTTTTCTTTTCCTATTGCTCTTTTAATTGTTTTGTTGGTTTCAATAGGAATTCCGATTCTTCTAATTTTTGATGCGTGAACTTTATATCCACCAATATTAGATGCTGCTTCTATTACTTTTAAGACATTAACTCCAGCTTGGTGTAATTGATAACTTACAATCAAGCCGATATTTCCGCTTCCTACCATTATTACTTTGTCAGCAGGTTTAACACCATAAACATTCATTAGTGTTTGCACTGCACCTGCTCCATATACACCGGGTAAATCATTGTTCTCAAATGCAAGAAATTTTTCACTAGCACCTGTTGCTACAATGATGGTTTTTGCTTTTATTTTTTTGTATGTATCATCATGTAAGGTAGTTATAACTTTATCTTTATAAAGTCCGACCACAGTTGTATCTGTCATAATTTCAATCAAATCCTGGTACTTTAAACAATCATCAATTAAGATTTTTGCGATATCAATTCCTCTTGTTTTCGCATACTGTTTTTTTGAACCGAAGAACATATGTGTTTGTTTCACAAGTTGCCCCCCAAGAAATGGATCACGTTCAATAATCAAACATGAAACTCCAGCCTCAGCTGCAATTTTTGCAGCACTTAAACCTGAAGGTCCACCACCAATAATCACTAGATCTTTATATATCATAAAGTTCACCTTTATTGGTTTGAGTTATAACAACCATTCCCTCTTTAAGTTGTGTAACACATGTTCTAACATTAGGTATTCCATCGACAATCATATTACATGAAGCACAATTTCCAATTGCACAGTAAAAGCCTCGAGGACGTTTCATCTCAAGACTATGACTTAATGTCATTACTCCTAGAGCGTGTAAAGCTGCAGCAATAGTGTCTCCACTAAAGCCAAAAACGTTTTCCCCATTGTAGCTAAACCAGATTTTTTCTTTTTCTGGAAAAGTTAAAATAGGATGTTCTTTTATTCGCATTTTTCCACCTCGTTTATTAGATACCTAATTATATCATAAAGCGCTTACATTTGGAAAGTTCGTAGTGATAACAAAAAAAGCAAACCGAAGTTTGCTTTTAGATTTTTATTTTAATATTTATTTTGAATGAACTACTTTACCATTTATAATTACTTTTTCAGGTCTAGTCATTATATCAAATATTTCTCCATCCCAAATTACGATATCAGCATCTTTACCTACTTCTAAACTTCCAACACGATCGTCAATTTCATTAAGTTTAGCAGCATCAATAGTTAAAGCTCTTAATGCTTGTTCTTTACTTAAACCTTCTTTAACAAATAAAGCTGCTTGTACTAAAGTAGTGTCTAATGTTATTACTGGATGATCTGTCATTATCGCAAATGGAATATTATAATCTTCTAATACTTTTCCAGATTTGAAAGATTTATTTACTAACTCATATTTTGATGCCATACCTAAAGTTGGGCCAATGATCAAACTAACATTTGCCTCTTTAATTTGCTCTGGAATTAAATATGCTTCAGTAGCATGATCAATTGTAGCATTTAAGTTAAACTCTTTAATAACTCTAATAGCTGTCATAATATCATCAGCACGATGCGCATGAATTTTCACTTTCATTCCATCAAAAACTCTCATTAATGAATTTAACTTCATATCAAATGCTGGTTCTTTTGCACCCTCAACACCATTCTTAAAATCATTTACTTTCGCATGATACTCACGAGCTTTAAATAACCATTCTCTCATCAATGCAGCACTTGCCATTCTTGTCATTGGTCCTTTATTACCATTTGAGTAAACACGTTTTGGATTTTCTCCAAGAGCCATTTTCATACATGTCTCTTCTTTAATAACCATTTCATCAACAGTATCACCATAAGTTTTAATAGCGGCAAAAGTCCCACCAATTACATTAGCGCTACCTGGACCAGTATTCACTGAAGTGATTCCTGATTTATATGTATATTCAAAAGCCATATCTTTAACATAAATACTATCTAACCCTCTTAACTCAGGAGTTATAGGGCTGCTCATTTCGTTAGTATCATTACCTTCAAATTGAATACCTACTTCCATTACTCCTAAATGACAATGTGGATCAACTAAACCAGGAGTAACATATAAACCTGAAGCATCAATTATTTCAGCGTCTTTATACTTACTTAAATCTAAATTAGTACCTACTTCTAAAATCTTTTTCCCCTCAACAACAATACTACCATTAACATAGTTATCTTTAGCCATTGTTATTAGGTTTGCATTCTTAATTATTAACATATCATTTCTCTCCTTTATTTAATCTTCACCTTTAATTATACACCTCTTTATTTAATTGTAAATAAACAAAAAACAGATAATTGACATTATCTGTTTAATTCATATTTTCAGTGCTAATAGTTTATATCTTGGAACTTATCAAGAAGTTTTGTAGCATACTCTAACGCTTTTTTATAATTTCTTTTTGATCTTAAAAAATCAATATAAAATCCATAACTCATTTCTAATAATTCATAGTAATGAGATTTCTCAGCTTGTTTTATTAAGAAGATCAACTTTTCCTCATAGCTTGCTGCTAACTCTTTTTTAGGTTTAATTTGATACCTTAAAACCTCTAACAAATACACTAAACGAATATTTTCATGAACTTGATCTAAATCTAAGAACGAATTAATCAAATTATAGCAAATCTCAGATTCCTCTCTTTTATAGTGTGTGTATACTTTATAGAAATAATATCTCTCGCTCATTCTTGGATCACAGTTGTTTATTGATTCCAAAGCACTATTCAAATCATTTTTCCTTATATGATAACTTGTAAGGTATAAAAGTGTTTCATTTTCTAAGGCTTTATCTTTATATTTCTTTGCAAATGTCATAACACTCATAAATAGTTTATAAGCTTCATCAAATCTTCTCATTCTAGCAAAATCTATTGCTTGTCCAAGCATACATTCAATGCTTCTTGTATAGTTTGCATCACTATCAAATCCAGAAGCTGCTTCCTTAAACAATGTAATGGATTTGTATGAATTATTCATTCTTGAATATGCTTTTGCTAGATAAAACTTAATACCTAGTTTTGTAATATTCTTCCCGCCATACTCAAGGGCTATCAATAAATTATCAATTGCTATTTTCGCCTCACGCTTATTGTGATGATTTACTCCTTTAAAGAAATAAAATAGCTGTTTTTGAGAATTATTTAAAGAGACTAATACATTCTCAAGTTGTTCAATTAAAAAATCAACATTATAGGTATTAGCATTAACAAAAACATCAAATGCAATAAGTGCTAGTTTAAAGTCAACACTAAATGTACTATATTCATATTTGTCTCTATTTAGTACTATTCTCTTAATAATTGCCTTCGCATCATCATACTCAGCTTTATAGCAAAACATATATAATTTTTCGAAAAGAATGTGAAACTCATTAGCCACTTCTTCATCAATTGTAAAGTCAATATCCAGAAT
>Ga0193951_1001348_pt1 | contig 10886 bp, 7 predicted proteins | sample BB_2_MG_FD_140370 | JGI IMG/M metagenome (GOLD analysis project Ga0193951, IMG submission 140370) | Microbial mat bacterial communities from the Broadkill River, Lewes, Delaware, United States - BB_2_MG | ecosystem: Environmental > Aquatic > Freshwater > River > Microbial mats | place: USA... | reverse complement strand
TTTTTATGATATCATTAAACTCACTATAACACATGTGTGTATGAATTTGAGTTTTTTTCTCTGCTTTACTAACACAAATCTTAAAATCTCTTACTGCCCACTGTTCATACTCTTTTATATTCTTTTTTCTCAAAGGATAACCCTCTTTAAAAGCAGCCTCATCAACTTGTATGATTTTAATGCCAGCTTTTTGTAAGTCATCAACCTCATCACTTAATGCTACCCCTATTTGCTTTGATACTTCACTACGAGGTAAATCATCTCTAACAAAAGACCAATTCAAAATTGTCACTGGACCTGTAAGCATGCCTTTCATGATTTTTTTAGTTCTGCTTTGTGCATAACATATCCAATCAACACTCATAGGCTTTTCTCTACTAATATCACCATAAATGAAAGGAGGTTTTACACAACGACTACCATAGCTTTGAACCCAACCATTTTGACTAAACCCATAACCACTTAGTTGTTCACCAAAGTATTCAACCATATCATTTCTTTCAGGTTCACCATGAACTAACACTTCGAGTCCACACTCTTCTTGAAAAGCAACACACTCATCTATATAAGATTTCATAACTTGCTCATAATCTTCTTTAGTAATCAAACCTTTTTTAAAACCATTTCTTGCAAGCCTAACTTCAGGAGTTTGAGGAAAAGAACCAATCGTTGTAGTAGCTAAATCTTCATAAGCTAAAAGCTCTTTTTGGAGTTTTATTCTCTGTTCATACGTTCCATCTCTTTCAAAAATCTTCAAATTTTGCACGCTATTTTGTACTTTTTCATTATGGATTAATTTGGAAGTTTTTCTACTTTCATTTGCTCTTATATTCTCTAAAAATTTATCCTCATCATACTCTTTAGCAAAAAACTTTTTTGATATAAAAGAGATTTCATCAAGTTTTTCAACAGCATAACTAAGCCAGTTTTTTATCTCCTTATTTTGCAATTGCTCATATTTTAGAGTAAAAGGAACATGTAAGAGTGAACAAGATGAACCAACCAAAATATTCTCTTTTGCAACAACTTTTGCAATATCTTCTAAAAGTTCTAAACTATCCTCAAAACTATTTTTCCAAATATTTCTCCCATTAACAACACCAGCAATTAATTTTTTACCACTTTTTGCTATAACTTCAAGTGATTTTAAATTATCTTGACCATAAATAAAATCAAGACCTATTGCCCAAACAGGAGTAGAAGCTAGCATATTAGTAGCTTCACAAGAGTGCTCAAAATAAGTCACTACCGCTACTTTTGTATTGGCTGCTAATTTATCATATGTATATTTAATAAGACTATAAACTTTTGGATCCAAATCTTTGACAAAAATTGGCTCATCAAACTGTACTAATATATCATCATCCAACTCATTTATCTGCTCTAAAAGTTTTTCATAAAGAGAAAGAATTTTGCCAAGTAACTCATAACAATCTCCACCATCTATCCTCTTTGAAAGCCCTAAGTAAGTTAATGGTCCGATTAAATTTATCTTTGTTTTAATTCCTAAACTTTTTGCTTCTTGGTACTCTTCTATCACTTTTGAAGCATTAAGTTTGTACTCATCTTCCACACAAAGCTCTGGGACGATATAGTGATAATTTGTATTAAACCACTTTGTCATTTCACAAGCAGTTGCTACTTCATTTCCTCTTGCCATTGCAAAATAAAGCTCTTCATCTTTTAAATCTCTAAATCTTTTAGGGATAGCCCCAAGAAGAAAAGATGTATCTAACATAGTGTCATATAAAGAAAAATCATTTGAACTAATAAACTCTATACCTGCTTTTTTTTGGTACTCCCAATGGCGTTTTTTAAGCTTACTAGCAACACTTTTTACTGCATCATATGAGCATTTTTTTGCCCAAAACTCTTCTAAAACTTTTTTAAGTTCTCTTTGTTCTCCAATCCTTGGAAAACCTATTACATAATTTGACATTTTTTATCCTAATATTTTTTTTGGGTGAGTAAATATTAGTAAAAAGGAGGATGTACACCAGAGCGTCTAAACGCAAAATAAGTACAATAGTATGGACATCGAGGGATATAATGATAGAGGAGCGTAGCTAATCTAGTTTTGATTTTATAAAAACAGTTACAATGGCACGGTCTATCACTTGTTAAACAAGTAGTTTCTAAAATCTCCAGTGGCTGTTCATCTTCATCTACTTCTTTCGCTTCTCTTGAAAGTTCATTTGACAGTAAAGAGTATATAGATGATACTTTGGCATTTAAACTTCTTTGCACACTATACGCTAAAACAGCACTAAATGAAAAGTAGTTTTTCCCAAAACCAGCAGGTGATTTCACTGTATTCCTTATAATTTTTCAAAATTATAGCAAAATTGTATATCTATTATCAATATAAGAATGTTTTCGATTTATTTTAGTAGTAGATAAAGAGGGCCGAAGCCCTCTTTGTAGTTTTAAGCCTCTAATTCGTCAGAGAAATCAGCAGCTGCTAAACGGCTTAACTGTCTCCATCTTCTTTGAGCATCTTTTTTATTTTGGTCGAATAATGCTTGTGCATGTTCAGGATTTGTTTTCTTTAAAGAAGCATATCTTACTTCATTCATTAAGAAATCTTCATAAAGATCCCAATTTGGTTCTTTCCCAGTGATTTTAATAGGGTTTTTACCCTCATGTTCTAATCTTGGATCATAAGTATAAATTGGCCAGTAACCACATTTAGTCGCTAATTCACCTTGATTACCTGAGTTACCAAGACCACCTTTAATACCATGAGCAATACAAGGAGAGTATGCAATAAGTAATGAAGGTCCATCATATTCTTCAGCAGTTTGCATAGCTTTTAATGTTTGTGCAGCAGAAGCATTTGAATTAATTTGAGCAATATAAATATTGCCATAAGTCATAGAGATATAACCTAAATCTTTTTTCTGTGTTGATTTCCCAGAAGCTGTAAACTGTGCAATAGAACCTGTTCTAGCAGATTTTGAACTTTGTCCACCAGTGTTTGAGTAAACTTCAGTATCAAGTACTAAAACATTTACATTTTCACCACTTGCAAGTACATGATCTAATCCACCATAGCCAATATCATAAGCCCAACCATCACCACCGATAATCCATTGAGATTTTTTAACTAAATATTTTTTAAGAGAAAGTAAATCTTTGACTCCTGGAACATCTTGATTAGCTTCAAGTTGTGGTACTAATACATCTCTAATTTCTTGAGTTTTCTTACCATCTTTTTTATGCTCAATCCAATCTTTATAAAGAGCTGTAAGTGCATTTGGAGCAACTTCCATATTATCAAGCATAATATTTTCGATACGATGACGGATTGTCTCATTTGCTACTTCCATACCCATACCAAACTCTGCATTATCTTCAAATAGTGAATTAGCCCATGCAGGTCCTTCACCATTGTCATCTTTTCTGTATGGAGTAGTTGGAGCAGATCCACCATAAATAGAAGAACAACCAGTTGCATTTGCAATCATCATTCTATTACCAAACAATTGAGTTGCTAGTGTAATATAAGGAGTTTCTCCACAACCAGGACATGCTGCATGGAATTCAAATAATGGCTTAGAAAATTGAGAACCTTTTACAGTACTTTTTGACATAAAGTCATCTTTATAAGTTACTTCATTAAACAGATAATCAGCATTGTCTTGCTCACCATCATCTACTTGCTCTGCGAGTGGAACCATGACTAGTGATTTCTCTTTTGTAGGACAAGCTTGTGCACAAAGATCACATCCTGTACAATCTAATACTGAAGTTTGGATTTTATATTTAAAGCCTTTACCTTTAACTTCTTTACCTTTTGCATCAAGAACATGGTTTTTAACACCTTCAGGTGCTTTATCCATCTCATCTTCACTGATTAAGAAAGGACGAATTACTGCATGGGGGCATACAAATGCACATTGATTACATTGGATACAATTCTCTTCAATCCATTTAGGAACCATAACACCAATTCCTCTTTTTTCATACTGCGAAGTTCCATTTTCAAATGAACCATCTTCATAGCCATTAAATACAGAAACAGGCAAACTATCACCTTTCGCTGCATTTACAGGTTTTGCAATTTTTTCAACAAACTCAGTACCTACATACTTAGCCTCTTCTTTTGATTCAGTTATATCTAAATTTGACCATGCAGCATCTACAGGAACTTCTTCAATTCCACCTTCACCAGCATCAATGGCCTTGTAGTTCATCTCAACAATCTTCTCACCTTTTTTAATGTAAGATTTATGAGCGAACTCTTTCATGAATTGTTTTGCATCTTCAAAATCAATAATCTTTGCAAGTTTAAAAAATGCAGCTTGCATAATTGTGTTTGTTCTTCCACCAAGACCAATATCTCTTGCTAATTTTGTTGCATTAATAATATAAAATTTTGCTTTTTTATCAGCTAATGTCTTTTTAATATGATTTGGCATCTTAGAGATAGTCTCTTCTACACTCCAAATAGAGTTAAGTAAGAATGTACCACCATCTTTAAGTCCACCAATCATGTCATAAAGCTCAACATAACCAGCAACAGTACATGCAACAAAATCAGGTCTTGATACTAAGTAAGTTGAACGAATTGGATCTTTACCAAATCTAAGGTGACTTCTTGTATAACCACCAGATTTTTTTGAATCATATGCAAAATATGCTTGAGCATAAAGATCTGTTTTATCACCAATAATTTTTACTGAGTTTTTATTTGCACCAACAGTACCATCGGCACCAAGTCCGTAGAATAAACACTCTTTTGTATCAGTGCCACCAAGAGATAAATTTTCTCCTACTTCAATTGAAGTATGAGTAACATCATCAACGATACCAACAGTAAAGCTATTCTTAGGCTCATCTTTTTTCAACTCGTCAAATACAGCTACAATTTGTGCTGGATTCACATCTTTTGATGAAAGTCCATAACGACCACCAACAATAATAGGAGCATTTGATTGACCATAAAATGTACTTCTAATATCTAGATAAAGTGGTTCACCGATTGAGCCTGATTCTTTTGTTCTATCAAGTACTGAGATTTTCTTAACTGACTTAGGAAGTACATCCATAAAATATTTAATACTAAAAGGTCTATATAAATGAACTGTAATAAGTCCAACCTTCTCACCCTTAGACATAAGCATATCAACAGTCTCTTTAGCTGCTTCTATGACAGAGCCCATAGCTATGATAATTCTCTCAGCATCTGGTGCTCCATAGTAAGTAAATGGCTTATATTCACGGCCTGTTATTTTTGAAATTTCTCCCATATAATCATTTACAATATCAGGAAGTGCATCATAAAATTTGTTTTGTGCTTCTCTTCCTTGGAAATAAATATCATCATTTTGTGCAGTACCACGAGTTTTTGGAGATTCTGGATTTAATGCTGCATCTCTAAATGTTTGTATTGCCTCATGATCAACTAATCTATCAAAGTCTGCATAATCTATAAGTTCTATTTTTTGAATTTCATGAGAAGTTCTAAAGCCATCAAAAAAATGCATAAAAGGAACTCTTCCTTTAATTGCTGCAAGATGAGCGACACCTGCAAGGTCCATTACTTCTTGAACGGAACTAGTTGCAAGCATAGCGTAACCAGTTTGTCTTGCTGCATAAACATCTTGATGATCACCAAAGATAGATAGAGCATGAGTGGCAAGCGTTCTAGCACTTACATGTATAACACTTGGAAGTAATTGTCCAGCCATCTTGTACATATTAGGAATTTTAAGCAAAAGTCCTTGTGATGCTGTATAAGTTGTTGTTAATGCTCCAGCTTGAAGTGAACCGTGAACTGTACCAGCAGCTCCTCCTTCACTTTGTAATTCAACTACCTTTACAGGCATTCCAAAAATATTTTTTTTACCTTGCGCTGCCCACAAATCTGTGAAATCAGCCATAGGTGATGATGGTGTAATAGGATAAATTCCTGCAACTTCTGTAAATGCATATGATGCATAAGCAGCAGCCTCATTTCCATCCATAGTTTTCATGACTTTTGCCATATTCTTCTTCCTTTCATTATTGTTTTTACTCTTTATTGTGTTTAAGATTTATTGTACTTTTCATTATCTTAATAACATATAAATAGGCAAAACCTACCCATAATTTAATATAACTTTAAACAAATTTGAAACACAAAAATTGTTTACCTGCAATCATATACAAAATATATGAAAAAAATATAACAGTTATTTCAAGCTTCTTATCAGTTTCACTGCTAAATATGTATCTGAAACTACATAATTTGAGTAATTTTGTAACTCTTTTTCATTACCATACCCACAAGTCACACCTACAGATTTTATTTGTGCATTTTTTGCAGAATGTAAATCCAATATAGTATCTCCTATCATCCATGTAGTATTTTTTGATGATTTTAAGTCTTCCATTGCTTTAAGGATTGGCTCCTCATGTGGCTTCGGATTTTCTACATTTTCTCTACCTATTAATGTATCAAAGTAGTCCATAATCTCCATATGTTCCAACAACTCTCTTGAAAATCTTGCTGTTTTTGTCGTCACTATTCCTAAAGTTGCAAATGAAGCAGCTTCTTCTATAGCTTCTTTTGCCATTGGCAAAAGTGTTGTTTTCGCTTTTGAAATAATACGATAGTGCTCTTTATAAGCAGTAACATAGTCCCACTTATTACCAATACATCCAAGTTTTTCAAACATATCATCAAGGGGATAACCTATCAAAGATTTTATATCATTATTATTAGGTATTTTTTCATTGAAAGTTTTATATGCTACTTCAAATCCTTCTAAAATAGCATCTGTTGAATCGATGAGCGTCCCATCTAAATCAAATAATATTGTCATAATATAGCCTTTACATGTAAGGCTATATTATATCTTATAAAGATTAATTTTGAGTATGTATATCCATCTGAGGATAAGGAATAGAGATATTTTTTGCATCAAAGGTAAGTTTAACTTTTTCTAGCGTATCAAAATAAACTCCCCAATAATCAGAACTTTTCACCCAAGCTCTCACTACAAAATTAACACTACTATCAGCTAACTCATTAACCGCAACAAATGCTGCAGGATCTTTTAATACTCTTTCATCTTCGTTAATAATCTCTTCCAAAGTAGTTTTTGCAAGTTTTAAATCATCATCATAACCAATTGCAAATACAAAATCTACTCTTCTTGTCTCTTTTGCAGAGAAGTTTGTTATATTACCACCAATAATAGAAGAGTTTGGAATGATGATTTGTTTATTATCCCCTGTTTTCATCATAACACTAAACAGATTGATCTCTTCAACAACACCACTTTCTCCAGCTGCTTGAATAAAATTTCCAACAGTAAATGGTCTAAAAACTATAAGTAAAACTCCAGCACCTATGTTTGAAAATGTGTCTTTAAACGCTAAACCAACAGCCAAACCAGCTGCTCCTAATATAGCTACAAAAGATGTTGTATTAATTCCTAAGTTATTAAGAGCAGCTAAAACAACTACAACAATCAATACGCCATAAACAATATCATCTAAAAATTTTCTAAGTGTTTCATCAAGATTTGATTTTTTCATTGCACGAACAAAAAGAGAAGTTATAACTTTTGCCAACCATTTCCCTACAAAAAATATAACAAGTGACCCTATTATGTTAAAACCATACATTGCGATGTAAGAAATAATTAGTTCAGAATTAAATTCCATAAAAATCCTTTTACTTATTAAAAGAGGCTTCAACTCTTCTGTTTTCAGCTCTACCTTCTTCTGTTTCATTTGAAACTATTGGTTTACTTTCACCATACCCTATTGTAGATATTCTCTCTTCATTCACACCCAATGCACTCAATGCATTTTTTACTGCTATTGCTCTTTGTTCTGATAAAGATTGATTGTATTTAACAGTACCTTTTGAATCAGTATGTCCTTGTAATTCAACTTTATATCCTTTATTTTCATGCATAAAATCTACTGTCTTATTCAAAATAGAATTATATGAATTTGGAATAGTTGCTTTATCAAAACCAAAATTTACTCTTAAAGTTATAACTTTCATACAGCCATTTGCATTTACAACTCTACCTGCTGGAGTGCTTAAACAAGCATCTTTTTTATTTATAACACCATCATTGTCATCATCTCTTGGAGCCTGCTCAACAACTGATTTTTGCTCAGCTTCTACTGCTGGCTCAGGCTTATTTACAACTACGATAGGCTCACTTTTTATAGGCATCTCTTCTTTAACTTTTTTACCAAAAGGAATAACAAATCCTACATTATAAAACAAGTTATTATCTCCACCAAAAGTTATACCATGTCTTACTTCTGCTTTAAGCGCAAATGTATCTGTAAGCCACTGTTTAACACCTACACCGTACTGAACAAAACCATCATCATCATTTTCAAACTGAGGATTTCTATAGTTTTCATATCCCATACCAACTAGTCCATATAAGGCAGTTTCTTTACTTAAATCATACTCTTTTATAACATTTACAAAAAATCGATTTATATTAGTGTCTTCATTAGAGTTTTTATAATCTATACTACTAGCTCTCTCAAATCCAGCTTCAACCATATCTATAATTTTATCTTCTACATAGACACCAAATCTCAGTCCAAAATTAAGCTGATTCTCTAAATCCAAATTTCCCTCTGGCTTTACTCCGCCTACTGTTAGTGACAATTCTGATTTATAATCTCCTTGTCCTGCAAAAATTAAAGTAGATGCTACTACCAACGATAACAATATTTTTTTCATAATTTATCCTTTTTACTTACTAAAACTTATATCAACTCTTCTATTTTTTGCTCTGCCTTCTTCACTTTTATTACTAGCGATAGGAACAGTCTCACCAAAACCTTTAGTGACTATTCTTTGATCATCAATACTCATAGCATTTAATTCTAATGCAACTTTTTTTGCTCTTAATTGAGAAAGCACATAATTATACTCATTAGTACCTTTTGAATCAGTATGCCCTTCAACAATTGCTTTAAGAGCCTTATTTTTATTTAAAAAATCAACAGCTTCATTAATCTCTTTTTGATATTTGTCTTTCACATCATATTTATCAAAGTCAAAATGAACTGCAAGTCTAATAAACTTTATATTTCCCTCTTTATCTAAAACTTTACCCTCATCATTAAAAACGACTTCGTCTTTAACATGCTTAATAATAAAGCCTTTGGGGCGCTGGCTTTCAGGAATTTTTGAACCTTCTGTAATGCCAGAATTTGTAGAATCTTCTACAGTTTTATACATACTCTGCCCAAAAGAGAAGCAGACCAATACTACAAGCAAAAACATTATATTTTTCATAATTTACCCTTAGAGTTTAATGATTTTATCATTCTATCATAACTTCTTTTAAGGTTGTATAATCCAATCAATTGCATTGTGCATAACTCCTATTATAGAGGGGCTAACAGGTTCTATTGTTTTATTTACAACAGTAATAGAATTTGGAATAACTAGAAAAAGATATGGTATATCAAAAGTAATTTTGTTATATATTTCTTTATATATTTCGTCAAACTCTTTTTGGTCTATAATTTTTTCAGCTTTTTTTATCAGTCTATCAACTTCTTCATTTTTATAGCCTATAAAATTGAAACCACCCTTTTTACTCGACTCACTATGCCAAATACTATAAGCATCAGGTTTAAGCCCAAGTGACCAAGCCATCAGCACAGCTTCAAAATTTCGTGGTTCAACGACAGTATTTAAAAAAGCTTGCCACTCCATCACTCTAAATTTCATAACGATGCCAGCTTTTTTGAACTGGTATTGTAATATCTCTGCTAAATAACTACTAGATGATCCAGAATTCGTTGTTAAAGTAAATTCAAAAGGATTATTTTCATCATACCCCAACTCTTTTAAAAGTTTTTTTGCCTTTTGTATATCTTGCTTGGGAGCTTTTACTTTGTCATTATATGCACCAGTTCCAGGCATAAAAGGACCATTGCAAACTCTACCATGACCAAAAGAAAGTATATCTACTATTTCTTGTCTATTGATTGCTAGACTAAGGGCCTCTCTAATTCTTCTATCTTTAAACTTATCAAGCCTTAGATTCATGCCGACATAACTATACGAGTGTGCAATACTTTCATATATATTAAAATCTTTTTTAAATTTTTCATCAATTTGTCGCTCTATCTGAATAGCATTAAGGCTGCCAACATCAAGTTTTTTAGATTTAAGCATCAAAAACTCTGCTGAACGATCAGGTAAAAAATGAAAAATCATCTTGTCTATATTTGGTTTATGTATAAAATATGTTGGATTTGCCTTGATTTCTATATCATTAGATATGGAAAATTTTTTCAAAGTATAGGGACCTGTTCCTATAGGTGATTGGTTAAACTTTGATGTCATTAAATCTTTTTCATCTTTTAAAATATGCTCTGGCAATATTTCCATCATCCAAGTTTCAAGTGCTTTAAAATATGGGTACTTATATTTGACTACTAACTTATAGTCATTTATCAACTTAACAGATTGTATGTGGCTAAAGCTTGAAGAATAAGGAGTATATATTTTGGGTGAGATTATGGTATTGTAAGTAAATAAAACATCTTTAGCGGTAAACTTTTTTCCATCACTCCATAAAATATCGTCCCTAAGTGTAAACTCAAGCGTAGTGTCATCTAAAAACCTATACGATTTAGCCAATTCCATTTTTATATTTGCATCTTTATCATAAGTAACAAGTGAGTTAAATATCCACCTAGTTATTTGAGTACTCACCGAATCAGTTGAAAGTATAGGATTTACTCTTGCAGGACTTGCCGATATTGACATATGCAGTGTTGAAGCATTTACATTTAAAGCTATGATTAGTAATAGTATTAGTGTTTTCATATTTTGATTATACTAGAAAAAAAGACAAAAAAAAAGCGCTCTAGGCGGGCAACCAGAGCGCAATTTT
>Ga0193951_1001345_pt1 | contig 10915 bp, 9 predicted proteins | sample BB_2_MG_FD_140370 | JGI IMG/M metagenome (GOLD analysis project Ga0193951, IMG submission 140370) | Microbial mat bacterial communities from the Broadkill River, Lewes, Delaware, United States - BB_2_MG | ecosystem: Environmental > Aquatic > Freshwater > River > Microbial mats | place: USA... | reverse complement strand
TCCGATCTGGCGATTGGAATGAATCACTTCATGGAGATTGCTAAGATGCGTGCAGGTCGTTTACTATGGTCTAAGATTGTAAAACAATTCAATCCTAAGAATCCTAAGTCTATGGCATTGCGTACTCACTCACAGACTTCAGGTTGGTCATTAACTGAGCAGGATCCTTTCAATAACGTTGGACGTACTTGTATCGAAGCGATGGCTGCTGCATTGGGTCACACTCAATCATTACATACAAATGCATTGGATGAGGCGATTGCATTGCCAACTGACTTCTCTGCACGTATTGCTCGTAATACTCAGATTTATATTCAGGATGAGACTACAATCTGTAAGGCGGTAGATCCTTGGGCTGGTTCATACTACGTTGAGTCATTAACTCAGGAGTTGGTAGACAAAGCTTGGGCTCATATCGAAGAGGTTGAGAAATTAGGTGGTATGGCTAAGGCGATTGAGTCTGGTATTCCAAAACTTCGTATCGAAGAAGCTGCTGCTCGTACTCAAGCTAAGATTGACGCGAACACTCAAACTATTGTTGGTACTAACAAATATCGTTTGGAGAAAGAAGATCCTTTGGATATCTTGGAGGTAGATAACACTGCTGTACGTACTGCTCAGATCGAAAGATTGAACAAACTACGTGCTAACCGTGACGAGAAAGCTGTTCAAGCTGCTCTTGAAGCCATCACTGCTTGTGCAAACGGAGGTGAAGGTAACTTATTGGATCTTGCTGTTAAGGCTGCACAATTGCGTGCTTCTCTTGGTGAGATTTCAGATGCATGTGAGAAAATTTGTGGTAGATATAAAGCTGTAATTAGAACCGTGTCAGGAGTATATTCATCAGAATCAGCACAAGATGCTGACTTCGCTAACGCGAAAGCAAAAGCAGACAAATTTGCAGAAATGTCAGGACGTCGTCCTCGTATCATGGTTGCAAAAATGGGTCAGGATGGTCACGATCGTGGTGGTAAAGTTGTTGCTACTGGTTTTGCTGATATAGGATTCGACGTGGATATGGGACCATTGTTCCAAACTCCTGAAGAGTCTGCTAAGCAAGCTGTAGAGAATGATGTACACATCGTTGGTGTTTCTTCATTGGCTGCTGGTCACAAGACTTTGGTTCCTGCAATTATCGAGGAATTAAAGAAATTAGGTCGTGAAGATATCATGGTTACTGCAGGTGGTGTTATTCCAGCTCAGGATTACGATTTCTTATACGAAGCGGGTGTTGTTGGTGTATTTGGTCCTGGTACCAAAGTATCAAAATGTGCAATGCAAATGCTTGATATCCTAATTGAGCAGTATCAAGACTAATATTGATTTTATCATTATATTTAAAGACAGGGAGTTTACTTCCTGTCTTTTTTTATGCACTAAAATCAATATCATGTTAAGATTTCTTTTTCTCGTATTACTTATATCCATCGGTATTTCCGGATTTTCTCAAAACAAAAGCAAATTCGATCAAAGAATCAATAGAAATGTCTTGCATGGACGAGTTACTTTGGAAGCTTTTGAAGGAGATATTTGCAAAGATTGGTACGGACCGGAATACAAATCTTATCATCCTAAAAAAGGCATTCTTAATAAATTGAGAAAAAAATCTTTTGAGGATATAAGTATTACTCTCATTTTAGGTTCCTGGTGTCACGACTCCCATCGTGAAGTGCCACGCTTTATAAAAATATTAGATGAAATTCAGTTTCCTTTTCACAAACTAAGGATGAATGCTCTCGACACCAACAAGCACTCTCCAGATTACGATGCCAAATCCAATAATGTTAGCAGAGTTCCAACTGCCATTATTTATTGCAATGGAAAAGAGATTGGTCGAATTATCGAAACACCTAAAAAAAGTTTGGAGAAAGATCTTTTAAAAATCTTAAACTAAAATTACTAACTTTAAACATTGATCAATATATTTAATCATGGAACAAGTACGCTCAAATGCAGGACAAACTTTAGGAATTATTGGATTAATTCTGGGTATTCTTACACTTTTTATTGGCTTTATACCTTGTATTGGCTTTATTGCATTCATTCCGGGAATCATTGCAATTATCATTAGTATTATAGGATTAAGTCAAGCCAATAAAGATAATGGCGCACGTGGTCTTAACATTGGTGCTCTTATTGTTTCCGTTGTTGGATTACTCGTAGCTTCTGTTTGGTTGTTTTTTCTGGCAGGATTAGCTAGTATAGATGATGAAGATATTGAGGGATTTGTTGAAGATGTAATCGAAGAAGTGATTGAAGAATCCGTTCACAATCCAGATTTACAAGATGCATTAGAAGATCTTGAAGATCAATTGGAAGAAATGCATGTTGATTCAATTCATATAAAAACAGATAGTATTGAAATGAAAATAAAGGTTGAAGTTGAAACAAAAACTGAATAAGACTCTTCTGTTTTCAAATTACGGAATTATAAATCTGATTTTGGCAGGCATTCTGTTTGCCATTTTCGCTTATTCTGCCATATATTCTCCAAATAAGGTAAATCATCCTATTCCATCTTATTTTACTCAATTAACAGGTGAAATTAGTCCATCTACAGGATTATCAAGAAGCTTTTCTTCTCTGGTGCGTTGTGATGTTAAATCCGCATTAAACTTCAATCCTTTTGGTTTACAGATATTTGTTTTTCTACTAATACAGTTACTTTTTAGAATTGGTAACTTTTTCCTGATAAAAGAAAGATTTACTTTGATTAAAGCCTATATTTTATCCGATATACTTTTGTCAATAATAGGTTTTTTGTTGGTTTTCAGCCCTTTGATAAAATTTACATTTGAACTTTTCAAAAAATTTATCGTAAATTGATTGTAGATTAATATTTGTTAAACAAAAATTTACGATATGTCAGTTGTACTTGTAATTTTATGCCTAACACTACTAACAAGTCTAATGGCAATGCACATTTATAATGAAAATAGTCTTTCCAAAAGAATATTGAAGGCAGGAATTATTGTGCAACAGTTATTAGATCAAAATGGAATAAATCATATTGATTTTGACAAGAAATTTGAAACCTCAACTCTCACAACTCAAATAAGAGTTATTGAATATTATCTGAATTATCTTGATTCAAACTATAAAGATTTTGGCACAAAAAAATCGGTTTTCCAACGCATCGCAAATATCGAAGCTGTACTAACCGATTCTTATGGATTAAATCAAGAACTAAGTCTTACTTAAGATCCGATAGCGGAAAAAATTTATTTGCTTTTACTCCTCGCTCTGTTTGAATAAGGCTACAACATTCAGTTGTGATGTCATGCTGTAAAAACAGAATACAATTTTCACGGACAGCTTCCTTTAGGAAGTTGTCTTTTTCGTTTAATGAAGCTGTTGGATTCAAATCGTAACTCGCCAACCATTTAACCGGAACATTGGCAGCGGTTGGAATAAAATCTCCTGCAAATACTACTTTAGTTCCATTGTAATTGATTATTGGAATAATCAATCCAGGAGTATGTCCTTCGAAAATTCGCACTTCAATATTTGGGAACAACTCGCCTTCTTCCTCAACAAAATGGAGCTTACCCGATTCCTTCACTGGCATAATATTTTCATCGAAAAAAGCATCTTTTTCACGAATGTTAGGATTCAAATAGTTTTCCCATTGTTGTTTGCTTACCCAATGCTCGGCATTTTTAAACACCAATTCATAAGCGCTTCTATCCTTATTCCATTTTACAGCTCCTCCACAATGGTCAAAATGCAAATGGGTAAACACAACATCTGTGATATCATCAGCAGAATATCCAACATTTCTTAAAGAATCAAGCAAACGTGCATCCCCATTTAAATGTTGATGTTTAAAAAATTCTTCACTTTGCTTATCACCAGTTCCATTATCAATCAATATTTTCCTATCGCCATCAACTACCAACATACATCTCATTGCGCAATTACAATAGTTGTCTTCGTTACTCGGATACTTTCTACTCCACATTACTTTTGGAACAACACTAAACATTGCTCCCCCATCGCACATAAAATTTCCGGTTTCTATATTGAATATTTCCATGATTATTTTGTTTTATTCTAGTATCTTTAAACTTCGCAAACACCTAAAATCAGAAGTCTTGCGTATTTACACAGAGATCAAAAATACAACTTTATAAACGATTATCAATGAAGGTTCATTTTATAGCAATTGGCGGAAGTGCCATGCACAATTTAGCAATCGCATTACACAAAAAAGGATTTGAAATAACAGGTTCGGATGATGAAATTTTTGATCCTTCTAAATCAAGATTAGAAAAATATGGAATCTTACCAGAAAAATGGGGATGGTTTCCTGAGAAAATAAATACCAATTTAAATGCTGTTATTCTGGGAATGCATGCCAGAATTGATAATCCTGAATTGCTAAAAGCTCAAGAATTAGGAGTCAAAATTTATTCCTATCCAGAATATATTTATGAACAGACTAAAGACAAAATCAGAATTGTAATTGGTGGAAGTCATGGAAAAACAACAACCACATCGATGGTGATGCATGTTTTTAAAGAGAACAATTTTGATTTTGATTATATGGTTGGAGCGCAAATTGAAGGTTTCGAAACCATGGTTAAACTAAGTAAAGAAGCCAAAATTGCCATTTTCGAAGGTGATGAATATTTATCTTCTCCAATAGATCGACGACCAAAATTTCATTTGTATCATCCCAATATTGCACTACTAACCGGAATTGCTTGGGATCACATTAATGTATTTCCAACTTTTGAAGGTTACATTGAGCAATTTAAAATTTTCACCAATAAAATTCAACCCAATGGCAGCCTGATTTATTTTGATGGCGATGAACACATCAATAAAATTGTTGATAACAAAAGGTCTGATGTTGAGTATTTGCCATACAATACACCAAAATTTGAAGTGGTGAACAATAAAACCATATTAAAGACGGATAAAGGTGATATTGAATTGGAGATTTTTGGAGAGCACAACCTTCAAAATTTGATGGGTGCCTATTACATTTGCAAGCAAGCCGGATTAAGCGATGAGCAATTCTACTCAACAATCAATAGCTTTTCTGGTGCCGCAAAGCGTTTACAAAAATTATCAGAGAATGAATCCTGTACTGTTTTCCAGGATTTTGCACACTCTCCTTCAAAATTAAAAGCTACAACTGAAGCTGTCAAAAAACAATTCAATTCTAGAAAATTAATTGCATGCATGGAGTTACATACATTCAGTAGCTTAAAGAAAGAATTTTTGCCACAATACAAAAACTCTATGATAATGGCTGATGAGGCAATCGTCTATTTTAATCCAAAAACCATAGAACACAAAAAACTGGAACAAATAAGCAAAGAACAAGTTGCCGATGCTTTTGGAGGTGATAACATTACTGTTTACACAGATTCAGATAAAGTGATTACAGATCTATTATCGAACGATTTTAACAATACCAACGTTCTATTAATGAGTTCGGGAAATTTCTCGGGTGTAAACCTTAACGAACTGGCTGAAAACATTATCAAAAAATAGTGTTTTTTGCCTTAAAGGTTCTGGTAGTAATGTTTTGATCGGTAGTAAAATAATGCTATTTTTAGAATTAAACTGATTCAAAAATGTGCTACGCCATTTCTCATTACTCCAGAATTTTTTCTTTGATTCTTCTTCTTGCTTTCATACCTGGTATGAATGCAATTTCACAGGATCAAATTCAGAAGGCGGAAGAGATGCTTCTAAAAACTCAAGGTAACGAAAGAATTGCCTTACTGGAGGAACTCTCAAAATTATACCAGGAAGTAAACCTCAATAAAAGCATAAATTACTCTAAGGAAATTGTTGTTTTATTAGCGGAAAAACCAATCGAAAAATCAGATGCCTTATATGAGCTTGGCAATCTGTACCGAAAAATAAACAATTTAAGAAGGGCATTGGATTGTCATGAACAAGCTCTCGCAATTAGAAAAACAACTACCGAATATTTATCTATTTCCGCGTCATACAATAATATAGGTGAGATTTATAAAATACTTCAGAAATACGAAAAAGCTCTTGAGTATTTCAATAAATCGCTTGATATTAGAGCAAAAGAAGGAACCGAAAAAGAAGTTGCCTACACCTTAAATAATATTGGTAGTGTTTATTGGCTAAAAAAAGATTACGCCAACTCTCTGGAATACTATCTAAAATCTCTGGAAATTCGATCTAAACTTGGTGATAAATCAGACATTGCTGCTTCCTTAAATAATCTGGGAAATGTATACAAGAACCTCAACAAATACAATAAAGCCCTAGATTATTACAAAAAAGCATTGGTACTTAGAGAAGAGGCAGGTAACAAATCATTAATTGCCTATACTTTAAATGATATTGGAGGAATTTACTGGCGATTAAATAACTACAACGAATCTTTAATTTTCTATAATAGAGCACTTGAATTAAGAAGAAATCAAGGCAATAAAAGATTTACCGCTGCCACTCTTAAAAATATCGGAACTGTATACAAAGATTTAAACGAACTTGATTTTTCACTAAAACATTACAACGAATCTTTAAAAATTTACGATGAGATCGGAGATCTAAAAGAACAAGCCAATGTATTTTCTTTGATTGGAAACCTGTATCGTAGTTTTAATAATTTCGATAAAAGTCAGGAATTCCATAAAATTGCTTTGAATCTTCATGAGAAAATAGGGAATGTAAAAGGCATAGCCTATTCTTCGAATAGCATTGGTGAAATTCTAATGAATTTTTACAAGAGTGATGAAGCTTTCCAATTTTTAAAAACCGCTTTTGAAAATGCAAACTTATCCAACGACAGAAATCTTCAGAAGAAAACTTCAGAGAATTTATTCGAATATTTTTCCAATAAAGGTGATTATCAGAAGGCTCTAAAATATTACCGCAACTATTCCAATACACAATACGATAGCATTGTTGATCAGCTAGATAAAGGAAAAATATCGGAATTTGAAGCCAATTATGAAATTTCTAAAAATAAAGATGAGATCAAAAGTTTGAAAGAATACAATAGAATGCAAACCATTCTTATTTATCTTTTTATTACTCTGATTATTTCCGCAGGTATAATAGGCTACTTCGTTAAAAAGAACATTAAAATCAGGAAAGAAGCTACAACTGCACTAAGTGAAAAAAACAATGAACTTGAGGATATCAATTCACGTTTAAAAGAATCGGAATTGATCCTAAGAGATCTGAATCTTACTAAAGATAAAATTTTCAATATCATATCGAGCGACCTAAGAGAACCTTTTATCGATTTAAAAAACATCAGTTCAAATTTAATTGACAGCTTAGAAGAGAACGATATTGAAGTTCAAAAAACTCTGGCGAGAGAAATTCGAGATGTCTCAACACATACCAACAACCTTGTTGAAAATATTTTACTTTGGTCGGCTTCGCAGGCTGGAAAAACAAATTTTGTTCCACGATATTTTAATATTAAGGAGTATTTAAACAATACTTTGCAAAAATTATCAGGTCCTATAATTGAAAAGAACATTAAGGTGATTTTTAATATGGATAATACCTCAATGGTTTATGCCGATCCTGCAGCAATCACCGAAGTCTTTAAAAATTTAATTTCAAATGCTGTTAAATTTTCCTTCCCGGAAGGCAAGATTACACTATCGGCTAGAGAGAAAAAGTATTTAATTGAATTGGAAATTTCGGATGAAGGTGTAGGTATGAGCAAGCGAAATTTGAATAAAATATTCCGTTTGGATAGCAATTATCTAGCTTTGGGAACTGCTCAGGAGAAAGGTGCCGGAATTGGATTGTTACTTTGCAAAGAGTACGTAGAAAAAAATGGAGGTAAAATTTGGGCTGAAAGTGAAGAAGGAAAAGGAAGTAGTTTCTACATCACCATTCCAAAATCAGAAAAACTGATGGAATCAGTTCCAAAATCAAACGCATAAAAAAAGGCATCCTGTTGGATGCCTTTTTGATATATCTAAAATAACTTATTTACTATTTCTTTACAAAGTGATAGTGGCTTCCGAATCTTTCGAATGCAGCTCTATCCAACTCTTCTCTAAAATCTGGGTGAGCAACAGAAATAATTGCTTTAGCTCTTTGTTGAAGAGATTTACCAAATAAGTTTACAGCTCCGTGTTCTGTTACAAACCATCTCATGTTGTTACGAGTAGTTACAACACCCGAACCAGTCAACAATGTTGGAGTAATTTTCGAAACACCTTTTCCTGTTACCGATGGCATTGCAATAATTGGTACACCACCTTCAGAAGCCGCTGCTCCACGAGTAAAGTCAATTTGACCACCTACTCCAGAATAATGCTTCGTTCCAATAGAATCAGCACAAACCTGACCTGTAATATCAATTGATAATGCAGAGTTGATTGCACAAACCTTAGGATTTTGCTTGATAATACCTACACCATTCGTATATGATACATCCATCATTAAAACTCCTGGATTATCATCAACGAAATCGTAAAGCTCTTTTGTTCCCATTAAGAAACCAGCAACAATTTTACCTGGATCTAATTTCTTGTTTCTACCGTTTACAACACCGCTCTCAACCAAAGGAAGAAGTCCGTCAGCAAACATTTCAGTATGTACTCCAAGATCTTTATGATTTCCTAACTGTGCTAACACAGCATTTGGAATACCACCAATACCCATTTGAAGACAAGCTCCATCAGGAATTAAACCTGCAACATTTTTACCAATCTGAATATCAAGATCAGATAAAGGTGCATTGTGGTGCTCGATTAGTGGAGAATTATCTTCACAGAAAACATCGAACATACTTAATGGCATCATTGCATCACCAAAAGCACGAGGTACATTTGGATTGATAATTGCAACAACTGTATCAGCTTCTTCAACTGCAGCTTTACTAGCCTCTACAGAAGTTCCTAAAGATACATATCCATGCTTATCAGGAGTACTTACTTGTACAACCGCAACATTTACATTCAAAATTCCTTCGCGAATCAACTGTTGAGTTTCTCCCAAGAAAACTGGAATATAATCAGCATATCCTGCTTGAGTTTGCTTTCTAACGTTTGCTCCTACAAACAAAGATTCAAGATTAAAAATTCCTTCAAATTCCGGATCAGCATAAGGTGCTGGACCCTCGGTGTGAATGTGCTGAATTGTTACATCGTAAATTTCGCCGTTACGACCGCGATCGCACATTGCATTAATAAATTTATGAGGTGTCAATGCAACAGAGTGTAAATGTACTCTATCGCCAGACTTAATCACCTTCGCTGCTTCTTCAAAAGAAACTGTCTTAATCTCCTTACGCATCTCTAATCGGTTTTTATATTGATGTTTATATTATTCTAAATCGCCGACTAAAGTAGTACATTTTTTAGGTGCAGTTTCTGCTATTCAGCATGAGTGCTACAAAACATATCTTCATTATCAATTCATAATTAAGACTTTGCAAATTTACTCCCAGAAATAACTTAAATTAATTTGAAAGATAAAAAGATACTAACTACTCAGTTTTTTTAGCCGAATGGCAAAAGTAGATAAATAATGATGAAATGACTTAGGAAGAAATATAAAATAAAGAAGCCGGGGACCCAAACCCCGGCTGCAAAACCCAAACATCTAATAAAACTTAAATAACAAAAACTATCAAACTATTATTTTTACTAACCCTAGTAAAAGGTAATTTTTTAATTGTGTTGTAAGTAATTTTGTGAAAACCAACTTACTATTTGTTTTCTATATCAAATATACTAAGCTTATTCGTATCAATCAAATCAATATTGTTTATAATATTATAGATATTTTTTATATTTGGCTTGAAATCAAACAAACGAAATATCTCATGATCACAATTACTCAACTCGAATACATTGTTGCTGTTGACACCTTTCGCCATTTTGCAACTGCTGCCGAAAAATGTTTTATCACTCAACCAACCTTAAGTATGCAAATCAAGAAGTTAGAAGAATTTCTTGATGTAACATTATTCGATAGAACTAAGCAACCAATTATTCCCACCGATGTTGGTGAGCGTATTATTGAGCAAGCCAGAATTATCCTGGGTGAAACCAAAAAGGTTGATGAGATTATTAAAGATCACAAAAATACAGTTGAAGGTAATTTAAAAATTGGTATTATTCCAACTCTCGCTCCTTTTCTACTTCCTATGTTTATAGGTGATTACATTCGAAAATATCCGGCAATTAAGGTTGAAGTAGAAGAAATGGTTTCGGAAGATATCATGAAGAGCTTAAAAAAGGATCAAATTGATGTTGGTATATTTGTTACACCTGCCAAAGATGAAAAAATTCTGGAGCGTCCTCTCTTTTTCGAAGAAATGATGATTTACGCACACAAGGATCACAATTTATTGCAACAATCACATATAGAAGTAAAAGATATTGCTACTCCTGAAATATGGATGCTTGGAGATGGACACTGTTTCAGAAATCAGGTGATCAATTTATGTGAGATGCATGACTTGCAACATCAGGAATTGCCATTTGAATTTGAAAGTAACTCTTTAGAGACATTAATGAAAATTGTAGATCGAGAAGGTGGTTTTACTTTAATTCCTGAACTAGCTACCCAATATTTACCTGAAGAAAAATTAAAACAGGTAAAGAAATTTTCAAACTTACACCCTCTTCGTGAAGTAAGTTTGGTTTATTCCAGACATTATTCAAAAAATAAATTGTTAGAATTACTGGGCGAACACATACAAAAAACAATCCCAAACAGCCTTTTGAATAGTGATAGAGGAACAATTGTAGAATGGCGCTAATTTTTTTCTCGCTTAAATTGAAGCACTTAGTTTAAGAATGAAAAAAATGTCTGTTTTTTTTCAAAAAAAGTATTGTGGGTTTAAAGAATTATAATTTACTTTGCATCGCTAAAGAAAAAAAGATGAGCCTTAAAAACTCAAACATTCGCTAGCAAAAACAAAAGAGAAATATTG
>Ga0193951_1001344_pt1 | contig 10919 bp, 11 predicted proteins | sample BB_2_MG_FD_140370 | JGI IMG/M metagenome (GOLD analysis project Ga0193951, IMG submission 140370) | Microbial mat bacterial communities from the Broadkill River, Lewes, Delaware, United States - BB_2_MG | ecosystem: Environmental > Aquatic > Freshwater > River > Microbial mats | place: USA... | reverse complement strand
GCACGAGTGTCGTTTATATAATCTATTTTGGCCAACGACTGGTCAACCTCGGCAATAAGATCTTTCAATCCTTTATCGAAAATCTTCTTTCCTGCAACAGTATGTCCTGGCGCTCGTTGCTCCTGAAATTCGGTAAAAACACCAGCATCGTAAGCATCTTTCCACTGCTGCGGCAGAGCAGCCATAATCTTATCTCGATTCGATTTTCCTTTCCAATAAGGAATAATCTCTTGTTGGTAAATGTCTTTATCGTGTTGCGACACCTTAAAGAAAACCTTCTCTCTCTCATCGAGGATATCAAGATCTTTCACTGTATGCAAACTAACCTCGGGATAGGTTGGTGTTGCTTTAGGTTTAGGCCCACGCTCGCCAACAATTAACTCGTTAGCATTAATACAAAGAGCCTTATTTGTCATTAAATAGTCGAACGATAATGCTCTTCTAACAGGAAGCGAAACGGCAAAAGCTTCTTCGCTTTTGTAAAACTGGGTCATTAATTGCGCACGCTCTGTTGAGATTGTCTCTTGAGCATCTAAGGTGGCTTGGCGTAATAATTTTATTCTATTATTCATGTTCGTTTTGGTTTTATAACTAAGATGTCATTTTTACTGAATTACTTTTGACTACTTAGCGTTAACTACTTAATTGATTTTATTATTTGATAACACTTTGGGTTCATCTATTACTAAAAACTTATAACTAAAATTACCCCTTTGTTAATATTGGTATTCTTAATATTTCGAATTTTTGTTTTAGAATTTGAATTTCGTCGTTAGTTGGTTCGTTAATATCTGTCAAACAGTTTTGCAAACCAAGATTGCTGTACTTATGGTTTGCCAACTTATGAAAAGGAAGAATATTAATTTGCGAAATAGCATCGCTTTTCAGTTGTGCGATAAAGTGAATAATATTGCTAATCGAATTATCGTCGGTATTGCAAGTAGGAATAGCTGGTATTCTAATCCAAACTTTCTTTCCAAGGTTTGTAATCTTCGATAGATTATCGAGAATAACAGAGTTATCAACACCTGTTAACAAACGATGCTTTTCAGAATCAATATGCTTTATATCAAATAAAAAAAGATCGGTATATGGCATAATTTTCTGAAAGTTATCCCACGAAGCAAAACCCGATGTATCAACAGCTGTATGAATATCGGCCTCTTTGCACTTCTTTAAAACGGCTAATAAAAAATCAATCTGCATCATTGGCTCGCCACCCGAAAAGGTAACTCCCCCACCCGACTCTTCGAAATAGAGCGAGTCTTTACGAATAATATCCATTAATGATTCTACCGAAGAGAAATACCCCATCTCTTTGTCGTAAGAGGTTGTTCTATCGCCTACTTTTCGCTCAACTTTACACACTTCAATATTAAAACTTTGCGATTCGGGATTATGACACCACAAACAACTAAGCGGGCAACCTTTAAAAAAGATTGTTGTACGCAATCCAGGGCCATCGTGTACGGCAAAACGCTTGACATCGAATATCAACGCTTCCATAAAATTTGAAATAATAATTGGGAAATAAAATAATAACAACAAAAGCTAATTAGTCAAGCTAATCAACATATCCAACACTCGAACAAGCCTTTGCACGAATGTAGATTAAGAATTTTGTTTGTTGTATTATTCAGCATAGTAAATTTTGTTTATGCAATTTATACAAAAATGGCAAACAAACAATTACTAAAAAATGCGGAAAGTCAGTTTTTTAAATCAATTTAAAATTATTGAGCAACAAAAACATAAGTTATTGTGCCAACAACGTCGTCGGTAGCTGTGGCATCGCTATTAAAACGGGTAATTCTGGCAGCCTGAGTTGCTGCCGAGCATAAGCAATCGTCGCTTAGCGATTTTTGCGTATCGACACTAGCAGAAACAACATAGCCCATTTTGTTAACCTTTATATTAACAACAACCTTCCCACCACCCTGACATTTATACACAGGCACGGCTTTCTTTGTCATCTTTCTATTACCAAGCGAATACGAAATATTAGTAGTGCCCTTTGGTGCATTAACAGCATTAACAGGCTTTACTGTTTTTTTAACATCGGTATCCTGGGCACCAAATTCGCGATTCTCCTTAAACCTTTGCTCTGTTTCATTAAGCTTATTCTGAAGATCCTGAGCCTCCTTGTAAAGATCGTCTTCAGCATCATGTCTTCCGTCGTCTAGTTGCTTATCTAAATCGCTAAGAGCCTCGTTAACCGCTTTATTGCTACGGCTACGAATTTCTTCCATAATTTTTTCTTCTGTCGATATTTTGGTCTGATTAAGAAGTTCCTGTAACTCATCTTTCTTCTGCTCCTTAATTTTTTCAAGAACTTCTAAATCCTGAAAATCAATAGTAACATCGGAATAATGTTCGTTGTAATTTGTTGTAACTTTAAATGCTAGCAGTAAAATAATTATCACCATATGAACCATAATAGTTCCAAGTACTGCCTCTTTATGTTGCTTATAATAGTCTCTCATATAAAATAAATGGCGTAAATTTACGACAAAATTGAACAACAGCAGGATTAATGCAATGGAAAATAACAAACAAAATATAAAAAACACAACATCGTATTATTGGGCACAAAGCTTAAACAAAAACCGAACAGGTTTTATCTTTATCATGGGATTAGTAATCGGATTCGGAGGGTTTTACTCTTTTGGTTTTATTCAAAGTTGGGTTCCTTTAATAATGATTGGGGAAATACTTAATGCAATGTTAATGTTTTGCGTTGGAGGAATGTTATTTCATTCAAAAGATATAAAGATAATTTTATCGGTACCTGAAGATATTATAACAAAGAGAAATCTACGAGCACTGTTTGCCATAGACTTTTCAATACTAACTACACTTATTGCCTTAATACTTTTTAAGGTATTAGATAATGTATTTTTTAAATTGCTCATAACAGTAATCGTACCCATATTACTTTTACTCATGCAAAGGGTTCTTTTTTCGATTATTAAAGAGGAATAAAAAGTGCTAAAAGTTTAATAAATAAGTTATTTTAGGGAATTGATATTTTTTTATATTTTTGCAATAACAAAAAACAATACACCTTGAAGATAGAACAATACATCATACAACTAATAAAGGAAGATAACAGAGTAGTAATTCCTGGATTAGGAACTTTTATGTCGAAGGCAAATACTGTAAACATAAAAAGCTCAACAAAAACAATTACTCCTCCAGATAGTGAAATAAGATTTACCGATTTGCTTAAAAACAGTAATAAACGTTTAGCCGAATATATTGCTGAGAAAGAATCAGTATCATTTGAAGAAGCTAGTATTGCTGTTGAAAATTTTGTTAAACAAGCAAAAGAGGAACTTAATACAAATAAGAAATTTACAATTAGTGGATTTGGAGAACTTAGCTACTCAAAAGGAAACATGTTAATATTTGAGCATGCCAATATTGTAAATACAGAATCGTTTGGATTAAAAGAGGTTGAGCTACCAAATAAAATCTCAAAACCTAATCCAACACCAGAAGTAAAGAAAACAAAGATAAAAGAAGCTAAAGTTGCCGCTCCTAAAAAACAAAAAGAGGTGAAAAAAGGTGAAAAATCGAGCAAACTAGCTCTTTTTGGATGGGTTGCTTTTATTATTGTGATATTAGGTTTTGTAATGTATTTCGCATCGTTTCATTTTGAACTAGGAAACAACATACGCAACAAAATAGCATCACTTTTTCAAACAGAAGAGATTATTATTGAAACACCACAAATTACAGAAACATTAGCTCCTGTAGAAACTAAAACTGTTATTGAGAAACCAACATATACATATCATGTAATAGCAGGAAGCTTTACAAATAAAGAGAACGCCAACAAACTAGCAAAGAAACTAGATAAAGAAGGTTTTATTACTAAGATATTAGAACCAGAGAACAATAAATATAAAGTTTCATTCGCATCGTATCCTATTAAGAAAGAGGCAATAGATGCTGCCGAGTTTTATAAGCAAAAGAAAGGAAAAAAGAATTGCTGGGTTTATGCTCAGAAGAATTAATATACTAGAGTCGCATAAGCGACTCTTTTTTTTATAAGTCGTTTTGACTATTAATATTTAAAAAGCTTTTACTATCGATACCATTCTTTCCACAAGAGGAAAGGTCTACAAAACATCCTAAATTATTAATAAAGTCGCGCATTTTTAAGTTTTTAGTCTGCACATAAAAAGGCATCTTTTCTTTCAAATAACCCACATTAAACATCATAAACAGAGGATGAACATTGTTTTCATGTTTAACTGCAACAAGATTTTTTGATAATACTTCTTGAAAGAGTATACTATATATCTCTGGATCAACAAATGGAGTATCTACTGGAATCGTAAAAGCAAATTTAGTCTTAATTTCATTTAAAACAGAAACTAAGCCACCTATTGGCCCCAACCCCTTTTCGATATCAGGAATAACTCTAAACCCAAACTTTTTATACTCGCTATTATTTGAGCTAATAATAATATTATCGGTAATACATTTTCCAATATTAATAACACGCTCAACCATTGAAACACCTTCAACAACAAAAAAACCTTTATCGAATCCCATCCTAGAGCTATTTCCTCCAGCAAAAACAATACAAGTAATATCAGTCGTCGAATTAAACATCTATCTCTCTTTTGGTGCTAGAAGAATACTTAATTCATATAATAACAGCAATGGTAAAGCAACTAAAATTTGCGAAAACAAATCGGGAGGAGTAATAATTGCACTTATTGTTAGAAATATTACCAAAGCTACCTTTCTGAATTTTCGTAATTTCGATCTGTTAACAAGTCCAATCTTACTAAGAAAAATAATAAGTATAGGTAATTCAAAAACAAATCCCGAAGCCAATGTCACCGACGAAAAAACACTCATATATGAAGCAAAAGTAATATTATTATACACCTCGCTACTAATAGAATACCCTCCTAAAAAATCGAGAGTTAACGGCATTATAATAAAATAACCAAAAAGCACTCCTATTGAAAACAAAATAGATACAAAAAAAAGAATAAGATTCCCTTTGCCTTTTATCCTATCAGATAAAAATTGCTTTATTACTCTCCATAACAAAATAATAATAACAGGAAACGAAGCCATTAAACCTAATAAAAACGATGCAAAAATGTGTGCATTAAACTGCCCTGCAAGTTCTAAGTTAGAAAAAGTTAACGGATGTTGATTAAGACATAAAATATCTGAATTTAAGTACTTATGACTAAGCTCGCATAAAGTTTTATTTGTCCAAAAGGATGGTTGTCCAGGAGCAAAAAGCAATTCATTAAAAACAAAATCCTTAAACAAAAAAGCAATAGTTGAAAATACTCCAAGAACCAAAATAATAGTTAGAATTGCTGTTCTAAATTCTCCAAGAATTATCAAAACACCTTTTCTGCGTTTTTCTGGTTCTGTATGTTTCTTTTTATTTGAAATATTCTCACTATTTTCCATCGCTATGCTTTTGTTCTCTAAATTTCTTATATACGGACGATGCAAAAACAAACTGATTTAATTCTTCGTTATCGGAATTAAAAATTGTATTTTTCGATCCCTCCCAACATTTTTTGCCTTTGGCAATAAAAAGAATTTTGTCACCAAATTCGGTAACTGTATTCATGTCATGGGTATTAATAATTGTAGTTATATTTAATTCCTTTGTAATTGAGCTTATCAAATTATCGATAACAATAGATGTTTTTGGATCTAAACCAGAATTAGGTTCATCACAAAAAAGATATTTTGGCTTCATTGAAATTGCACGAGCAATGGCAACACGTTTCTGCATCCCGCCACTAATTTCAGAAGGAAGTAATTTGTTAGCATTTTGAATATTTACCCTATCCAAACAATAATTTACCCTATCACTTTTCTCTTTATCAGACATATCGGTGAACATATCTAATGGAAATCGAACATTTTCCTCAACAGTAGCCCAGTCGAAAAGAGCCGAACCTTGAAAAAGCATCCCAATCTCTTTTCTAATATCTCGACGCTGATGTAAATTCATTGATGAAAAAGAAGCTCCATCATACAAAATATCGCCTTTGTCAATCTCAAAAAGGCCAACAATTGATTTTAGTAAAACCGTTTTACCCGAACCACTTTGACCAATTATCAGATTGTTTTTACCTTGCTCAAACTCAAAAGAGATATCATCAAGTACGCTAACCGAATCAAACGATTTAAAAACATTTTGAACTTTAATCATGACAAAAATATTTTTGTTAGAATAAGGTTAACAAAAAGAATAAGAATTACACTTGCAACAACTGCTTTAGTGCTAGCTCTTCCAACTTCTAAACTACCTCCTTTTACATTATAACCAAAAAAAGCAGGAATAGAGGCAATAATAAACCCAAAGAATAAAGTCTTTATCAACGAATATGTAACATAGAATGGAACAAAAGAATACTGTATTCCATTAATATAATCACTAAAAGACATAATATCGGTTAAATATGCTACACCCATTCCACCGCTAATACCAACAATCATACTAATAACTGCCAGAAAAGGATTAAAAACAACCATTGCCACAATTTTTGGAAGAACCAAAAAAGAGGCCGAGTTTACACCCATTATTTCTAAGGCATCAATTTGCTCAGTAACCCTCATTGTTCCAACCTCAGATGCTATATTTGAGCCTACTTTACCTGCCAAAATAAGGGCAACAATAGTAGATGAAAATTCAAGTAATAGTGAATCACGAGTAGCCAATCCAACCAAATAATCGGGGAGAATTGGGTTTTCCATATTATAGGCTGTTTGTATAGTAATAACGGCACCAATAAAGGCTGAAATAACAGTAACTATACCTATTGATTGAATTCCAAGAGCATAAATTTCATCAATAAGTCTACTGTAAAATGTCTTTGCCTTGTTATTAAACGAGAAAACCTTAGCTAAAAAGATAAAATATTCTCCAGAAGTATAAAAGTATCTAAGCATTACTAACGTGTTATGCAAACAAAAATACAAAATAAAAAATAGTTATTGTCCATTGTTTATAATTATGTAAAGAGTTAAATTCGTAGGAAACAAAAAAAATTATATAATGACAAATGACAATTATTGCGTTATAATGGCTGGTGGTATTGGAAGTCGCTTTTGGCCGTTAAGCAGAACATCATACCCAAAACAATTTATCGATATTTTTGGCACTGGATTCTCTCTATTACAACAGACTTATAGCAGAATGCAGAGAATCTGTCCAAAAGAGAATATCTTAATTGTAACACACGAAAATTACAAGAAGCTAGTAAAAGAACAACTGACTGGTATACCTGAAGAAAATATACTTTTGGAACCTATTAGACGAAATACTGCTCCATGCATTGCTTACGCAACACATAAAATTGCAAAAAGAAATAAAAATGCTAGAATTATTGTCGCCCCATCAGATCATTTAATAATGATGGAGGATAAATATATAGAGATAGTAAAAGAAGGATTAGACTTTGTTTCTAAAAACTCATACCTACTTACACTTGGAATAACTCCTAACCGACCTGAAACAGGATACGGATATATTCAGATTGACACAGAAGACTCATCATCTAAAGAAGCAATAAAAAAAGTAAAAACATTTACTGAAAAGCCAAACCTTGAGCTGGCTAAGATATTCTGTAAAAGTGGTGAATTTCTATGGAATTCAGGTATTTTCATATGGTCGGTTAATACAATTTCCAAAAGTTTCGAAAACCATTTAACAGAAACCGACTCATTGTTTAAAAATATTCACGATAAACTGGATACTACTGAAGAATCGAAGGCAGTAGAGGAGGTGTATGCACAATGTAAAAGTATTTCTATTGACTACGGTATAATGGAAAAAGAAAAAGATGTATACGTTTATGCTGCAAATTTTGGATGGTCAGATCTAGGAACATGGGGTTCACTTTATCAACATACTAATAAGGATGAAAATAGAAATGGAGTAGCTGCTAATAATATTAAACTGTACGATACAGAAGAATGTATGGTTCATATTAACAAAAATAAAACAGCAGTTATTCAGGGTTTAAAAGACTATATTATAGTCGACACTGACGACACTTTACTAATATGCAAAAAAGAGGAAGAACAGAGAATTAAAGAGTTTGTAAACGATTTAAATCTCGAATTTGGTTTAGAATTTTAAACCAAAAACAATAATAAAAAAAGGCTATTGAAAATTCAATAGCCTTTTTTTATATCTCAATGATTAATATTCCCAAACATCGTGTTCGAAATTAAAAATCTCCTCTTCAATTCTTTTACGTTCAATTTCAATTAATCTAATTCTTTCTTGAGGATCACGAACATCACTATAAATCTCATCTAACATTCTGTTTCCTTGAACATTTTCCTCACCCATTATTACGCTTTCGAAGTAACGTTTTTGAAAAACATCATCTAAACTCATACGAAGCTTATCATTATGAGGATTGAAAACACTGCAATTAATAAAGCTATCACGAATATCATCGTATCTAATCCAGAATAATCTCTTACTAGCTTTCTGACCACCCTCTTTTTCAACTTCCAAAAGAGGAGAAAGACCAAGAATTCTAACAAACATTCTTGAATATTTACTATCAAAGTACCACTCTTCAAAAATTAGGTAAGAATTAATTTGCTCAAACTTATCAATTACCGATTCAATTAACTGAACAGAATTAAGTGAATCAAGTCTACGTAATTCTAAACCATCACGAAATAGTCCTGCAACATCAGCCGTTTTTGTAAATGGCCATTTACTACCATCGTAAAGCTGAATGTCTTTAGTAAATAATTTAGACTCTATATTAGAGATTCCAACAGGAGGCATAGAGTTGGTAGAAGCCCCTTCATTTTCTAGGAAGGAAGAAAAATCCATTATGCTTTTAAATGTTTCCTGAGGTAAACTTGTACGATCAAGATACAACTGCGCACCAATGTGCACCATAGGTTGGTTCATCTTAACACGTAAATCGATTTTTCTAATCACACGTTTCTTCCAAATAATATCGGCTTCACGCGCTTCTGGATACGTAATCTTTTTACGTTGATCTTCTGTAGTATTCTGAGAATATGCAGAAGCAATGTTTACCAAAAACAAAACACTTAATACAAAAAATATCTTTTTCATTTTTTATCCTTTAAATTCTATGTCCTCAATCAGAAACTTTATTAATAAATTATTTAACTGTAAGAACTATATCATTAATTTCTCTTAATTCGCCATCTGGCCCTTTAACTTTAATATTCTCGATAAAAACCTTGGTGCCTCTAGAAACACTCTTAAGCAAACTCTTTTGACGATCATTAAAAGCAGAACCATCTGTAGTATAATCTTCAACAAATCCACCCTTAATTACCGAAACCTTAAAGCTAACAACATTAAAGCTTAAGTCAAAATCAAACCACTCAGGCATATTAACAGAAATACCTCTCGCACTAAGTAAATCCATACGAGCAATATTTTTACCTTTAAACCCGGTAATTTGTGCGAAAGGATCTGGAACTGGCTTAACTCTAAAGTTTTTAGTTTCAATAAGCTGTTTTTTACCATCAATAGTTGCGAAAACTTTAACTTCACTTTTTCCAACTTTGCTTGGTAAAACTGTAAACAGATTCCCAACACGCTTAATTGATCCATTTGAAATTTCAGTAGAGATATCAGAAGCTGGAACTCCTGCTACAGAAACGCTTACAGGGTTCTCTACACCTTTGTAAAAAACATTCATCTTTTCTGGCGAAACTACTACGTTTGGCTCAGCAACTTCATATTCTCTACTAAAAGGTTTCTTTATATAACCACCATCAGGTCTTTGCATTACAATAAGCCCACTATATTTTGACAATCCTATTCTAGATGCAATAACAGAAAGATTAGCTTTACCATTAATTACCTCAAGCGAATCATACTTACCAACCATCTCATAATCGGTATTGCCTGACTCATCCTTGAACTCAGAATATTGTCCAATATAAACTTTAGGACTTTGTGTTGAATCATAAGCAGCCATAGATATAACAGCGTTATATTTATTGCCCTTAATAACATAATTAGAAGTAGGAATGACATTAGGTTCAATAACATTAAAGCTAAACGAGCCTTCATTTATTTGCCCTAACAGATACGATAATATTTCTGCCTCGCTGTTAATAATTCCTACCTGCAAACTTGTTAGCTGAGGCAAAACAGCTGCTGCTGGAATCTGATCGAAACGAGAATTTACCCAAGTTCTAAAATTCCCATCCTCACTAATAGGAGGATCCTGAGTATCAAGATTCTTATTGATAGTTTCGATTAACTTAGCATATTTAACCTTGTCGTCATCTTCAAAAAGATCATTTAGATCTTTTCTAAAACTTTCAATTTTTTCTTTTAAATCGTATCCTTTACCATTATTGTTAGGTCCAACTAGTATTTGTCCCCCAACATTGGTATCTCCTTTATTTTTAATTTTTTCAGCAATTATTTCATCACCATTAATAGCTTCGGCGTCTTCTCCATCAGCTAAAGTAACAACTTCAATTTTTAAATCTTGAATATAGTTTCTTAACTCTTGAGATTTTGCTTTTACAACATTTGCCTTGTCACGCCATTTACCAGCTTTTGCTTCATTAATCTCAGCAGCCTCGGCAAATTTATTATACTGAGTACTAGTCTGCTCACTAAAGTTTTCGGCTGTTTGAACCAAACCTTCTTCAACAAGAGCAAAAGCATCTAATACCTCAGCAGATACATTTAAAGCAAGCATAGCTGTTAGGACAAGATACATCATCCCAATCATTTTCTGCCGTGGTGTTTCCTTTCCGTGCCCCATACCTAATTATTATTTAGAATAGTTAACAGCAGAAAGCATATTACCATATACTTCATTCAAAGAACTCAAGCTCTGATTTAACTGACCAATATTATTTCCAAATTCAGAAGTTTTACTAGCAGCTTG
>Ga0193951_1001342_pt1 | contig 10924 bp, 9 predicted proteins | sample BB_2_MG_FD_140370 | JGI IMG/M metagenome (GOLD analysis project Ga0193951, IMG submission 140370) | Microbial mat bacterial communities from the Broadkill River, Lewes, Delaware, United States - BB_2_MG | ecosystem: Environmental > Aquatic > Freshwater > River > Microbial mats | place: USA... | reverse complement strand
AGATAAAGATAAACTTTGGTTTGCCCTTACAAAACGTGCTCGTGTGATCGCTTATAATATCGATGAAGTGGATAAAAGTGAGCTTAGCTCTTATGAAGCTCTTGTAGATAAAAAGTGGCAAAAAAGAATTGTGGTAACAAAAAGTAATGAAGTATACAATCAATCACTTTTAGCTTCTATTATTGTAAACGATGGAAAAGAAAAAGCAAAAGAGTGGGCAAAAGAGATCAAGTCCAATATGGTAAGACGCCCAACAGGAGCAGATAAAGACTCACTTAGAGCTATTGCAGCTGGTCTTGGGGATGTAGCTATTGTAAATACCTACTATATTGGTCAAATGCTTGAGGGTCAAAGTCTTAGTGACAAAGCAACTGCAGAATATATTGGAGTGTTTTTCCCAAATCAAGACGGACGTGGAACTCATATAAACGTATCTGGTGCTGGTGTTGTAAAACATAGCAAGAATAAACAAAATGCCATAAAGCTTATAGAGTTTCTTGTTAGCAAAAAAGCTCAAGAGCTTTTTGCTAGTGTGAACTTTGAATATCCAGTGAACAAAGATGCAAAGGTATCAAAACTACTTAACTCTTGGGGAAATTTCAAAGAAGATACCACTGCCCTTGATAAGGTTGGAAGTAAAAATGTAGAAGCTGTAAAGATCTTTCATGAGATTGCTTGGGATAGATAATATTAATAACTACTATTAATATTAGTGTAAGTTATACTACAGTAAACTACGAAAAATAAAAAAGGAAAGAAATGTTAAAAAAAAGTTTATTGATAGGTTTATTCTTTTGTTCTAGTTTACTAGCTTCTGCAGAGGTTAATGTTTATTCTCATAGACATTATGATACGGATAAACAACTATTCAAAATGTTTGAAAAGCAAACAGGTATCAAAGTAAATGTTATAAAAGCAAAAGCTTCACAACTTATAAAAAAAATAGAATCAGAAGGAGTAGCGACTCCAGCAGATGTACTTATAACTGTCGATGTTGCACGATTAGTACAAGCACAAGAAAAAGGGATATTACAAGCAATAAACTCTGAAGTACTAACTCAAGCCGTCCCTCAAAAGCTCCGACAAAAAGATGGATACTGGTATGGACTTACAAAAAGAGCAAGAGTAGTGGTCTACAACAAAGATACGATCAATCCATCAGAGCTTTCTACCTATGAGAACCTCACTGATCCAAAGTGGAAAGGAAAGATACTCATAAGAAAATCAGATAATATCTACAACCAATCTTTACTTGCTTCATTCATTGCCAATGAGGGAAATGATTATGCAAAAGAATGGGCAAAAGGTATCGTAAATAATATGGCTAGAAAACCAGCAGGAAATGACAGAGATCAAATGAAAGCGGTTGCTGCAGGTGTTGGTGATCTTGCAATTGTAAATACTTACTATGTTGGTAAACTTTTAAACTCTAAAGACCCTCAAGAGATAGCTGTAGGTAAAAAAATGGGTGTATTTTTTCCAAATCAAGGGGAAGCTGAAAGAGGAACTCATATAAATATTTCAGGTGCTGGAGTGGTTAAACACAGTAAAAATCAAGAAAACGCAATAAAATTCTTAGAGTTTTTAGTAAGTCCTAATGCACAAAAACTATTTGCTCAAGCTAACTATGAGTATCCTATCAATAAAAATGTTGAAGCTTCTGAGCTTTTAAAATCATGGGGAAGTTTCAAAGAAGATGATATTGCTTTAGAAGAGTTTGGTAAAAACAATGCCAATGCTGTAAAAATCTTCCATATTGTTGGGTGGAAATAAGATAGCTTGCTTTAAGTGAAACTTTGCTATTTTTCGGTTTATAATGCAGTTAAAATTTAATAAATTTACAATAAGTAGTACCTTTATCACACTACTTATTGTTTTACCCATACTTACTCTATTTCTTTACTCTTTGGGTGGAGATAGTGATACTTTAGATCATTTAAAACAAACTGTTTTAAGTGAGTATATTTTTAATACTCTAAAACTTATTTTATTTGTCTCACTTCTTAGCTTGATTTTTGGTGTTGTTAGTGCATATCTTACTGTTTTTTATCAGTTTAGATTTGTCAAAACATATAGCTTTTTACTTGCTCTTCCTTTTGTTATACCTACATATATCTTGGGGTATATCTATAGTGATATTCTAGGTTTCTTTGGTCCTGTTCATATTCTTTTAAAAGATATAGGGCTTATTGATAGAGGTTTTTTTGATGTTTTAAACTTCAACTCCGTAGCCATTATAATGGCTCTTGGTCTTTATCCTTATGTTTATTTAATAGTCAAAGCATCATTTTTAAAGAACTCTTCAACCCTTTTAAACCCTGCCCTTTCTTTAGGAAAAGATAGGTTTGAGCTTTTTTATAAGATAATTCTTCCTTTATCTCGCCCTGCTATTATCGGTTCTCTTGCTTTGGTTATTATGGAAACAGTAAATGAGTATGGTGCAGTATCTTATTATGGTGTTGATACTTTAAGTACTGCCATTTACTCTTCTTGGTTTGGAATGAATGATCCTAAAAGCTCGGCATTTTTATCGGTTATTGCTATGAGCATAATATTTATCCTCTTAATAATAGAAAAATTCAGTAGAGGTAAAAGTCAATACAAAACAGAAAGTGTAATAAAAGATATCAAGAAAGATACACTCAAAGGATATAAAAAATATTTGGCTTATGCGTTTTTATCTATTCCAGTACTATTTGGTTTCATCATACCTTTTATATGGATAGTATATTATTCTATCAAACACGCAGCCCAAATGATAGATGATGAGTTTTTAAACATCATTCTAAATAGTTTCCTAAGCTCAAGTATCAGTGCTATCATCATAGTTTTTATAGCCTTTTTCATAAGCTATAGTGTAAGAATAAATAATAATGGATATATGCAATACCTTACCAAAACAGCAGGTATTGGATATGCAATTCCAGGAGTAGTAATAGGTGTTGGTGTTCTTAGTTTTTTAGGAGATACTGATAATTTTTTAATCGATACGTTCAAACTAGATAGCCTTTTTTTAAGTGGGACGATGCTGGCTTTGGTTTTTGGATATAGCGTTCGATTTTTAGCTGTTGGACTCAATATAATAGACTCTAGTTTTGAAAAAGTAGGTTTTAATATCAATAAGGCTTCAAGAAACTTAGGCCTTAACTACTGGCAAACAATGATAAAAGTTGAACTTCCTATCATGAAAAAAACACTTTTATTTGGATTTTTACTTGTATTTGTAGATATAATCAAAGAACTACCACTTACTTTGGTTCTACGCCCATTCAACTATGAAACACTCGCAACAAAAACCTATGAATATGCAGGAAATACAATGATACAAGAAAGTGCAGTTTACGCTCTTGTGATCATTATTTTATGTTTTATTCCTGTAATCCTAAGTAATAGAAGGTAAAAATGCTTAATATAAATAATATATCAAAATCATTCGATAACAAACAAATATTAAAAAACATCTCTCTTGAGTTAGCTCAAGGTGAGATCATCAGTATACTTGGACAAAGTGGAAGTGGGAAAAGTACCATCTTGAATCTTATTGCAGGTTTTGAAGAGCTTGATTGTGGTTCTATCACTTACAAACAAAAACTTCTATCAAGTCAAAGAACATTTGTAGAACCTCAAAATAGAGATATAGGATTTGTTTTTCAAAACTATGCTTTATTTCCTCATCTTAACGTAAAACAAAACATACTTTTTGGAATAGATAAAGAACCTAAATCAACAAAAGCAAGAGTTTTACATGAGATGATAGAGCTTTTAGGACTTGAAGGGAAAGAGGATCAATATCCTCATCAGCTAAGTGGAGGTCAACAACAACGAGTTGCCATAGCAAGATCAATTGCAAAAGGAAGTGATATCATTTTGTTTGATGAAGTGTTCTCTAGTATAGACTCTATTTTAAAACTAAGGCTTATCACTCAAATAAAAAGAATATTAAAAGAGAGAAATATCACAGCTATTTTTGTTACCCACTCTCCTAGAGAAGCAGTGATGCTAAGTGATAAAATAGCCTATATTGAAAATGGACAGATATTACAATATGACACTCCAAAAAATCTCAATCAAAATCCAGCTTCACAATCTATATCAAATCTTTTTGGGGATAATAGTTTTATTTTTTCTAAGGTACAATTCCACTAAAACTTGAAGGTTTCTATATGTTAGAAGTAATATTGTTATCTTTTGCTCTTGCCATGGATGCTTTTGCTGTATCTATTGGACTTGGAGTAAAAACACAAACTTTTAATGTACGCTTTGCACTTAAAGTTGCTTTGTATTTTGGGCTTTTTCAAGCTTTTATGCCACTTTTTGGATATCTAGCTAGTGTGGGGCTTGGAAGTTTTATTGAGTCTATTGATCATTGGGTTGCTTTTGTATTGCTTTGTTTAATTGGTGGGAAGATGCTTTATGAAAGTTTTGGAGAACCAACCGAAGAGGAGTTTACAAAAATCACTAATAAAGTATTACTTCTTTTAGCTATTGCTACAAGTATTGATGCTATGGCAGCTGGATTTACTCTACCACTTATGACACTTAATCCATTTGTCTCTATGCTTTTAATTGGTGTGATCACTTTTCTTTTAAGTTTTATTGGAGTATTTGTAGGAACAAAAGGGGGAACATTTTTAGAAGATAAAGCGGAAAAATTAGGAGGAATCGTTTTAATAGCTATTGGATTAAAAATATTAATTGAACATACTTTAATGTAAGATGTAAAGAGTCTTATTTAGACTCTTCACAATACTTCCAGTTGAGTTCTTTCTCAACTTGTTTTGAAGTCTTTGATTCTGTTTTAGAAACTTCTTGTTTTGTAGTAGTACATCCTGCTAGAAAAGCAACGAATATAGCAACAACAAAATAATTTATGACATTTTTCATATTTTTTCCTTTTGATGAACAAAAGGTTTAAAACCTTTTGTCATGTATTAATCAAACTGTGGCTTTGGAGTAGTATCACTTAATGTAGGTAATACTGGATAAGTAATAGTTGGTTTTTTACCTGTTAAAGATTTTAAGAATGTCTCAATTTGACTAGTCTCTTTATCTGTAAGTTTCATACCAAGTTGAATATCACCCATAAGTCTTACTGCTTCTTTTAATGACCATACATTACCATTGTGATAATATGGAGCTGTTTCTTCAATGTTTCTAAGAGTTGGAGTTTTTACCATACCACCTTCAGCACCAGTAAATCCACCAACATTTAAGTCATATTTTGTAGCATCAAATGGTTGCATTGTACCACCAAGACCAATGTCATTATGACACGCTGTACAACCTTTGTCTATAAATACTTTAAGACCTGTTTTTTCCTCTTTTGTAAGAGCTTCTGAATTTCCATTTAAGTATGCATCATATCTTGAAGGAGTAATTAGTGTTCTTTCAAAAACAGCGATTGTTTCAGTGATAAGTTTGAAGTCGATTTTTACATTATCACCATATGCTTTTTTAAATTCAGCAACATACTCAGGCATAGATGTAACCTTTTGAACAACTAAATCAGCTGGCGCAGCCATCTCTGGACCTGCTTGGATAGGACCTTGTGCTTGAGCTTCTAAGTGAGGATCTCTACCATCCCAAAATTGAGCTTTATTTAATACTGAGTTATATACAGTAGGTGAATTTAAGTGTGCTGGGTTTGGTGTCCATTTATGTCCAACCGCTGCACCAACATCATCATCACCACCCATTGCAAGGTTATGACATGTATTACATGAAATAAGATTACTTTTTGATAATCTTGGATCAAAATAAAGTTTTTTACCAAGTTCAACTTTACAGTCAGTAATAGGATTATTTGGGTTATCAACAAGCTTTAATACCTCTAATTTACTTTGTGGTATTGGCTTAAGACCTGAGTCTTTTGCTAGCTTTATCAAATTAGCATCATCCATAGCAAATGCACTTACACTTGCGAATAATAAACTAGAAACAATTACACTTAATTTTTTCATAGGAATCTCCTTAAGATTTTAGTTATCCAAGGGTTACTTTCATAATCTTGAATAATTTATTGTATAACCTTAAGTTTTAATACCACCTTAAATGATAAAGTTTTTCTTTTAATTATCATTTAATTTTATCTGTACTTTGAACTGTGCGCCTTTATAAACTTTTTCACCAAAATTAAAAGTGGTGTTTTCTGCTTTAATTGTACCTTCCATCCCTCTTGTTATAAGGTTGTATGTCATACTAAGTCCAAGACCTGTCCCTTGTGACTGATGTTTTGTCGTAAAATAAGGATCAAAGATATTTGGTAATATCTTTTGAGGTATCCCTCCCCCATTGTCAGTAAAGTAAAAGCTAAGATATTTACCTTCTTGAACCACTTTTATAATAAGAAGCTTTTGTAGTATATGTTTATCTTTTAAAACATCTTTTGCATTATTGTATATGTTCATAAAACACTGTTTCAATTCATTTTCATAACACTCAAACGCTATATTCTTATCTATCTGTGTGACTATATCTATCTCATTGATCTTTGAGGATGCTTCTATTAAGTGAATAAAGCTATTGATGAGCTCTTCTACATATACTTTCTTCTTGGTTCGATCCCCTTTGATAAAATCTCTAAAGTCATCAATAGTTTGAGAAAGATACTGTACATTATTATCTATTGCATCACAAGCCTCAAATAAAAACTCATCTTCTAGTATCCCATACTCTTTTTGTACTTTGATACCAGAAGCACTTGTTGAGATAACAGATAATGGCTGTCTCCATTGATGAGCTATATTACCTATCATCTCTCCCATCGAAACAAGCTTTGCTTGTTGGATAAGTTGTTCCTCTTGTTGCTTTAAGATACTGATATCAACAATACTCACTAAGCGTAGAGTATTATCCTTTATACTTCTTCCTCTTGCTAAGATAGGTATCTCTTTGCCATTTTTTGCTAAAGCATGTATCTCATAAGGTTCTGATTTTTCTTGCTCCATTTTATTTTTTACTAGATCATGGTATTTTTCAGGCATAAAGTCAAATATATTTTTTCCAAGAAGCTTCTCTTTATTATCATATCCCAGTATATTTATAGCACTTTCATTCGCATCTTTTAAAATATGCCCTTCTAATATGATAATCCCTTCCATTGTTGCGTTGATAAGCTCTTGCGATTCTTTTACAGACTTATTTAAAACTATCTGTTTATAAATAAAAAAGGATATTACCACTAAAGAAAGCAACATGATCTTAATAAGAAGATCATAGTCGATATGTGATTCTATTTTTTTATTGGTCCATTTCTCATGAATAAGCTTTTTTTGCTCTGCTGATATCTCTTGAAGAGCTTTGTTTAAAACCCTTAAAAGTATTTTATTATCATCTCTTACCATAATTGAGAGATCATATTTCATATCAGTGTATCCAGCAACTTGTAGGTTATCAAAACTATATCTGTTCTTATAATATGAAAGAACAGGTAAAGTAGCTATCGTAAAATATGTTTTTTCATCTTGCACTAACTCGAAGGCTTCTTTATAGCTAGAGGTCTCAACAATATCCAGGTGAGGATACTTTTGCTTTAAAGTTGTAATGATTCCCGATCCTTCCTTTCGTGACATCGATTTGTCTACGATCTCATCAAGATGGCTCACTAAAGGTTTATCATCTGAGGTTACGATAGAAAGGTTATAGCTTAGATATGGCTTTGTAAAGTTAGCATACTTTTGTCTTAAAGAGGTTTTTGTAGCAGCTGGAAGAATATCACATTTTCTTTGCTTCAAAAACTCTTGAGACTCACTCCAACTCTTTGTGGGGATATGCTCAAACTTTAAATTAGTTCTTTCGCTGATAAGCTTTAAGATATCAATAGTTATACCTTCAGGTTCTTCCCCTTCTATGAACTCTATTGGTGTCCAATTTGGATTGACACACATCTTTACTACTCTATTTTCATTTATATATCGAAGCTCAGGTAAAGAGAAAAGTGAATTTGAAGTTTTTCTTAACCAATTAGCAACTATGTTGTCTATCTCAGCTTTTTTTGTGGCATCCAAACCTTTTTGTAAAATATTTTTTAAAATGATATCGTCTAACTGTGAGAACAAATGCAAAGAAGAAGACTCAAAACTTATCTGGTAAATAGGCTTTATTGAAAATATATGGTTCTTCATTAAAAAGCTCTCGATACTGAACTGTGTGTTAAATAAAGCATCTACCTCTTTATTTAAAAGCATTTTAATACTTTGTTCTAAGGTATCAACTTCCACTATCTCAATATCAGGATATTTTACTTTTATTCTCTGTATTGCTGCATATTTTTTTACTATTGCAAGTTTTTTTCCAAATAGATCACTAAAGCCATTTATATCACTATCTTCATGAACATAAAGATACTCTTTTATATCCATATATGGCTTTGAAAAGTTTCCGAACTTAGAGCGTTCATTTGTATAGTAAGTGGTTGGTAAAAGATCAAGTTCTTTATTTTTGAACTTCTCAAGAAGAACACTCCATTTTGCAGGAACAAACTCCATTTTAAGCCCTAGCTTTTCTGCTATACTTTGTAGTATCTCGATCCCTATTCCATCTATATTTTCTTTGTTTTCATCATAAAATGTCATAGGATACCAAGGAGAAACACCTACTTTTATAGTACTTTTTTCTATATACTCTTGCTCTTCTTTATCCAAAATAACATCTTTTTTGTGTAAGCTGTAGATCAACTTATCAAAGTCTATATCCTTTGCATGAGCAATACCCAATAATCTATAGATATCGTACATCCTTTGCATCTTCTCTTTTTTTATAGTTCCTAAAGGAACCACTCCATCCAATGCTAAAGGTTTGAGTGTTCTTCCTTCATAGATCAAAGCATCTAAAGACTTATTTTGAGTATTATATTTTTCATATATGAGTTTGGCTGTTTCTTGCACATTCTCAAATGCATAGTTCCAACCCTTTAAAGTGGCATCTAAAAAATCCTCTACGAGTTTTGGATCATTAACTGTAAGCTGTGTACTTGTTATGAGGATATCATTATAAAAATCAAATCCATAATCCTTTGGATCAAAAATAACAGGATTTCCACCCATCTTTTTCAATACATAGGGTTCATTTGACACATAAGAAGCGATCAAGTCTGTTTTTCCATTTAAAAGATCAGTTACGTCAAAAGATGGTTTTTTTACATTAAGGCTTTTAAAATCAACACCATGAGAATACATCATAGAAACTATGGAAGCATCAGAGCGAAGATCTCCTGAAGACATCAAAGTCTTTCCCTTAAAGTCTTTTATATGCTCTATGCCTAAGCTTTTATCAGTAAGTAAAACCAATGGTGAAGACTGATAAATCGCTCCTAGGAACTGAACCTGATTTATGGTATTATGATCTATAAAAGAAGTAGGTCTTGCTATTGAAAAAGTACTTTTTCCTTTGATGACCTCTTGGATCATATCAAGCCCAGGAGTCCATTCTCTTAGCTCAACATCCATTCCACCTTCTTTATAAAAGCCCTTTTCTTTTGCTACGATATATCCAGCGAACTGAAACTGATATTTCCACTGTAGCTGCAAGGAAACTTTTTGCGTTGCAGATGCAAAGCTAGTTAAAAAAATAATAAGTAGTAAAAATTTCAAAATATTTATATTCATAGGACTGATTATACCTTGATACACATAAAATATTTATGCAAATCGTAAAATTCTTATAAATAAATAAAAAAGTTTTATAAGCTTTTATGATTCTGTTACCAATTCGTAATAAATAATCGACTCGAAATACTTCAAAACAACATCAAATCTTTATTACATTTTAAGTACAATACATCTTATGAAAAGAAAAAGAATATTCATAACGAACGATGATGGATGGAATGCAAAAGGACTTGAAAAACTTGTAGAAGCTTTAAAGCCTTTAGCTGAGATAACGATAGTTGCACCTGCTACTGAAAAGTCAGCCTGTGCTCATGGAATGACCCTTACTCGCCCTATGAAAATGCTAAGTGTAGATGATGATTTTTACAAGATGGATGATGGAACACCAACGGATTGTGTCTTTATTGGTCTCAATAATCTTTTTGATGAGACAAACAAACCAGATCTTGTAATCAGTGGCATCAATATTGGTTCAAACATGGGAGAGGATGTTACTTACTCAGGAACAGTAGCAGGAGCTATGGAAGCAGTACTTCAAGGAGTTCCAGGGATCGCTATCTCTCAGGTTTTTCAAGATATTAATGGAACTAATAAAGATAGATGGGAATATGAACTTGCTTGTAAAACGATTCATGATATTGCAAAAAAGGTATTGCAAGGGGAGTTTCCTTTGGAGAAAAGAAAACTTCTCAATATCAATATTCCTCATTGTTCTATTGATGAGTGCAAAGGTATCAAGATAACCAATCTTGCTATTAGAGAATATGGAAATGACTCCCACAGATATGTCAGTCCAAGAGGAGAAGAGACTTACTGGATAGGCTTACACCCACTTTTATGGGAACCTAGGGATAAAAATATACTATGTGATTGTGATGCAGTAAAAGATAACTATGTATCGATCACTCCTATCAAACTTGATCTGACAAGTTATGATGATATGAAAAATTTAAAAGAATGGATAGAAAAATAATGATTGAATTTGCAAACGAACTTCAAAAAGACATAAACAAGATAGTTGGAACTTTAAAAAGCGATGAAGAGCTGAATGAGGTTCTAAAAAGAAGACTTACAAAAAAAGAGTTCAAGTTTTATAAACAAAAGATACAAAACTGTGATGATACGATTATGATGAAAGAGCTAAACTGTGATCTTCAAAGACTAGAAGAGATAAAAAAACAGACTATTTTGAAACTCAACCAAGAAAAGATCAAAAAAGAGTTAGTAAACTAAACAATGTACTATTTTGCTTTTAGTTTTGTATTAGCCATATTATTCACAGGTTGTAGCGTCAAATATGAACAAAAACCATCTGT
>Ga0193951_1001341_pt1 | contig 10926 bp, 11 predicted proteins | sample BB_2_MG_FD_140370 | JGI IMG/M metagenome (GOLD analysis project Ga0193951, IMG submission 140370) | Microbial mat bacterial communities from the Broadkill River, Lewes, Delaware, United States - BB_2_MG | ecosystem: Environmental > Aquatic > Freshwater > River > Microbial mats | place: USA... | reverse complement strand
TCTGATTTAGATAATAAATTATCTATAGTTTCTGTTTCAATAAAGAAATCTACTGATTGACCATCGAAAAAAGGAATTGTGATGGTTGCATTATCTATTTCTACGTCAGTAGCTATCACTTCCATACCTAAAGCTAGTGCAGTTTTTGCAACTTCTTGTCCTATGGTATCAAATCCAACAATCCCTAGTGTCTTTCCTCTTAATTCAGTTCCTTGTGAGTATTGCTTTTTTAAAGCGTTAAAACGCATGTCTCCTTCTAAAGGCATTTCACGGTTCGACTGGTGTAAAAAACGAACCATTCCAAATAAATGCGCAAATACTAGTTCTGCAATTGAAGTAGCTGAAGCATCTTCACTATTCACAACATGAACTCCATTATCAATAGCATAATCAACATCAATATTATCCATTTCGGTTCCTAAACAAGCAATAAGTTTAATGCTTGGGCAAGCATCAATTAACTCTTGTCTAACTTGTGTAGTATTACCTACTGTTATAGCATCAATAGTATGGTCGTTTATATAGTTTTCTAGCTGCTCTTGTGCAACTTTCGTATTTATAACTTCAAAGCCTTTGTCTTCTAAAGCTTGTATTCCGCTAGCGGAAATTCCATCGGTCACTAATATCTTCATCGTTCTTTATATTAAAAATGCCATTATAAAAATGACGTTGTATCTAACTTATTCTTTCTAATTCTTGCATTACATCTACTAAAGCCTGTATACTGTATAAAGGTAAGGCGTTGTACATGCTTGCACGATAACCACCAACACTTCTATGACCACTTAATCCATTGATATTGGCTTCATGCCACATTTTATCAAACTTAGCTTGTAAATTTTGATCAACTAGGTTAAAAGTTGCATTCATATGGCTACGATCTTCTATGGCAGCGACTCCTTTAAATAAAGGATTTCTATCTATTTCACTATATAAAAGTGCTGATTTTTTCTCATTCACTTTTTCAATGAATTCGATACCTCCTAAATCTTTTAACCACTCCAAAGTTAACATGGAAGTATATACTGCAAATACAGGAGGTGTATTAAACATACTTTCTTTATCAATAATTATTTGATAATCTAACATTGAAGGAATTTGGCGCTCAACTTTCCCTAAAATGTCTTCTTTTACTACAACAAGTGTAGTACCAGCTGGTCCCATGTTTTTTTGAGCTCCTGCATAAATCAAATCAAACTTTGAAAAATCCAATTGACGAGAAAAAATATCAGAACTCATATCACATATCATTGGAACAGAAGTCTCAGGAAAACTCTTCATTTGTGTTCCATAAATAGTGTTATTACTAGTACAGTGGAAATAATCTACATCAGTAGGAATTTTATATGCTTTAGGAATATAACTGAAGTTTTTATCTTTTGAAGAAGCTACTTCTACTAATTCTCCAAATAATTTAGCTTCTTTAATTGCTTTATCACTCCAAGTTCCTGTATTTAAGTAAGCTGCTTTTTTATTTAATAGATTATAGGCAACCATTAAGAATTGCATACTAGCTCCACCTTGTAAAAACAATGCTTTATAGCCTTTATTTTCTAGTCCTAATAATTCTAATGCTAAATTTCTCGCTTTTTCAATTACATCTACAAAAGGTTGACTTCTGTGTGATATTTCAATTAAAGATAAGTTATCATTATTAAAATCAATAACTGCTTCTGATGCTTTTTTTAGCACTTCTTCAGGTAAAATACAAGGCCCTGCACTAAAATTATGTTTTTTCATTTGTGTTGTTGTGTTTTGCTACACAAAGGTGCAAATTTATATAGAGACTCTCTTTTAAATTTTTGATAAAAATTCTAGTGTGTTTACACCATCGGCATAGTCCCATAACTTAGGATGTTGTGTCTGTCCAAAAGCTATTTCATTTTCAATAAAATTATTAGCCACCACACATTGAATTTGATCTCTGTCTTCCCACAGTTTAATTTTTAAATCATCTACATTGTCATAATACTCATAAAAAACAGAAGCGATAGGAGAGGCGTAGCTTTCATCTTCTTTAATCATTAAAAAGCCATTCTCTAGAATGTCAAATTCACTCATTAAATACACTGCCTTGTTGTAATCGTAATTATTAGCATATTTAGTATTATTAATGATTTCATGTTGTTGATACATTCCATTGAAAAAAGCATCAAAATTGTAACCTTTAGGAATGAAAACTTTAGAAACTGAGCGGCAGCCTAACCCGAAATAACGAAAAACATCTTCACTTAAGTTTTGTAATTGTTCTTCAGATTCATTTCCTGTTAAAACAGCAACAGAATTTCTATTCTTTCTTATAATACTATGTTTATCTTTAAAGTAGTATTCAAAATAACGTGCTGTATTATTACTACCAGTAGCGATTACCGCATCAAACCCTGTTAGCTTTTCTTCAGTAAACGTGATTTTTCCTTTTAATTCAGGTTCAACATATTCTAAATATTTTGCTAAAAAAGGAAGTAAGTGCTTATCGTTAGACGATTGTTTGACTAATACAGAGTGCCCAGAAACTAAAACTGATAAAAAGTCATGAAAGCCTACTAAAGGAATATTTCCAGCCATAATAACAGCAACTAATTTAGGTTCATTTTTACCTAAATCTTGGTTAGTTATCCATTTAGTTAAGTTTTCTGAAGTAAGTGCTTTTGCCCAATTTTCTATAGAGAATAATATATTTTCTCTGGTAAACCAGGTGTTATTTTCTCCTGTTATTTTTAATTGATGTTTAAATCCATCAAAAAACAATTCGTTATGTTCTATACCTTCATTTTTCTCTATTTTCTCTTGAGAAAACTGGCTTAAAAATTTTCCTAGTTTATGAAAAGCGTTAATTCTACTTTTTATACTATCCATTTATTTGGTTCTAAATTAAATTGGAACTATTTTTGCGAATGCAAAGTTACAAAACTGAAAGAGATTAATTATGGCAATTATAATAACTGATGAATGTATAAACTGCGGGGCTTGCGAACCTGAATGTCCTAATACAGCAATTTATGAAGGTGCAGATGACTGGAAATACGCTGATGGAACTGATTTAACAGGAAATATCGTTTTACCAAACGGTAAATCTGCTAATGCGGATGAAGATCAAGAGCCAATTTCAGATGAAATTTATTACATCGTTGTAGACAAGTGTACAGAATGTAAAGGTTTTCATGAAGAGCCACAATGTGCTGCTGTTTGTCCTGTTGACTGTTGTGTTCCTGATGAAGATAATGTAGAAACAGAAGAAGAGTTATTAGCGAAACAACGTTTTATGCATAACGATTAAGAATATAAACATAAGAAATATTAGAACCTCGATAGATTTCGGGGTTTTTTTATGAATAATAATCTATATTTGCACTCGCAAAATTTCAATAAAACAATAGAATGAAAGCTGGAATTGTAGGATTACCAAATGTAGGGAAATCAACCTTATTTAACTGTTTATCTAATGCAAAAGCGCAAAGTGCAAACTTTCCGTTTTGTACCATTGAGCCTAATTTAGGAGTAGTAAATGTACCTGATACTCGTTTAGAAAAGCTAGAAGAACTAGTGAATCCTGAAAGAGTTTTACCTGCAACTGTAGAAATTGTAGATATTGCTGGTTTAGTAAAAGGAGCTAGTAAAGGAGAGGGTTTAGGTAACCAATTCTTAGCTAATATTCGCGAAACAGACGCTATTTTACATGTGTTACGTTGTTTTGATAACGATAATATAGTACACGTTGATGGTTCAGTAGATCCTATTCGTGATAAAGAAACTATTGATATTGAACTTCAATTAAAAGATTTAGAAACTGTTCAGAAACGTTTAGAGCGTGTAAAAAGAACTGCTAAAACAGGTAATAAAGAAGCACAAGTAGAATTAGAAATTTTATTAAAGGTTGAAGAAACATTATTAGAAGGAAAATCTGTTCGCTCTATTGAATTTACAGAAAAAGAAGAGGAGTTCGTAAAACCACTACAGTTTATTACTGCAAAACCAGTTTTATATGTGTGTAATGTTGATGAAGGTTCAGCTGTTTCAGGAAATGCTTATGTTGATAAAGTTAAAGAAGCTGTAGCACATGAAAATGCTGAAGTTATTGTATTAGCAGTGGGTACGGAAGCAGATATTACAGAGTTAGATGATTATGAAGAGCGTCAGATGTTCTTAGCTGATATCGGATTAGAAGAAGCAGGAGTTTCTCGCTTAGTTCGTTCAGCTTATAAGTTATTAAACTTACAAACTTATTTCACTGCAGGTGTAAAAGAAGTGAGAGCTTGGACTATTCCTGTAGGGGCAACTGCACCACAAGCAGCAGGAGTTATACATACAGACTTTGAAAAAGGTTTTATCCGTGCAGAGACTATTGGTTATGATGATTATGTGGAGTTTGGTAGTGAAGCCAAAGTAAAAGAAGCAGGTAAAATGAGAGTTGAAGGAAAAGATTACGTAGTTAAAGACGGTGATATTATGCACTTTAGATTTAACGTATAATTTTCTTCATTAATAAAGCATAAACTCCACTAAATTTTAGTGGAGTTTTTTTGTACCTTAGAAGTTCAAATTCGCTTACTTACCATGCAAATAGAAAAACAAACATTTCAATTTTTAAAAGAACTAAAAGAAAATAACAATCGAGAATGGTTTACAGAGCATAAACCACGATTTACCGAAGCTCAAAATAACGCAAAAGCTGTATACAAAACCATTCAAGATAATTTAAACAAGCATGATGAAATAGATAAGTTTAAGTTATTTAGAATTTACAGAGATGTACGTTTTTCAAAAGATAAAACACCATATAAAACACATTTTGGTGGTTCTTTTCATAGAAAAAAACCAGAATTAAGAGGAGGGTATTATTTACAAATTGCTCCTGGAAATAGTTTTGTAGCTGGTGGGTTCTGGGAACCTAATAAAGAAGATCTTTTACGTATCCGCAAGGAATTTGAAGTAGATGCTTCTGAAATTAGAGAAATTTTAAAAGAAAAGAACTACGTACAACATTTTGGTGGTAAGTTAGAAGGAGATGAACTTAAAACAGCTCCTAAAGGATTTGATAAGCAACATCCAGATATCGACTTGATTCGCAAAAAAGGCTTTATAGCTATTCAACGTTTTACTGATAAAGAAGTATTAGCTCCCGATTTTTTAACAAAAGTAGATGATGCTTTTAAAGCGTTACGTCCATTTTTCAATTATATGAGTGACGTGTTAACTACGAATTTAAACGGAGAAAGTGTTTTAGATTAATTTAGGTGTAATCTCACTTCTCTTTTCAAATAAGCATAGGTAAGTGCAGTGGATAAAACATCTGCTATAGGAAAAGACATCCAAACACCATTTACGCCATAAAATTTAGGAAGTATATACACTAAAGGGATTAAAAAGAATCCTTGTTTTAAGAGTGTTAATAATAGTGCAGGTAACGCTTTACCTGCTGCTTGAAAGTAGGCAGATCCAATTAGTTGAGTGGTTATTACAGGTGTTGCCAAGAAAGCTACTATTAATGCATCAGGAGTGAGTTTTAATAAATTTTCATCTTCTGTAAAAACACTAACTAATTCAGTTGGAAATAGCATTATCATTATAAAAATTAAAATAGCGATACCTGTACCAAAAAGGATGGATGTTTTTATCGTTTCTTTAACTCTTTTAGTATTGTTAGCTCCATAATTATACCCTGCAATAGGTAGAAAACCTTGAGTAACTCCTAAAACAGGGAATAAAGCGAATAACATAACTCTGTTAATAATACCATAAATAGCAATTGAAATTTCGCCTCCATATTTAAAAAGAGAATAGTTTAAAACAATAGTTAAAATACTTATTGTTCCTTGTCTTACTATTGTTACACCACCTAAAGAAACAATCTCTTTTACAATAGAAAAATTCAATTTAAAATACTTCGGAATAATTTTTAACTCAGTTCTTTTTGAAATAAAAAACCATAAAATGAATAATCCGCTTACAGCATATGAAATAGAAGTTGCTAAACCAGCACCATACATTCCTAAGTTCATGAACTTAATGAAAATAACATCTAAAAAAATATTAGCAATAGCAGGAAATAACATGGTAAGCATAGCATAATTAGGTTTCCCAACTGCTCTAACAACAGGATTACCCATCATAGCAAAAGCCAAAAATGGAACTCCCCAAACAATTACATTAAAATACTCTGTAGCGGGTGTTATAATGTCACCATTTGCTCCAAAAAGCTGTAAAATAGGAGTGCTAAAAAATGTTCCTAATAGCACGAATAAAACAGATAATGCTATGGTTAATGAAATTTGATTCCCAAAAACTTCAAAGGCTTTATCTTCTTTATTAGCTCCTAAGGATCTGGAAATAATAGAGCTTCCTCCAATTCCAACTCCCATACCTATTGATGATATTAAAAAAGCTATGGGTAATACTACAGTAATTGCTGCGATAGCGAGTACGCCAATCCATCTACCAACAAAAATGGTATCAACAATCATATTAATCGACATTACAAGAATCCCAATAGAAGCAGGAATAGCTTGTTTTAAAATAAGTTGACTAATATTTTTTGTACCTAGGTCGTTGGCGATTGTATTCATGCTGACTAAATTAACACGAATTATCTACCGAAAATAAAAACAGCATTAGATTTAAGTAATAATTAACATCAATCCTGTAAGTTTGTCTTATGAATTTATTTGAACAAAAGCATATCGTAACTCCAGAAGAGATAGATGAATATAATCATGTAAACAATGTAGTGTATGTACAGTGGATGCAAAACATTTCAGATGCTCATTGGAAAGAGCTTTCTAAAAATGTTGAAAATATCGACTATGTTTGGTTTGTTATTCGTCATGAAGTTGATTATAAAAACCAAGCCGTATTAGGAGATGAAGTAACACTTAGGACTTGGGTTGGTAAAACAGAAGGAATAAGATCGATACGTCATTTTGAAATGTACAGAGGAGAAACTTTATTAGTAAAATCTCAAACTACTTTTTGTTTGTTAGATGCTAACACAAAAAAGCCTAAAAGAATTACGAAAGAAGTAACAAACTTATTGTTACCGTAAAAGAAACAATATCTTTGCACTTATAAATTTATAGAATGACAACATTTACCGCATTAGGAGTACGAAAAGAATATGTTAAGGGATTGAAAGAGTTAGGAATAACAACTCCTACTGAAGTACAACAAGAAACCATACCTTATTTACTTGAAAATAATTCAGATTTTATAGGGTTAGCACAAACAGGTACAGGTAAAACAGCTGCTTATGGCCTACCTATTTTGCATAAAATTGATGCTTCAAAAGACAATGTACAAGCATTAATTTTATCACCTACAAGAGAACTTGTACAACAGATAAAGAAACAACTATTTAAGTTTACAAAATATGTTGATGATAGAATTTTTGTAGAGGCTGTGTACGGTGGTGAAAAGATTGAGCGTCAAATCAACAATTTGAAGAGAACCACACATATTATCGTAGCAACTCCAGGGCGTTTGATTGATTTAATAGAAAGAGGCGATGTAGATTTAAAAAACATTAAAACCTTGGTGCTTGATGAAGCAGATGAAATGCTTAGTATGGGGTTTAAATTAGAGTTAAACCGTATTTTAAAATACACTTCAGGTACTCGTAAAACATGGTTATTTTCAGCAACAATGCCAGATGAAATACGAAGTATTATAAAAAAATACATGAACGCTTCAGCAAAACAAGTTGAAGTAAACAAAAATGTATTGGTGAATGCCAACATTACACATCAATTTGTAACAACAACGATTCCTGAAAAAACAGATATTATTGTTAAGTTTTTAGAAAGAAGACATGCTGAAAGAGGTATCATTTTCTCAAGAACCAAAGCAGGAGCTCAAAAACTAACAAAAGAGTTAAAAGAAGAAGGGTTTTCAGTAGAAGCTTTAGAAGGAGATATGCAGCAAAAAGAGCGAGATAAAGTAATGCGTGCTTTTAAAAACGGAAATCTTCAAGTATTGGTGTCAACAGATGTTTCAGCTAGGGGGATAGATGTTCAAAACTTAGCTTTTGTTATTCATCATCAATTACCAGAGCAGTTAGAATATTATACACACCGAAGTGGTAGAACTGCTAGAGCAGGGAAAAGAGGAATTTCTTTAGCATTGATTCTTCAAAATGAAAGAAGTCGTTTAGCTGAAGTAGAAAGAACATTACAAATACAATTTTCTGAAATATCAATATAAATGGATGTAATTTACGCCATAGACATTGCTGGTACCTTTGCCTTTGCTATTAGTGGAGCATTGGTTGCTATTAGAAAAAAGTTTGATGTTTTTGGAGTCATTATCATAGCTTTTGTTACTGCCGTAGGAGGCGGAATGACAAGAGATGTACTTATTAACGCACACCCTATAAATTGGATTGGGGATATTAACTATATCTGGACAATATTAATAGCTGTTGCAGCAACTTTCTTATTTCGAAGTAAAATAGCACCATTAAGAAGAACAATGTTTTTGTTTGATACTATTGGTATTAGTGTATTTACCTTAATAGGTGTTCAAAAAGGAATAAGTTTTAACTTACATCCGTTTGTGGCTTTGGTAATGGGAATGTCTTCTGCAGTGATGGGAGGAGTTATTAGGGATGTACTAACAAATGAAATCCCATTAATTTTTCATAGAGAAATTTATGCCTCTGCTTGTTTAGCAGGGGGAACAGTATATTTACTTTTACATCCCTTTAATATAAATGAAGATTTACTTTTTGTTATTTCAGCAGGAATAATTGTTACTATTAGAACCGTTGCTGTACAATATAAATTAGAATTGCCCAGAGTAAAGAAGGATGTTTTTGGAAAATAATTTGAACTATGAAAAAACTAATTTTCGAAAATTTAAAAGAACTTTCTAGTATAGAAGGTAAGCAGCTACCAATAGGAGAGTGGTATACTGTAACTCAACAAATGATTGATGACTTTGCAAATGCCACATTAGATAAACAGTGGATTCATATTGATGAAGAAAAAGCAGCTAAATATTCACCAACAAAAACAACGATAGCACACGGATTTATGTCTGTTTCTATGTTGTCGGAACTAATTTCTAAACAATTTGAAGTAAAAAGTGTTACTATGGGATTAAACTACGGATTAAATAAAGTTCGTTTTCCAAACCCTGTGCCTGTAAATAGTGAATTACGTTTAATTAGTTCCGTTAAACTAATAGAAGACTTTCAAAACGGTAAAAAATTAACTTTTGATTGTACGATAGAAATAAAGGGACAGGAAAAACCAGCTTGTGTTGCCGAATTTATATTTGTTTTATTTGAATAAAAAAAGCAGCCTTAAGAAAGACAGCTTTTAAAGTTTTATATTTCTTAGTATTATGACAACCAGCCTTTCGCTATTGTCTTTTTTGAATACATTAATAAAAACACACCTATAAGAATAACCATTATAGGCATTACAATACTTCCTGGTCCGTATACTTCGGCTGCTTTGCTCATAAATAAGTTATACGACATTTGAACTACAATAGCTATTAGCGAAATTAAAAACATAGGTCTTGCTAACTTTTTTCTCATTAATAAAAAAGCACTACCAATTAATCCACCAAAAACGGCAATTGCAAAAGCAGCAGTAACCCAAGTAGGAATATTTTCGTATAAAGCCCTTTCCGCCTCAGGTAAAGCGGCTCTGACTTCATCTGTCATATAAGCCAGCCCTAAATATTGCATAACTCCGAGAGCATTCCAAACTAAGGCTGCAACACCAATAATCCAAAAAAGTGTAGTGGGTTTGTTTGAATCTGTCATAAAATATAGTTTTTAGTTAGTTACTGTTAAATGTAGTTATAAATAACTCAAAATCCAAAACAGACTATAAATCAGAGAGTAGTATAGGAGTAAAAAAGAAAGTAATTAGCTAATAAATAATAGGTCTTCTTAAAATAATGTTAAAGACTAATAATTAATGTAACGACAGTAGAAAATAATCGTCATATAAACATATAATTACTTAACAGGTAATGTTTAGTGATTAGTTAGTTTTTAATAGTTGATTGAAAGGAAAGGCTCGAGATATTATCCCGAGCCTTTTTTAATATATTTTATTTTTTTATAGCTTACTTTCTTTCTAATAAAGCCATATAAAATCCGTCGTAACCAGATTTATGTGATAGTACTTTTTCGTCTTTTATAAATTTAAAATCTTTCCCTGCATCAGAAGCTAAAAAGAACTCAACTTGTTGTTGATTTTCAGATGGCAATACTGAGCAAGTAGCATACACCATTTTTCCACCTGGTTTTACCATTTTAGAGTATTGTTGTAAAACTTCTTGTTGTGTACCACGAATTTTATCTAAGAATTCAGGTTGTAATTTCCACTTACTGTCAGGGTTTCTTCTAATTACTCCTAAACCTGAACATGGAGCGTCAATTAATACTCTATCAGCTTTCCCTTGTAACTTCTTAATTACTTTTGTTGAATCAATTACACGAGTATCAATATTATGAACTCCATTTCTACGAGCGCGCACTTTTAGTTTTTTCAATTTACTTTCGTAAATATCCATTGCTATAATTTGTCCTTTGTTTTTCATTAACGAAGCTAAGTGTAACGTTTTACCACCAGCACCAGCACAAGTATCTACTACCTTCATACCTGGTTCTACATCTAAATAAGCAGCTACTAACTGTGAAGATGCATCTTGAACCTCAAAAAAACCTTTTTTAAAGGCTTCTGTTTTAAAAACATTAGCTCTTTCTACTAATTTTAAAGCATCATCATATCCTTTGATAAACTCAGTGTCAATTCCTTCAGAAGCTAATTGCTTTTGTAAATGAGCTTTGGTTGTGTTTAAAGTATTTGTACGTAAGATAACTTCTGCTTGTTTGTTTAAGGCAGCTATTTCTTTGGTCCAAACCTCTTCTCCTAATTCTTGTACACCAACTTCATCAATCCAATCAGGAATAGA
>Ga0193951_1001338_pt1 | contig 10933 bp, 7 predicted proteins | sample BB_2_MG_FD_140370 | JGI IMG/M metagenome (GOLD analysis project Ga0193951, IMG submission 140370) | Microbial mat bacterial communities from the Broadkill River, Lewes, Delaware, United States - BB_2_MG | ecosystem: Environmental > Aquatic > Freshwater > River > Microbial mats | place: USA... | reverse complement strand
TTTGCAATTTTAACTACCGAATTAGGATAAAAGTATAACCCTACTACAGCATAATTACTTTTTGGTTTTTTTGGTTTTTCTTCAATACTAACCACATTTTTATTTATATCAAACTCCGCAACTCCATATCGTTGAGGCTCATGAACATAATATCCAAAAATAGTAGCATTTTGCTCTTCTGAAACATTTTTTACAGCCTTACTAAGCAGTTTTTCTATACCAGCACCATAAAAAATATTATCCCCTAATATTAAACAAACATCATCATCCCCAATAAACTCTTCACCTAAAATAAAAGCTTGAGCCAAACCATCAGGTGAAGGCTGTTCTTTGTATGAAAATTCCAATCCCAGTGAAGCGCCATTACCCAAAAGTTTTTTAAAGTTGGGTAAATCTTGAGGTGTTGAGATGATTAAAATTTCTTTTATTCCAGCCAGCATTAAAACAGATAACGGATAATAAATCATAGGTTTATCATATACTGCCAACAATTGCTTTGATGTTCCCTTGGTAATAGGATACAGCCTTGTTCCTGAGCCACCTGCTAGTATAATTCCTTTCATTTTAAATAGGTTTAAAGCTATTATGCGAAAATAACTATTTATATTCTATTTTAATGATTATTCAATCTTAAATTATTTGAATAGAAGTTGACTCTTAAAAATTTAAATGCTTGTTAGAAAAAAACTCTTATAAGCTGATTTCAAATAAATAGTTTATTTTTATCAATAAATAGCGTGTTTTAATAAATAAATGGATGATTTTTATTGATAAATGGTAATTTTTTTGGATTTTTCAATTTTATTTTGTTATTTTAACATTCGTTAAAAACGAAGCTATTTTTGAATAGAATAAACCAACACCAAACTCTTTTTTATGAAATCTATATATTTAAATGAAAGTTGCTCTTCAAAATCTATTAGCGAGTTTGCCAAAAAAACATACAAAACCTATTTTGAACACTACAAATCAAGGAATCTAACTCCAATGCCATTAGAAGAGTTTATAAAAAATTATCGCAGCTAAATTTCTAATCAACACAATTATTTAGCCCTTTTTGAGAGTGAAAATTGCATGAATAAACACTTTTTATAAAAGCATAAAAAGCATCTTAATTAAGATGCTTTTTGCAGTCTAGATGGGAGTACTACAACTTAATATCGTTTAACATTAATAAACTTTATATGCTATATTATAGTTTATTACAGAAAAAATACATACTTATATATTGAAAGAAAACTGGTAAAAAGGTTGTAATCCCTCTTAGGAGTTCTCTTTAAGAATTTAAGAAAAATATAATTTCTTCTCACCTAAAATTACCTCATTCATTTTCAATAAAAGAATTAAAGAGCTTGGTGAAAAAGCAAAATTAAATTCTAAAGTAATATTAGAGCATAAAAAGGCAAAACTAGAATTCAATCACAATATTTAAAATATAAATTGATCACCTCACATACTTGTAAAAGATCATTTTGTACAAATACTTATTTAGAAGGAATTGACACTTATCTTATTATGTAAATTTCTAGTCATAAAACTGAGAAAGCTTTCAAAAGATATTTAAAATTCTCAAGTCGTGAAGCAGTTTAAAAATGAAAAAGAGAAATAACCTGACCTAACCTTCTTTGCTACTTTGGTATAGTATTACTATGATGCTCTTATTCGGTTGTTAAAGCAATTTGAGATTTATAATAAACTAAAAAACTACTTAATTCTAGAACTAATTGAGCAGATAACTAACCAAACTTTATTTATGAAATACTTTTATTTTATCTAATTATACTTCAAAGATAAAAGTGATAAACGGATTACTTTACGACAATCGGCGTCTATTTATTTTAATTTAAAGAGTCTTAAATTATTGTCCAAATTAATGTAGCAACTCTCTTAGTATAGATTAGATAGCTTAATACTAATTTATACTAAAAAAATTAGGTTAATGCTTTTTGATGTAATTTTTTAGAATCTTTTTTTTCTAACTCAAGTACAATTACAAAAGGTTCATCTCCCTTTGTTTTTTTAATTTTTATTAAATACTCTTGTTTAGCTACTTCAACAACTTTTATTGATTTATTTTTTTTCGACAATGAATAAGCATTTTTTATCAGTTGCCCTTTTTTAAGTTTAACCCTATATTCACCTGATATTGGTTCATTAAAAATCACCATATTTATAATGTTTGAACCTTTTGGTTTTGTATAATACCCCCAACTTTGTTTCTCTAAACCAGCATATTCACAACCATATATAGCAGCACCATTTGCCTTTATCCAACTTCCAATTTCTTTAGAGATTTTAGCTTCTTCCTTTCTAAAGCTACCATCTCCTTTAGGTCCAAAATTCAATAAAAAATTACCATTTTGAGAAGTACATTGTACCAACATTTCTAAGAGTTCATAGGTTGATTTAATATGACTAATTGACCAATCTTTATGATAACCCCATTGATTATATGGGATTGTCATACAACATTCCCAATCATTTTCAGTTACCTTAATATCCCAAGAAGCTGGTAATCTGCGTTCATAACCTGATTCATAATCGCCCATAAGCACTCCATTACTATCAAAATGTCGACTTCCATACTCATCAGCTCTCATTCTACTATTAACAATTAACCCAGGACTTAATGCTTTCATTTTTTTTTCCAAATTATAAGAAAATTCACCATTATCTTTCCAGCTTTGATCCCAAGTTCCATCAAACCAAAAACCTTTTACACTTGGATACCTTTCTATAAGCTCTAAAAGCTGATTTTCTGTATATTTCAATAATCTTTGGAAAGCTATTTTATCTTCTTCAGAATCTATTTTATACCTCCAATCTGGATGATGCCAATCTAAAACGGAATAGTAAAAATTCACATCAATTCCTTCTTTGTTATATGCTTCAACAAATTCACCTAGTAAATCTTTTTTATATGGAGTTGCTTCAATATCAAAATCTGTAAATTTACTAGGCCATAAACAAAATCCTTCATGATGCTTTGTGGTGATAGTTACATATTTTACCCCCATATTTTTAGCCATTTTAGCCCACTCTGTTGGATTGAATTTTTTTGGATTAAATTGATATTGAAGAGAATCCCAAGATTGCTGATTTATTTTAGCAAAACTCTTTAACCACTCAGCAGCTCCTGGGTATGTTTTTCCTTCCCAAACTCCACCTGGTATGGCATACAATCCCCAATGGATAAATTGTCCAAAACGATTTTCACGCCATTTTTTCATATCATTGTCCTGACGTGGTAATTGTGTGAATTGCCCATATTTAACATCAATTTCTTTTTTATTTTGAGCTAGAGTTTGATTGGTTGTTGTTATAATTACTATCAAACTTAACAGTAAGTATTTTTTCATATTTGAAAATTTAAATTTCTACTTTATTTTTAAACTGTTTAATTAAAATCCTGAATGTTCTTTTTTATTTTCTTTCATCTTTAAATTATTAGATTTTTCTGTATTAAAATTCCATTCTACCTTATCTACATATTTTTTCCCATCCTTTTCAATAATAGCTTCAACGATATTTTTTCCTTTCTTTAAAATGACATTTTCAAAAATATAATGAACATCAGTTTCTCCAATTTTAACATTTAATAATTCAATACCATTTACTAACATTTTAGGTTTTCCTATATTAGAATATACTGTTACCTGTGTTTGTTGTTTTTCTCGTTCAATTAATCTTCTTTGAGTTAAATACAATACAGGTTCATTGCTCCAATTAGCTTTATACCAGTAGAAAGCATCTTTTTTTAGTTTTCTATCAAAAGTTACCAAACCCTTATGATTACGTGCTTCTATGCCGCCTCTACTCCATTTTGGCACGGCAAAATCAAACATATTCCAAACATACGAAGCTAGAATGTTTGAATTATTTTTTATAATACCATATTGTATCTCATGAGTTTTTGTTTGATAGGTTTCAGGGTAAAAAGGTTTCCAATACTCCCAAGTATCGCCCAAAAATTCTGTTTGATGATTAGGATTTCCGCCGGCACCATACTCAGTTAACATAATTTTGTATGCTGGATAGTCTTTTTTCATTCCTTTAGCCCAAGATTCTAAATCCTGAATTTTACGTTCATACCAACCATAATATCTATTCATTCCTTGAATATCAGCATTTAAATTAACGGGATGATTCATATGTCCATATCCATTCACAGCCACCGTATATCTATTTGGGTCTTCCGTTTTAGCAATATCATGGAGTTCCTTTGTAAGTTGTGATGTATAATCATGTGGTTTATAAACTTCATTATGAAGCCCCCAAACATAAATTGAAGGGTGGTTAAAATTTTGACGAATCAATTCTCTAAGCTGTTGTTTTGAGTTGGGACCTTCTTCACCACTCACTCTATTCACAAACGGAATTTCCGCCCAAACAAGTAATCCTACACTATCGCACTTAGCATAAAAATAATCTGATTGTTGATAATGTGCCAAACGAACTGTAGTAACTCCCATCTCTAACATCATATCTATATCTTTATCATGATGTTTATTTTCCAAAGCACTGCCTAATTCCCACCAATCTTGATGACGACAAACACCATACATTGGATATTTTTTCCCATTTAAAAAAACACCTTCCCCAGCTACAACCTCAATGTGTCTAACCCCTAAATTTTGAGTTACTTCATCAAGGATTTTATTACCATCTTTAATTTTAACAACTACTTTATACAGGTACGGATCTTTTATCCCTTGCCATAAATGTGGGTTGCGTAAAGTTAATTCGTTTTGAAAAGTTTGCACCCCTAGTGGAGTTACTTTAACATTTGTAGTTTTTTTAGCAACTCTTTTTCCTAATTTATCATAAATTAAATTTTCAATTACTACTTCTTTTGTTTTTTTAAATTTATTAGCAAGTTTTACTTTTACAGTTATAGCTGCATTTTTAGAATTCACATTTTTTTGTGAAATATAAACTCCACTTGAAGCATGGTCAGTAACTAAAATATTTAACTTTTCAGTAGTAATTAACCATACAGGGCGATAAATACCTCCATAAACACCAAATAAATTATGATTAATTGGAATTACATCTTTCCGTTCTGAATTGTCAACTTTTAATAAAATTTCATTGTTTTCTCCATATTTAACAGCATTTGAAATATCAAAAGAAAAAGCAGAGTATCCTCCTTTATGATTACCAATAAAATTGCCATTTATAAATAGTTCAATTACCTGACCAACACCTTCGAATTTTAAAAATAATCGTTTATCTTTTAAAGTAGATTCTACAAAAAAACTTTTTTTATAATAAGCTTCACCTTGGTAAAATTTATTGTGTTCAACCTGCATATCCTTTGCATTCCAAGTATGGGGTATTTTAACATCTGCCCATTTTTTATCCCAAGTTTGCATAAACGTTATATTATTGGATGAAAATGGTCCTTTTTTAAATTGCCAACCATCATTAAATGGTGTTACCTGACGCCCTTGTGATAGAGATATAACTACACAACCAACTATCAAAATAATTGAAACTAAAATTTTATTCTTCATTATGTAAATTGAATTAGATCAAAACTTTTAATGCTAAGTTTTGAAACTACTGTTTATTAATATGATTTAACTGCCATTTACTTTTTCCAGCACCAACTGGTTCCTTTTTATCAGTTGGATTAAATATATCGAAATAATAAAGTCCATAGTTATTATAAATTGGATACATTTCCTTTAACCTTTCTTTAAAATTTTTAAAATCTTTGGATTTCACATCAACCCAACCCGCTTCAGATAATGCTGTTACTCTTGGCCATAATGCAAAATCTATACTATTTTCAGACTCGTATCTCTCGGTCCATAAATTAGCTTGAATTCCTTTTATTTTAGCATTATTAAAATTTATACTTAATTGATCTGGAAAATTATATACGTCTTCCAAAGTACCAAAATTCTTTCCCCATCTTCTTCCATTTTTTAAAGAATCATGCTGAACAAAATCAAAATACATAGGAATTCTAGGACATAGTACTACCGAATAATCTGCTTCTAATAATTCATCTAAAAGTTCTCTTTTATCATGTCTCCACCACATTACTAGGCTTTTATTATTATCAATATTTGAATGAATTACTTCGTCCCATCCAATCAATGTTTTTCCAAGTTTTGTTATAGAATCATGTATTCTGTTAACAAAATACTTTTCTACATCTTTAAGATCTTTTAAATGGTTATCCTTCATTAATTTTTTTACAGAAACATCGGTAGCCCAATTTTGATTTCCATAATGTACTTCATCTCCACCAATATGAATATAAGATGAACTAAATAAGGCTGAAACTTCTGTTAAAACATCTGTTAAAAATTGATAGGTACTTTCTTTTCCTGGATTAAATGTAAAATTTGGATGGTTTTCTGTACCTCCTCCTGAATGTTCAGGATAAGCAAGAACTGCAGCAGAAGCATGTCCTGGCATATCAATTTCTGGAATAACTTCAATAAATCTTTTTGCTGCATAAGCTACAATTTCTTTAATCTCATCTTGAGAATAAAATTTTGATTTGGCATTTGGATTTGAATAATTTCCAACACCACCTATGCTAGTTAATTTAGGGTATTTTTTAATTTCAATTCGCCATCCTGGTTCGTCAGTTAAATGCCAATGAAACTTGTTCAATTTATGTAAAGCCATTAAATCTAACAATCGTTTTACCTTTTCTTTACCAAAAAAATGTCTAGATTCATCTAACATAAACCCTCTCCAACCAAATCTTGGTTCATCAATAATTTTACAATTTGCTAATATGTAAGCTCCATTTTTATTTTTTTGAGCCTTAAATAACAGTTGTTTTAGTGTTTGAATACCGTTAAAAATACCATGTTGAGATGAAGCTTCAATAATGATAGCTTTTTTGGTAATTTTTAAGACATAGCCTTCCTTATTACTAATTGTATTTATAAGCTTTAGCTTTATTAAAGTATTATTATTTTTCTTAGAAAAATCTATAGAAAATAGTTCAGAAAATTCAATTTCAAAAATTTTCTTCATTTCTTGTAAAGATGCATTATTAATAGAAACTTCCGCTTTGCTTAAGGAAAGTTCTTTTTTATGAATTTCAACACTCAAAGGTTCTGGAATAACCGATACAATTTTTTGTGCACTCCCAGCAATGTAAAATAATTGAAAGCATAAAAATAATATTTGAAATATTTTGATTCGAAAAATGTAATTCATATTTAAAATGTTTTTTACTTTTTAGTAACCATCTATAAATTAAATAAACTTGGTAACCAAAGGGTTAATTGTGGCACATATGTTACAAGTAAAAGTGCTAAAATCATTGCTAAAAATAAGGGAACAAGAGGCTTAATTACTTTTTCTATGGTGGTTTTGGCAACTCCTACTCCAACAAATAAAACCGAACCTACAGGAGGTGTACATAAACCTACACAAAGATTTAACACCATTACAATTCCAAAATGAATTGGATCCATACCTAGTTTAGTGATTACTGGTAAAAAAATTGGAGTAAAAATTAATACTGCAGGTGTCATATCCATAAAAATTCCAACAAACAGCAGTAATAAGTTAATAATTAATAATATCACTATTTTATTATCACTAATATTTAATAGTGTTGAGCTAATATCTTGAGGAATATTTTCAAATGACATTACCCAAGACATACTCATTGAAGCTCCAATTAGTAACATTACTATAGCTGTTGTTATAGACGAATCTAATAATATTTGGGGCAAATTCTTTACAGAAATTTCTTTATAAACCAGTCCTAATAAAAAGGTATAAAGAACTGCTATTGCAGATGCTTCTGTTGCTGTAAAAATACCTGATACAATTCCTCCAATAACAACAACTAATAAAAGTAAACTTGGTATTGCATCCCAAAAAGTTTTAATAACTGCTTTTAACGAACTTCTTTCCCCTAACTTGTATTTTTTCTTTTTGGCCCATATAGATGCAACAATCATCAAAAATAAGCCTGTTAAAATTCCAGGAATATATCCAGCTAAAAACAAGGCGGCAATTGAAACTCCACCACTTGCTAATGAATATACAATAAGAATATTACTTGGAGGTATAATAAGCCCAGTTGTTGATGACGTTATATTAACAGCTGCTCCAAATTCTTTAGAATACCCTTCTTTTTCCATTTCAGGTCCTAAAATACTTCCCATTGCTGACGCTGATGCCATTGCTGATCCAGCAATGGCACCCATAAGCATTGCTGCTATCACATTTATAAGAGCTAACCCTCCTGGTAATGCTCCTACTAAAGTTTTAGCAAAAGCAATTAACCGATGGGCTATACCTCCCTTATTCATGAGTTGCCCTGATAAAATAAAAAAAGGAATCGCCAACAAAGCAAAGCTATCCAAGCCTGAAGCCATGCGCTGTGAAACCGTTGTAAATGCAGGTAAAAATGGTATACTTATTAACATAGTTAATAAAGAAGAAATAGCAATGCTCCAAGCAACTGGAGTACCAATTGACAACAAACCTATAAAACTTACAACTAAAACAATAACTGGTAAATATTCCATCATAATTATTTATTTAAAATATCAGAAATTTTGTAGAAAACAATTAGTATTCCACTAATAGGTAGTGCAAAATAAACAACTGCTAAAGGAATTTGTAAAGCAGGTGATTGTTGACCAAGTATAAACGATACGTAAACTAATCTTCCACCACCAATAACCATAGCTCCTATAGAAAAAACAATAATTATAAAATTAACAACTTGAGCTAATTTTTTTTGAGTTACAGCATTAAATTTAGAAGGTAAAAAGTCAATAGAGACATGTAGCCTTTTTCCTGAAACATAAGCAGCTCCTAAAACACCAATCCATATCATTAAATACCTCGCCAACTCATCGGTAAAAGAACTTGGGTTCCCCATAATATACCTTGTAAAAACTTGCCAAAGAACATTTACAACCATAATAGCCATAATTGTCATTAAAATTCTTTCTAGTATTTTGTCTATTGTTTTTCGCAATGCCATATTAATTGGTTTCTTGAATTTGTTGAATCAATTTATAAAAGTCCTCATCCGTTTTATACTGATTATAAATACCTTTTATTTGTTCATAAAACAATGTTTTATCAGGCCGTATAATTTCAACACCAGCTTTTTGAACTTTTTCTAAGGCCTCATTTTCAGCAACTGCCCATAATTTTCGTTGATATTTTACTGATTTATCTACAGCTTCTTGCAGCCAATTTTGTTCTTGTTTTGAAAGCTTATCCCATATCTGAGTTCCAATAATTAATACATCTGGCAACATGGTGTGTTCATCTAAAGTATAATATTTACAAACTTCATAATGGCGCGATAGATAAAAACTTGGAGGATTATTTTCTGCTCCATCAACAACACCTTGCTGTAATGCTGTATATAATTCTCCCCAAGAAATTGGTGTAGGAGACCCTCCTAGTCCTCTAACCATATCTATTGCTGTTACACTTTCCATTACTCGTACTTTAAGACCAAAAAGATCTTTAGGTGAATGGATTGGCTTTTCTTTGGTATAAAAACTTCTACTCCCAGCATCATAGTAACCCAATCCTTTTAACCAATATTTCTCTCCATCAGCTAAAAGTTGTTTTCCTACTGAGCTATCTAAAACATTAAAACAATGTGCCCTATTTTTAAACAAAAAAGGAAGCCCAAAAACTTTCATTTTAGGTGCAAAATTTTCCATAACTCCTACAGAAACTTTTGTCATATCTAAACTACCTATCTGCAAGAGTTCTAGACACTCTCTTTCTGTGCCTAGCTGTTGACTTGGGTATATCTCAATTGTTAGTTTGCCTTTTGAAATTTCATTTAAGTCATCAGCCATTTTAACCATGGCTTTATGTACAGAATGATTAACATCTAAACCATGAGCTAACTTTAATGTTTTTTCCCCTTCATTTTCAGCACAACTTGTTATACCTACAACAATTACAATTTTTATTAGTAAGATTAGATGTTTCATTAATTTTACTTTTGTTGAATTTGTTGAATAATGGCTAATGTATTTTTAACATCAAGCTCTAACTTTGAAAAATTTTTATTTTCAATTATTTCTTTTGAAATTAATTGAGATCCCATTCCAACACAGGTTACCCCTGCATTAAACCATTCAGTTAGATTTTCCAAAGTTGGTGAAACTCCACCTGTTGGCATAATACTTGTCCAAGGCTGAGGGCCTTTAATTGCTTTTACAAATTTAGGTCCATAAATATCACCTGGAAATAATTTTACTATTTCACAGCCTAATTCTTCGGCTCTAGCAATTTCTGTTAAGGAACCACATCCTGGGGACCATAATACTTTTCTTCTATTACAATCGATTGCAATATCTTCTCTAAATACTGGAGTAACCACAAAATTAGCTCCTAAGTTCATATACAATGATGCAGCAGCGCTGTCTGTTACTGATCCAACCCCCATTATCATTCCAGGTAATTCAGCTATGGCATATTTTGTTAATTCACCAAAAATTTCATGTGCAAAATCACCACGAGCCGTAAATTCCATCAATCTAGCACCTCCATCATAACAGGCTTTTAATACTTTTTTACTTAATTCTATATCATTATTAAAAAACAAAGGAATTAGCCCTGTTTCTTTCATTGCAGTTGCAACTTCTATTCTTGTAAATTGTGCCATAATTCTATATTATATACCTTTTATTTGTAGTTTTTATTACTAATGTTGAATATCAGTAGATTATCTAGCAACTCTTCCTGAAGCATCACCTCCCATTAATTTTTGCACTTCCTCAACAGTCACCAAGTTAGCGTCTCCTTTAATGGTATGTTTCAAACATGAAGCCGCTACAGCAAAATTTAATGCATTTTGATCATTTTCAGGGTATGTTAATAAACCATAAATTAAACCTCCCATAAAAGAATCTCCGCCTCCAACTCTATCAACTATATCTGTAATTTGATATTGAGGAGA
>Ga0193951_1001335_pt1 | contig 10946 bp, 9 predicted proteins | sample BB_2_MG_FD_140370 | JGI IMG/M metagenome (GOLD analysis project Ga0193951, IMG submission 140370) | Microbial mat bacterial communities from the Broadkill River, Lewes, Delaware, United States - BB_2_MG | ecosystem: Environmental > Aquatic > Freshwater > River > Microbial mats | place: USA... | reverse complement strand
TTTTATGGCCATGGAAAGAGGCGCTAACCAAAAACTTTGGTGAGAAAGTTAAAACCATTGGCTACAAGTGGCATCTACCTGAGGTGGATACTGAATTTTTTTTCGCCCTCTTTTTTATTATTTTAGGGATTGTCAGTATTATCGCTACGGAAGTATTAGCTAATAAAAATCAAAAACAGTCATCATGAAAACATATGGTCTTATCGGCTATCCCTTAGCGCAATCTTTCTCTCAAAAATACTTCACCGATAAGTTTAAACGTGAAACAATAGATGCCCGTTACCTTAATTTTGAAATTAAGTCTATCAATGACCTCCCTTTAGTATTGGACCGACACCCCTATATAGCAGGGTATAGTGTTACCATTCCTCACAAAGAAGGTGTTTTCGAATACCTTGATGAATTGGATGAAAGTGCTAGGCTTATAGGCGCAGCCAACGTAATTAAGGTGAATTGGGAGAATAAAAAACCAATTCTTAAAGGCTTTAATACCGATCTCATTGGCTTTACAAAATCCATAAAGCCCTTGCTTAAACCACATCACAAAAAAGCCTTAATACTTGGAACAGGAGGTGCTGCTAAAGCCATTGCCCATGCTTTTGATATGATGAATATTGAGCATAAATATGTATCGCGCCAAACCAGTTTAAGTGAATCATACAGCTACAGCGATCTCGACGAAACGATAATAAGAGAATACAACATAATAGTAAACTGCACACCACTGGGGATGTACCCCAAGGTTGATACATGCCCAGCTATTCCTTACCACCTAATTACTAAAAATCATTTGTTATACGACCTAACCTATAACCCAGAGACCACCCTTTTTATGCAAAAAGGTATTGACAATGGTGCCGTAGGGAAAAATGGCCTTGAAATGCTTCACCAACAAGCTGAAGCTGCGTGGGACATATGGAATACGACAGATTAACCTTTAAACAAGGGCGGTTTCCTTACCACAGAGGCAACAAACCGCTCCTTAGGGTATTCAACATTAACTAAAAATAAAGCTTGCGGTGGCACTGATGTTCCGGCTGCACCACGATCTTTTAATTGAATAATGTTTCGAAACTGATCAATACTAATTTTTGATCGTCCTACTTCGAGCAAAGTACCAACGATAGCACGTACCATATTCCTTAGAAACCGATCAGCTTTGATAACAAAGACTGCTCCCCCCTCATGTTCGAACCACTCTGCCTGAAGTATTTTACAATTATTAGTCTTAGTATCTGTGTGTAATTTACTGAAACTTGTAAAATCGGTATAATCAAATAACACCTTGGCCGCTGCATTCATTTTAGCAATATCCACCTCATAGAAAGGACGATAACTTAATAATTTAGCAAATGGATTTTTCTCCGTTTGCAGATAATAGTGGTAAGTGCGTGCAATGGCATCAAAACGAGAATGCGCTTCTTTGCCAACTTTTTGGGCACTATAAACTACAACATCATCACCTACAATCCGATTGAGCTTATAAACCAATTGTTGCGGATCCTCGATTAAAACTTCACTATCAAAATGCGCCACAAAATAGGAAGCATGCACACCTGTGTCAGTCCTACCACACCCCACTAAATTTACATCCTTACGCAGAGCCTTCTTCAGCGCATCTACCATCACTTCTTGAACACTGATAGCGTTAGGCTGCACTTGCCAGCCATGAAAGGCCGTACCACTATATGCTAATTCGATAAAATACCTATACATCATAATTTCTTTCTACTACAAAGAAACAAAAAAGCAAAGAGAATCAACGAAGCGTTATAAAGCAAAATCTATTCTTAGAATGAATAGCTTGACATCCACATAGCAATCATTTAACTTTAAATAAACATGAAGATTGAGATGATGGGCACTTGTTACATACAATAACCTTTTAAGATGATGAAAAAACAGAACACCACATCCGGCCCGAGGGCGACAGCACCCATACAAGCCGTATTAAATGAGCTATTACGAACACAAGAATCCGCTGACATAGAAGGTTTTTCCAAATGTTTTGCACAAGATGAAAGCACCATAAATATCGGCACTGATATAGATGAAATATGGATTGGATGGCAAGCGTTTTACAACTGGATGAAAGAAGCTATACAACACGAGCTCGACTACACCATCTTAGAAAAGGATACCCGCATATTTATTGCTAAAAGCAATGATGTAGCTTGGTATTCTCAACTCCTAGACACCTGTTTTGAAACCAAAAGTGATCCGCTAAGAATAGAAGGCTTTAGACACACTGGTGTAATGGAAAAACGAGGTGACAGTTGGTTGATTGTACAAAGTCACATCTCAGTGCCAGATAAAAGCTGTCCACAAGAAGAATAGGCTCCTCACGACACAAAATCCACCAACAACAATTCTAAATCAGCAGATATGACATCCATTGTAACTGAAAGCAATCACCCATATGCTTTACCATGACAAATAGCCCGTTTAACATGGTTTATGACCAGATAATAGCCAGAGGCATTAAACACCATGACATCATAGAGGCTATGCTTAAGATAGATAGAAAGCTATTTATTTCTGAAGTACACCAAAAGCACGCCTACAAAGATTGTCCATTACCAATAGGCTATGGTCAAACCATTTCCCAACCCTACATTGTTGCTTATATGATGGAGCAACTCGAACTCACATCACAGAAAACAATACTTGAGATAGGCACAGGCTGTGGCTACCAAACAGCCCTATTGGCCGAAATATGCCGAAGGGTTTACACAATGGAAATTTTATCACCATTATTACATCAAGCTCAGCAACGCCTTAGCAAGCAAGGGTACACTAACATCTGGTACAAAAATACGGATGGCTATAATGGCTGGAAAGAATACGCACCCTATGATGCGATAATTGTAAGTGCCTCACCACATCATACACCACAGCAACTAATAGAGCAATTAGCAGATAAAGGCCGAATGATTATACCGATTAAATCACACAGCCAACAGCACCTGATACAATATACCAAAAGTTGTGACCAGATTACGCACAAGGAGTTAATAGCTGTGCGCTTTGTGCCTTTGATACATCAGACGGAGTAAAGCTAAACCATTTACCAGTACACAGTGTTATAATGATGATTAATAACAAATAAAAAACCTATGAAAACGCTTGTAACAATAGCATTATGTATAGTTGTCTTTTCGGCCAATGCGCAACAGTCTTTTTACGATTTTAAACCAAGCACTATTGATGGAGAGATATTCGATTTTGCTAAGCTAAAAGGAAAGAAGGTAATGCTTGTAAATGTGGCTAGCAAATGCGGACTAACACCTCAATATGAACAACTCCAGGCTATTCATGATCAATATGGAAGTGATGACTTTATTATTATAGGATTTCCAGCCAATAATTTCTTAAGCCAGGAACCCGGTAGCGATGAGGAAATTAACACATTCTGCAAAAAGAATTACGGGGTCACCTTTCAGATGATGAGTAAAATATCCGTTAAAGGAAAAGATCAGCACCCCATATACCAATGGCTAACAAAAAAAGAACTGAATAACTTTGAAGACAGCAAAGTCAGTTGGAACTTTCAGAAATATCTAATCAATAAGAATGGTGAGATAGAGAAGGTAATTTCACCACGCACAAAACCCAATGACGAAGAAATAATTAGCTGGATTACGCAATAACACCAAGAATATTAGCCTTTAATGCACGCCAAACAAGGCTTCTAAAAAAACAAAAGGTCGACACGTTTATGTCGACCTTTTTTTTACTTTACATCATCCTTAGTTCAAACCACGTTTATTAAGTAGGGGCTCAAGGGAAGGATCTTGTCCTCTAAATTTTTTGTACTGTACCATACCTTCGTCATCGCCACATTCTGAGAGGCAATGCTTACGAAACTTAGCTGCTAACTCTTGATTAAAGAGATCTCCGCTTTGCTTAAAAGCATCAAAAGCATCTGAATCAAGAACGGCTGCCCATATATATACATAGTAACCCGCAGCATAATAATCGCTACTAAAAATATGACTGAAATAAGTTGAACGGTAACGCGGTACAATCTCGTCAATTAAGCCAATCTTACTCATGGCGTCTTTCTCAAATTCAATTGTATTATCCACTACATCACCAGCTGACAATTTATGCCAATTTAAATCAAGCAAAGAAGCAGCTAAATACTCAACCGTTCCAAAACCTTGATTGAAGTGTCCACTTTTCTCCAATTTAGCAATTAGCTCATCAGGAATGACCGCTCCAGTTTCGTAATGACGTGCATATTGTCTCATCACCTCTGGTTGAGAAGCCCAGTTTTCCATAATTTGTGATGGAAGCTCCACATAATCCTGCGGCACAACACCTGCCGTACGATCGTACTCTCCCACAGTAAATAAAGCATGTAAACCATGTCCAAATTCATGAAATAATGTCGACACTTCGTCAAAAGTTAAAAGAGATGGCATATCGCCTGTAGGAGCGGTAAAATTGCACACTAAAGAAACCAAAGGAGTTACTTTTTTGCCATCCTGTGTGATTGATTGACGGAAACTAGTTTGCCATGCACCAGAGCGTTTACTATCACGTGGGTGGTAATCCAAGTACAATAAGCCAATATGCTCACCACTGGCCTCTTTCACCTCAAAAACTTCAGTAGCAGGATTATAAACTTGTACATTATTGATCGGAGTAAAAGTAACACCATATAATTTGGTAGCTACCCAAAACATACCATCACGTACATTTTCTAACTTAAAATATGGCGTTATTTCGGACTCATCAAGGTCATATTTCTCTTTTCTCAGCTTCTCGGCATAGTACCACCAATCCCAAGATTTGAGTTGAAAATCACCACCTTCTCTGTCGACAATCTTTTGCATCTCTGCAAGCTCTTGCTTAGCCACTTTAAGCGCTGGATGCCAAAGCCCCATTAAAAACTCTTCTACCTTCTCAGGTGTCTTAGCCATATTAACATTGATCGCATATTGAGCATGGTTGTCATATCCCAAAAGCTTAGCACGCTCAGAACGAATCATTGCGATTTGACGCGCAAATTCTTTGTTATCGAATTCATTATCATTATTACCTCTCATAAAATAACCACGATAAATCTTTTCGCGCAGCATTCTATTGTCGGCGTACTGTAAAAATGGAATTAAGCTAGGCTTCTGTAAGGTAAACATCCACTTACCTTCCATCTCATTGGCTTTAGCAGTGGTAGCTGCACCTGAAATAACACCCTGGGGTAAACCCGCCAAATCAGCCTCATTATCAATCACCAATTTGAAGTTATTATTGGTTTCCGCCATTTGGCGCTCAGCAAATTTAAGTTCCAACATTGAAAGCTCAGTATTGTATTCCTTCAACTTCGACTGATCTTCAGGTGATAATTCAGCACCGTTACGTACAAAATCGCTATAATACTTTTCACACACTCTAATTTGTGCGGGAGTCAGGCTCATCGTTTCACGACCATCATAAATAGCTTTTACGCGCTTAAACAGATCCATATTCATCGACATATTATCGGAATGCTGTGTAAGTAGAGGCGTCACCGTGCGTGCAATCTCCTGTAACTCGTCTGTTTTATCAGTGCCAATAACATTGAAAAAAACAGCATTCACTCGGTCCAGTAGAGCGCCAGAGCGATCATAAGCCAAAATCGTATTTTCAAACGTTGGCGACTCTTGATTATCAATAATAGCCTGCACTTCGGCAATTTGCTCAAGCATACCCTTCTCAATAGCAGGTAAATAATGCTCATCCCTAATGCTATCAAACGGTGGTGTTTCAAATGGCGTGTTATAGGCTTGGTAGAAAGGATTCATTTCTTCGGTTGTTTTCGATTCTGATGTTTTGGGTTGACATCCGACTGCCAGCATCAGACTAGCAAGCATTAATAATGATAGTTGTTTCATGATTTGATGATTTATATGAAGGATAGCAAGCTATCCAAATTGGGTATCTCATTAGTTGGAACCTGATATAAATATTTAAATATCGGTTTAAATTTAACATTAAATCACATTACCCCAGCGCTAAGACACAAAAAAAAGGTATCCGACAAGCGAATACCTTTCTATCTATCGTTCTTTTGATTTCTTAAGATTTGAGCTGCGCTTCAATCTCTTTAATTTGACCTTTAAAATCTTTATTGGTCTCGATCAAATTGTTTATGGCCTTACATGCGTGTAATACGGTAGCATGATCTTTCTTTCCAATTTTAGCACCAATGGTAGATAATGATGAATTGGTTAGTCCTTTACTAAAAAACATAGCAATTTGACGCGCTTGTACAATCTCACGCTTACGTGTTTTTGACTGTAGTATATCTAATTCCAATCCAAAATACTCGCACACAGTTTCAGATATTGAATCAATCGATAATTCTTTTGAAGTTTTCTTAACTAACTTATCCACAATCTGCTTAGCAGACTCAAAAGTGATTTCTTTCTTGTTAAGTGTTGCCTGAGCGAGTAAGGAAATAAGTGCACCCTCTAACTCACGGACATTATTCACCACATTACTTGCAATATAGTACACTACTTCTTCAGGTACGACCAACCCATCCTTATAAATCTTTTTATTAAGAATAGACACACGCGTTTCAAAATTAGGAATTTGCAAATCTGCCGCTAAACCCCATTTAAAACGAGACAATAGACGATCTTCCAATCCTTGCAATTCAACTGGCGCCTTGTCGCTAGTTAAAATTAACTGCTTACTTGACTGATGAAGGTGATTAAATATGTGGAAAAATGTATTCTGTGTTTTTGTTTTACCAGCGAACTCGTGCACATCATCAATGATCAACACATCAATCATCTGATAAAAATTCAGGAAGTCATTTTGAGAATTATTCCGAACAGAATCCGTAAACTGTGTCTGAAATTTATTTGCATTTACATACAAAACCGTTTTCTCTGGCATCTCTCGCTTCACCTCAATACCAATAGATTGTGCCAAATGCGTTTTCCCTAACCCAGAGTTGCCATATAAGAATAAGGGGTTAAAAGCTGTTTTACCAGGATTTTTAGCTACGGCTAAACTAGCACTTCGAGCAAGTCGATTACACTCACCTTCAACAAAATTCTCGAAATTATAGTCCCCATTTAATTGCGGATCAACACTCAATCTTTTTATTCCCGGTATAACAAAAGGATTTCGGATATCAGGTTTCTCCTGGTTTCCAACACTTACTGGCCGATTACGTAAATCTGTTTTATTACTTGTAGGGAAATTTAATGTATAAGGCTGTTGGTTAGCCATATGGGCATTATCCATTACAACATTATATTCTAATTTTGCCTTACTTCCCAATTCCTTCCTTAACGTTTTACTAAGCAAGTCTATGTACTGCTCCTCTAAATATTCATAGAAAAATAAACTTGGCACCTGTATGGTTAATACATCGGCATCCAGTTTTACAGGCACAATGGGTTCAAACCAGGTTTGGTAACTAATTTGAGGTATATTGTCTTTAATTACATTTAGGCAATTACTCCAAATCTGAGTGTAATCGGTTTTCATTCTTTCTGTTTTCCTTGAGTTATGTTTACTAACTACCCTAATAGCGAAAACAAAAATTGTGAAAAAATAAATGAAAAAAAAACCAGAAAATCCTTGACAATTCGCAGAGGCAGATTTGATATCTAGAAATCAGGCAATTAAAAGTAATTGATCAAAAACATTGGAGTACAAAGAGTTAAACAAATACCATTACTTTTGATTACATGAGCAATTGCCCTGTTTTTAAACCATTTGACAACTTTATCAAAAAGATTTTAAAATAATTCAAAAAAAAAGCAACCGCCTCCTAGTTAACAGTATAGATGAAATCTATTCGCTCAGTTTCTTGGCCTTCTTTAGACTAATTGGCACACCATTTTGTAATGCAATAATTTCAGCCTCATCATAGTCTCCCCTCACTTCATCCAAAATATTCTGAGCTTCGTCAAACTTTTGAGCTTGCCCTACGGTGTAATAATATTTTGATCCGCGATAATCTTCCAACACTTTATACTTGCCATCGAGAATCTGCTTATCAAAGTCAAGTGCTTTTTTTGATTCCTTAAGGACTACTTGATAGACCACTTCTTTATCAGCACTATCACTGTCTGAAAGCACAACCTTTTTACCTACGTTAACAGCAGAGAAACTCACGTAACGCTTAGGATTATGCCTCACATCAACCAGCAAACGACTTAAATTATCAGCCACATCGTTTAACGATAAATAAAGATCTTCATCCGAAAGCATTTTACCCATTGTACCTTCGCCCTTATTTAACTTATTCATAATTGAGTTAACACTATTTAGCGTTAAACTCAGTTGCTCTAATGATTTGTCAATTTGAGCACCTTCAAGCTGCTGCGAAAAGCTGGATAAATTTGAGAACGTTGTATCAATATATGGTCGCTGCGCGGCTAGCATAGCCATCACTGAGTCTGTTCGCTGTAACATAACGGTTACATCACCATCATGATCGACCTTAGCGGCCAAGTGACGCGAAATAGCTTCGAAATTTGCTAATGACCGATTTAAACTGATCATACTAGCCTGCAGTTGCACTTTTTCCTCATTAAATATCGCATCAAAATTACTTAAGACGGTATCCATCTTAACGATCATTCTTTCTGCTTTATCTTTTAAAGGTATGACTTCCATGCTCACTTTATCCATCATATCACCAACAACTGCAGTGACCATTGTATCACCAACCGCAAGAAGCGCTTCACTATTACCTGGTATAAATTGTACTCCTTTACTGCCCATCAAATCTAGACTATAAATCTGTGCTTTTGAATCTTTAGGCAAATCAAGCTCACTATCCAAAACAAAAGTCACCAGAAAACGGTCGGTGCGTTCAGGGTGAAATCCGATGTCGCGAACAGCTCCAATTTTAAACCCTCTGTAATAGATAGGGCTAGCTTTAGTTAAGCCATCAATACGGCTATAAACACCGTAGTAATATTCACCTACTTGTATAATATTTCTTCCTTTCAGAAAATTCAATCCCCAAATAACAATTAGAAAAGCCACTAAAACAGTTATTCCAATTTTTATTTCCTTCTTCATAGTTAGATATTTGGTATTATTTATGAGCCTAATTAATATGAGAATGTTTACCCATAATTTGACAAATTACTCAAGCAAAGATACACTTAAGCTTAAATATACGATTAAGAATTAGTCATTATTCCTGTTGCAGTGCCTTCGCTTCTCTAATTGTAATTTTTTCCTCGCCATCGAAAGCAATTATAAAAGCATCACTAACTTTTTTGCGTACAATTTTCAGAGAATCGATAACAGTAGCATAGTCAGAACTGCAAACGGTAGTGTATTTATAACGTTCTGCATCTTTATAAGTCCATATCTCGTTAAACTTTTTATAAACGTGCGTACCCTCTTTAATCTCTTTCATCGAAGAAGCAACCTGAATACGATAAACAACGTTATTCTCTTTTACCTCGGGCACTTCCTCTACTTTACTAAACTGCTCTAATTTACTCTTCGAGTCAAACTCATTCCGATAATCACGAACAGCTCTAAAAATAGCTGATGCCATATAGGTCTGCCCTTTTTCTGAAGCAATAAAAGCTTCCTCTGACCTATTGGTTAAAAAACCTAACTCAACTAAAACACTTGGCATGGCAGCCTTACGCAACACCAAAAAACCAGCCTGTTTAACCCCTCGATCACGACGGCCAACCCTTGACTTGAATTGATTTTGAACCAATGAAGCCACTTGAATACTTTGATCGATATGAATGTTCTGAAAGAGTTCGAAAAGAATGTACGATTCTGCCGAATTAGGATCAAAGCCTTCATAAGTTGTCGTATAGTCCTCCTCCATAACAATCACGGAGTTTTCCAACTTAGCTACCTCAAGGTTCTCTTTAGTCCGGTGTAAACCCAACACAAACGTTTCAGCACCATAAATCTTCGAAGTTGAAATCGCATTGGCATGAATGGAGATAAATAAATCAGCTTTATTCTTATTGGCAATCTCTGCCCTTTTATTTAAAGGCACAAAAACGTCGGTCTTTCGCGTGTATATCACTTTTACATCAGGCAAATGTTCATTTATGTAAGCACCCAACTTGAGCGCTACATTTAAAACAATGTCTTTTTCCTTAGAAACCTTACCAACTGCACCAGGATCTTTCCCCCCATGGCCTGCATCAATTACAACGGTCTTAAACTTTATTGTTTCTTGTGCATGGAGAGCCGAAATGTTAATAAGCCCTAAAATACATACAACCAATAAAATTTTTGAGCGTGTTTTTAATAAATAAATTGTCATACATTTACGATATTACCGTTCAAAAATAGAAAAATTATAAACACATAAAAAAGTTGAAAGCAAGCTTATTTTTTGTGATGCACACTTGCGTGCGTAATTTTTAATTATTTTTGTGGACTCTTGTAAAAAATACAACTTTGACACTAACAAAAACTAAAGCACATAAATCACTCAGAACATTACTCTTAACGGTATCTATTCTGGGTATATCTTTTTTTTATACGGATAGTTTTGCTCAAGAACCCGTGAAAATAGCTGAAGAATCGGAAGAGTTAACTGCCGAAAAAGATTCTACAAAAGCCCATTCTGGTAGTTTTATGATCGATGGAGAAGTGAAATATAGTGCCACAGACTCGATGGATTCAGATCTAATAAACCAAAAAACCTACCTTTACGGTAATGCTGAGGTGAGTTATCAGGACGTTGTATTAAAGGCCCACACGATTGTGCTCGATATGGACAGTAGTACAGCATTAGCATATGGATCGCGCGACTCTTTAAACAATGAGATAGGACTTCCCGTTTTTACCGATCCGAGTGGAGAATATACCATGCGACGAATGAAGTACAACTTCGATTCGGAAAAGGCCATTATTGAGCACATTGTAACCGAACAAGGTGAAGGGTTTGTTGTAGGAAGTAGGGCAAAAAAAATAGAGGATGATTCCTATTGCATGCA
>Ga0193951_1001334_pt1 | contig 10947 bp, 10 predicted proteins | sample BB_2_MG_FD_140370 | JGI IMG/M metagenome (GOLD analysis project Ga0193951, IMG submission 140370) | Microbial mat bacterial communities from the Broadkill River, Lewes, Delaware, United States - BB_2_MG | ecosystem: Environmental > Aquatic > Freshwater > River > Microbial mats | place: USA... | reverse complement strand
TACAGTGTATATACATTGGCTTTGGATTGAAAGTGTTCAAGGAAGAACTTACAGGTCCTGAATATGCAGAAAGATTTGTAGAAATGTTAAAGGATGAAGGAATTGAGTATAAACTAAATTCTATGGTAACAAAAATCAATAAGGATAAAACAGTGGAATATGCAAATAGTGATGAAGGCTTTATAACAATACAAGCTAAAGCTATCATTATTACAACAGGTTGCTATGAAAGAAATGCTGGAGCTATAAGTATACCAGGGAATAGACCTAGCGGGGTTTTAACAGCTGGGACAGCACAAAAGTATCTTAACATTGACGGATACCTAGTTGGTAAAAAAGTCTTTATATTAGGTAGTGGAGATATTGGTTTAATAATGGCTAGAAGAATGACTTTAGAGGGCGCAAACGTAATTGGTGTTGCTGAAATACTTCCGTTTTCAGGAGGGTTACAACGTAACATTGTTCAGTGTTTAGAAGATTACAATATACCTTTATATTTAAGCCATACAGTAACTGAAATTATTGGAACTGATAAAATAGAAAAAATAAAAGTTCAAAAAGTAGATAATTTTATCCCAGTACCGGATACAGAAATGGAATTTGAGGTTGATGCTTTATTACTATCAGTCGGATTAATTCCAGAAAACGGTATTAGCGAAGCTGCAGGTATTAAGTTACATCCTAGAACTAAAGGTCCAATAGTTAATGAATCTTATCAAACAAATATCAAAGGAATTTTCGCCTGTGGAAATGCATTACATGTCCATGATTTAGTAGACTTTGTAACTGCTGAAAGTAGAAAAGCAGGGGAAAAAGCTGCTAAATACGTTAAAGGTGAGTATGTTAATGATGTTAAAAGAATCAATTTAGTTGCTAAACAAGGTATTAGTTATATTGTTCCTCAAACAGTAGCAAGTGAAAATGTTGATAAAACAATAGAACTATTTATGAGAGTTACAGATGTTTACAAAAATGTTGAATTTGTGATAAAACAAGATGGAAAAGAACTTAAAAGAATCAAAAAGAAACATTTAGCACCTGCTGAAATGGAAAAAGTAATACTGACAAAAGAAAATATTTCCAGTACTATTAATGAAATTACTGTAGAAGTGGAGGCTGTATAATGAACAAAGAATTGATATGTATCGCATGTCCTATGGGCTGTCATTTAGAAATCGATGTGGATGATAACTATTCAGTTAAAGGTAATCAATGTAAACGAGGTGAAGTTTACGGTAAAAAGGAATTAACAAATCCTACAAGATTAATAACTTCAACAGTGAAAATAAAAAATGGTATAAACAATAGGATTCCTGTTAAATCAGATAATGAAGTGCCTAAAGACAAAATATTCTTAGTTATGAAAGAACTTGAAAAAGTAGAATTAAACTCACCAGTAAGAATAAACCAAATTATTGTAGAAAATGTATGTGGTCTTGGCGTAAATATAATTACAACAAGATCAATGTAAAAAAAAGAACATTTCTTAAAATGTTCTTTTTTTTACCAAAAATCACTGTTACTTATAGTTATACCACTAGCTCCAGATTCTATACAATCTGAAATCTGTTTTTCTGAAGAAATTAAACCTCCGCAAAACACATCTAAATTAACATAATTAATTATTTCTCTAATAATATCACCACTCATAGCTGGTAATACTTCTAAACAATCAGGGCCAGCTTTTTTAACAATATCCAAACTACGATGAAAAGATAATGAATCTTTTAAGAAAACCCTTTGAATTGCTATTACTTTTCTCTTTTTTGCTGTTTCAATAACTTTTGGTTTTATTGATATTAATCCATCAACTTTGTAATTTTGAATTAAATGTATAGCTCCAAACTCATCATTTGCTAAACCTCTTATCATATCAACATGAATAAGAACTTTTTTGTTAGCTTCTTTCAATGTGTCAATTATGCTTTTTAATTCAGCTAATTGAAAATTAACTAATATCCCATATTCAAGATCACTTTTTATAAACTTTTTAATAGATTTAAAATCTGACAAAGCGGGTAATCTAGTTTGTCCATTAAACACAAAAATCACTCCAATTTTTATAAGTTAAATATGTAATAATTATAAAACATTAAAACTAATTTTGCAAACATTCCATAATAAGAAAAAAATGGTCTATAAATTGAATTAGACTGGATATGGTTTATAATTAAGTAAAAGGGTTTTCATTGTGATTATTTATGTAGTTATTCCGCTTTGTGGAATAACAATACAACAAGAAAGGCTGTGGTTTTATGAATCCCCAAAAACTTGAGAACAAGAAACTTTTTGAGAAAAATTATAAAAAATTCGGACTAGATTTGAATTTGTTTGTGTCATTATCAAGTGCCATATTGGTTATTTTATTTATTCTATTCACTCTAATTTTTCCAACAAATAGTGCTGACTTTTTTAGTGAAATCAAACTGTTTGTTACTGATAAATTTAACTGGTTATTTGTTTTCGTTATTAATTTCTCATTATTCTTTATTTTATTATTAGCTGTTTCAAAGTTTGGAAAAATTGTCATTGGAGGTCCTGGTACAAAAAGAGAATTCAATAATTTTGCATGGTACTCAATGCTATTTAGTGCTGGAATTGGAATTGGTATCTTTTTCTTTGGAATTGCTGAACCGATATATCATTTAAATATTCCCTCATCACTTGCGTCCAATCCATCTTATGATCCTTTTAAAATAATGTATTTACACTGGGGTATTCATGCTTGGGTTGTTTATTCAGTAGTAGCTATTGTGTTAGGATATTTTGCATATAATAAGGGTTTACCATTGTCAATAAGAAGTGTATTTTATCCTGTTCTAAAAGATAAGATATATGGATTTTGGGGAAATGTTATAGATACTATTGCTGTACTTAGTGTGCTTTTTGGACTTTCAACATCCTTAGGGCTTGGTGCAAGACAAATCAATGCTGGACTTAATTATGTATTTGATGTTCCCTTTAATAATACTATTCAGTTAGTATTAATATTAATCATTACTTTTATTGCAACTTTATCAGTTGTATCTGGAATTTCAAAAGGAATTAAAATTCTAAGTGAGTTGAATATTCGTTTATCATTTGTCTTTTTAGGTTTGATTCTTGTAATTGGTCCAACATTTCATATTATTTCTGTTTTTTTAAATAGTACTTCATTATATTTTGTTGATTTCTTTAAAATAGGGCTGTTTACAGCAACCAATGATAGTGATATCAATTGGCAAAGTGCTTGGACGATTTTTTACTGGGCTTGGTGGTTTTCTTGGAGTCCATTTGTAGGAATGTTTATCGCTAGAATATCCAAAGGAAGAACAATTAGACAAATAGTTATTGGAACAGTTTTGATCCCATCCTTAGTTTGTTTCTTTACAATGACAATACTTGGAGCAACTGGCCTAAGTATAAATGCTGCAAATAATGGAGTTATGGAAACCGCAGTTGCTAATGATTTATCAACAACTTTGTTTGTCATGATTAATCATTTGTTTACCTCTAACACACTTCAAATTATTTTCGCATTATTTGCTGTTATAGTAATTGTTTTATTCTTCGTAACTAGTTCAGATTCAGGGTCATTAATTGTCGATTTCTTAACTAGTGGTGGAAAAACAAATACACCAAAAACTCAAAGAGTTTTTTGGGCAATAATGGAAGGTTTGATTGCAGCTAGTGTTCTTGTTCTTGGTGGAGTTAAGGCTTTAACCACTCTACAAGCTCTTGTAATCATAATGGGCTTACCGTTCTCAATCATGTTTTTAGTAATGATATATTCATTGATTAAACAACTATTAATAGATGATAAAAAAAATAGCAGTTCATAATGAACTGCTATTTTAATTCTTTATAGCCTAAATAGATTATTATAAAATATGCAATTGTTTTTGGCATCATGAAAGCTCCAAGAGCAGGGATAAAACCACTACCAATAACTACAATTGAATAACATATGAAAGACACAATTATCCACAACCCCATTTTATTAAATGGAGATATTTTACTTTTAATAAATAGGTACACAATTAAGACACCAAGCAAGGCAAATGGAATATTTCTAATAATACCATATGTTAGATTATTTGAGTTTAAAGTCCATTCATTTCCTGGAAGGGCAAGGAGAATAAATCTAAGAACAATCAATAAAAGAATTACAATATGAAAGCTTTTAGAACTATGATTTGTTCTTTTACTAAATACTTGATAGATTAAATAGTAAAATACTGTCATTGTGATTCCTGTGATTAATTTACCTACTCCTAGGTATACCGCATAGTCTTCCATACCAGTTGTTAAATGTGCTAGAATTCTAGGGACCAAATGAAAAGCATCACCAAATCCAAGTAGTAATCCCATTAATCCAAACAAGATAATTGAGGTGTCCTTTTTACTTTTCCCATTCCTAATAATAATACTGCTTAAAAATATTACTCCAACTAAATAAGTAATATCAAATATCACTTCAAATATTTCCATTATAGTTCTCCTTTTTTATATGTACTTAAAATTATTTCTAATTGATATTTAAAGTTTATATAACTATATGTTTCATCTTTAATCACAAATATTAGGTTTTTTGTGATAAAAGAGGCTAAATCATTTCTTTTTTTATCATCGATAATATAGAAATTTTTAAGTAAATCATCAATTAATTTTACAAAGTATAATTGGTGCTCATTATGTAATTTTTTTCCTTTGTTTAGTAGATCTTTTTCAAGAAAGCCAGATAATAATTCATATCTAAATCTCTTGCTAATACTCTCAAGATTATTATTGAATTGATCAAGAGTCTTTATGAAATCAGAACTTACTTTAATATTTTTGAGCCCATTAAAAAAAGTTGTCCAAAAGTCTTTAAAAATATCAATGAAGATTTCATTTTTATCGTTGTAGTAATTGTAAATGGTTCCAATACTAATATTGCACTCTTTTGCAATCTTTCTAATACTTAATTCATTATATTTATTGTTAAGAATCAAATCTTTAGTTACTTCTAAAATGATTTGTTTTTGGTTTTCTAGTTTTCTCATAATTAACCTCACTTGAACAGTGTTCATATGTATAATATACTACATAACTTTTAAAGTCAATATAAATATATTAGGTTGTGATATATACTATTTCATAGTAAAATAATACATGTAAATTATTCATACAACATTTTTCATAGTATTTAACTTCGGTTTTATGGCTACTTAGATAATTGTTGTATTTGAATATGGTTTTTGAGGTGATAATATGAAGAAAAAACTCAGGAAGAATATGCTTATTCCTTATATTGGAAGTAGTTTAATCATACTAGCATTTATCCTAGATTCTCCGAGTAAAATACTAAGTGGTTATAAAGTAATATTACTTAGTGAAAGTATCTTACTTACTGATTACTTATTAATTGCCGGTATTGGCGCTACCTTACTTAACTCTGGTTTGTTAATTATGGTTAGTTATTTAATTATTAAGAAACTTGATTTAAGAGTTACAGGTCCGTTGTTTGCTGGTATTTTGACAATTGGTGGATTTGCTTTTTTTGGGAAGAATCCATTGAATGTTTTTATTGTATGGTCTGGTATTTATTTATACACCAAATATAAGAAAATATCTTTAAGAAGTGTTACTTTAACTTTCTTGTTTTCAAGTGGAATAGCAAGTGTTGTAAGTTATATAATGTTTGGGATTGGTTTGGAACTATTTTATAGTATTCCCCTTGGAATTCTAGTAGGAGTGGTATCTGGGTTTATTTTAGTCGAACTCTCTCCACATGTAATCAAATTCCATAATGGATATGATCTTTATAATGTTGGTTTTGCTTCAGGAATATTGATATTAATATACTATAGCATTATAAAAGGGTTAGGGTATAGCACTACAGTTTCTATTAATGTTAGTAGTGAATATAGTACTACAATGTTTATTATAGTAATATCGTTGTGTTGCTTACTAATAGTTTCTGGATTCATTATGAATGGATTTAATATTAAAAATTATTTTGACCGAATTCTTAGTAAAAGTGGTAGAGCAATTTCTGACTTCACTAGGAAACATAGTGAAGGTATTACTTTGTTTAATACAGGTTTAACTGGATTAGTTGTTACTTTGATCGTCATGTTTTTAGGTATTGATTTTAGTGGGCCAGTTGTTGGAGCATTATTTACAGTAATTGGGTTTAGTGCTTTTGGTAAACATATTAGAAATGTCTTACCAAGTTTGTTTGGTGTATATTTGGCTTCTTTATTCTTAAACTTGGATATAACAGTTGTTAATATAGCTCTAGCATTTATTTTTGCGTCAACTCTTGCACCATTAACCGGAGAGTATGGGATTGTTGTTGGAGTAATTGCGGGGATGCTACACTTGCCACTTTCGTTAAATATGAACGAACTTCTTGGCGGATTGTTATTATATAGTAATGGATTTAGTGCAGCTTTTATCGCTGTTGTAATGCAAGTTATTATTACATCTTTAGAAAGGGATGGTAGAATATGGCACTTCACGAAGTAAAGAAAAATGTAAAAATTATTGATGAAATATTATTTTATTTTGTTAAAAAAGGGTTTACTGATGTAACAATAGATTGTCATTTCAATCAAACTGAAACAGTATTAGAATTTACTGTTCTTGATCAGAGAAAAGTTTTAGATGAATGTTTAAACAATGATATTTATGTCGAGCGAGATGCTGAAGTAGAAGAATATGGGTATGAGTTAATGGGCGAAAGTGATACTGCCTCAGAACTTCAACTAGTAGGAATGTTAATTGATTCAATTGATGTTATTAGAGATGAGGATATCCTTAAAATAGTATTAAAAAGAAGTAAATAAGGTAAGAGGTGATTTTGTGAAAACAGTTATTAATGATTCTACAAATCCATACTATAACTTAGCTCTAGAGGAGTTCTTACTTAAAAATGATTCTATAACTGAGGATTTATTTTATGTGTGGAGAAATGATAAATCAATAGTGATTGGAAGAAATCAAAATCCTTTTTTAGAAGTAGATATGGATTACGTGTTAAAAAACAAGATTCCTATTGTTAGAAGAATTAGCGGTGGAGGAACTGTTTTTCAAGACCTTGGGAATATCAACTTTACTTTTATTACAAATAACATAAGTGAACATCTCAATAACTACCACTATTTTTTAGATCCGGTTATTAAGATACTTAATAATTTAGGATTAAAGACGTATTTTGTTGAGAAAAGTCACATCTATTTAGAACATAAAAAGATTAGTGGAAACGCTCAAAGTTATTATAAAAATAAGGTGATTCATCATGGAACCCTTTTATTTGATTCAAATTTGGAAATCCTTAGTTTATGTTTGAAACCTAGATATGATAATCAAAATGTAATTAAGTCAGTTATGGCAAAAACAACAAATATCAAGAGTTATTTAAATTTAGAAGCTGAAACTTCTGAGTTTATGGAGTATTTGCTTTCGAATGTTTTTGTTGATGATTATAGGAGTCACATCATGGAATTAAGTGATGATGATAAAAACCGTGTTGAAAAGCTTGTGTTAGAGAAATATGGCACAGATAAATGGAATTTAAATAAGTAAAAACCGAGATTTTCTCGGTTTTTTTTTATATATGTATTGGTTTATCAATTATTCCATGAGCTGCCTCAACCACAATTTCAGATAGTGTAGGATGAGGATGTATCGCTCTAGCTAGTTCAAAAACAGTTCCCTCAAGTTCCATTGTTGTTACTGCCTCTGCAATCATGTCTGTTGCATTAGAGGCTAAAATATGCATACCAATGAGTTCACCATATTCTTTGTCAGCAATAATCTTAATAAAACCATCACTGTCTCCTTCTGCCAATGCTTTACCATTTGCAGATAATGGGAAAATACTTATTTTATAGTTCTTGTTTTGCTCAATTGCCTGTTGTTCTGTTAACCCAACATACGCTATCTCTGGAAATCCGTAGATGCCAGAAGGAACTCTGTAATAGTTTATTTCCTCATCCTTACCAAGAATATTTTCAACAGCAATAATCCCCTCAGCACTAGCAACATGAGCTAACATCATTTTGCCATTCATATCACCAATTGCGTATACGTTTTTAATATTAGTTTCTAGTTTCAAATTAGTTATAACTCCACTTTTATCAGTTTTTAAATCTAGATTTTCTAGACCTTTTAAATTCGGTTTTGTGCCAATACTAAGTAGAATTTTATCAGCATTTATAGTTTGAGTTACACCATCATTTATATAAGTAACATCCTGGTTATTTATTTTTGTAACTTCACTGTTTGTTTTTATAGTTAAATTACTGTTTTCTAGTAATTTGAGATACGTGTTTCTAATTTCGTGGTCAATTTGCATCAAGATATTTTCTGAACGTTCTATTACAGTAACTTTAGTACCCAAAGTACTATATAAAGTTGCAAACTCAATGCCGATAACCCCACCACCAATTATTGTTAGTTTTTGTGGTAAAGTATCAAGGGAAAGAATTTCTTTTGCTGTAAGAATATGACCATTCTCAAAACTTTCCTTAAGACCATTTATTGGTGGGAAAAATGGGTGTGATCCAGTTGCTAAAATTATATTTTTTGTCTTTAGGGTTTCGTTATTAACAGTAATCGTATTTTTATCTACTACTGTACCGAAACCATTGAAGATATCTACTCTATTTTTCTTTAGTAACATTTTAACTCCACCTGTAAGTTTCGCTACCACTTTGTCTTTTCTTGCTTTGATTTTATTTAAGTCTATTTTGATATCAGATTTATTTGGGATATCGAGACCATAATCTTCAGAGTGCATAAATTGCTTATATACTTTAGCTGTTTTAAGCATTGCTTTTGTTGGGATACATCCCCAGTTTAAACAAACACCACCAACAGCTTCTTTTTCAATTATTGCAACCTTCAATTTGCTTTGAGCTGCCTTAATTGCTGCAACATATCCACCTGGTCCGGCTCCTAAAACAATTACGTCATACATCTAATCACCTCAACTTAGTAGCAACAACATTGGATTTGTTAAATATGATTTAAATAGTTTTAAGAATCTACCTGCATCGCCACCGTCAATTACTCTATGGTCAATACTCATACTTAGAGGTAAAATTTCTTTAATTACTATTTCATCATTTATAACTACAGGCTTTTTAGTGATTCTACCTATTCCAATTATTGCCACCTCAGGATATTTGATAACTGGTGCTCCAAATGTTGCGTCATATATACCATAATTTGTAATGGAAATTGAGCCGTCATTTAAATCATTTAAAGTTAGTTTTTTGTTTGAAGCTTTATCTTTAATTACCATTAATTCTTTAGCTATTTCAAAGATACTAAGTTTGTCAGCATCTTTAATGTTAGGCACAATTAATCCATCTGGTGTATCTACTGCCACACCGATGTTCATGTAGTTTTTGTATACAATTTCAAGATTGTTATGGTCAAAACTTGAATTGAATATTGGATACTCTTTTAATGTGTTAGTAAGTGCTTTTATAATGAATGGCATGTATGTTAGTTTGATTTCTTTTTGATTTGCTAACTCTTTTTGCTTACTTCTAAAATCTACAAGTTCACTTACAATGATTTCATCCATTATTGTAGTATGTGGGATAGTTGATTTAGAAAGACTCATGTTTTCAGCAATTGTTTTTCTAAGTTTACTAATTTTTTCTCGATGTGTTCTTTCGCTGTTAAAAGTTAAAGGTAGTTGTTTTATAGGCTCTGCAGTTTTAACCTTACTTACTTCACTAAGTTTGTAAATATCATCTTTTAAAACTCTGTTATTTTCACCAGTACCTTTGACTGTTTTAATGTCAATATTTAGATCTTTAGCTAGTTTTCTAGCTACAGGCGTTGCAAGAATTCTTGCTTCTTTTAAAGGAATGTTGATTTCTGTTTCAATAGAGCTTGCAATTACTTCACTTGAAACTTCTATTGTGCCAACTACACCAGCTGCATTTTCCTCTTCACTCTCAGTAATTGGTTGTGCTTCGATCTTAGTTTTTACTTCGCTAGGTAGTTTACTTCCGTCATCAATAACAGCTAAAGTTTCGCCAACGTTAATTGTTTCCCCTTCACTAGGTCCTAGTTTTGTAATAACACCAGTTACAGGGCTAGGGATTTCAGCGTTTACTTTGTCAGTTTCGATTATTACAAGTGTTTCGCCTTCTTTGATAGTATCACCAATCTTAAACTCCCATTTTAAGATTTGACCTTCATGTATTCCTTCACCAATATCTGCAAACTTGAAATCATACATTAGAAATTCACTACTTTCTTAATTTCTGATGCTATTCTATTAGGCGAAATAATGAAGTGATGTTCCCCTTTTGGGAGAGGGATTGTTGCATCGAAACCTGTTAATCTTGTAGGTGGGGCTTCTAGGTACAAAAATGCTTTTTCGTTAACCATAGAGATTAATTCCGCTCCTGGTCCATAAGATTTATATGCTTCATGTACTACTAAGAATCTTCCAGTTTTTTTAACTGATTCAGTAATGGTTTCTTTATCATAAGGTTGTATTGTTCTTAAATCTATTAATTCAACACTGATGTTTTCTTTTTCTAGTAATTTAATTGCTTTTTCAGTTTCTCTAACTAAAGCACCCCAAGCAACAACTGTTATATCTTTTCCTTCTTGAACTATTTTTGCTTTTCCAATAGGTACTTGATACTCAGTTTCTGGGACTTCTTGTTTAAAAGCTCTATAAATTCTTTTTGGTTCAAAGAAAATTACAGGATCTGGATCTTTTATAGCTGCAGTTAATAAGCCTTTTGTATCATAAGGGGTAGAAGGTATAACTACTTTTAATCCTGGGATATGAGCAAACAAAGATTCTATTGATTCTGAATGATGCTCTAAAGCTCTTATTCCTCCACCATATGGCATTCTTATCACCATAGGTAAATTATACACACCTTTTGTTCTGTTACGGTATCTAGCAACGTGAGTGACTATCTGGTTAAACGCTGGGAACAC
>Ga0193951_1001333_pt1 | contig 10948 bp, 8 predicted proteins | sample BB_2_MG_FD_140370 | JGI IMG/M metagenome (GOLD analysis project Ga0193951, IMG submission 140370) | Microbial mat bacterial communities from the Broadkill River, Lewes, Delaware, United States - BB_2_MG | ecosystem: Environmental > Aquatic > Freshwater > River > Microbial mats | place: USA... | reverse complement strand
TCCTGATCCGTCACGATCAGCTGCTCTTCCCGTGCCATCGACCCCAGCGCCAGAAAGCAGTAAGGCACCGGTGGCGGCCCCAGCTGCTCTTCGGCCAGCTCCAGTAAACGCTGCTTGAAGCTGCGCCCGATTACCGACATGGCGGTGCCGATCATCTGCGAGTTGGCGTCCTCATTCACCATGCGGCTGAAACAGGCACTCACGTCGGCACGCAGCGCCACCAGTTCGTCCAGGCTCTGGGCCCGGAAAATGCTGCTGACCACAAACAGGCTGTTCTGTGACTCGTAACGAATAATGTCAGAGATGGCGATCACCCCCAAAGGGCGCTGCTTCTTCAGCACCGGCAGGTGGTGCACGTTGTGCCGCAGCATCAACAGCATCGCCTCGAACACAAACTGGCCATGCTCCACCGCGATCAGCTCGGCGGTCATGATATCGGTCACCGGCGTGTCAAAACTCAGCCCCGGCGTGACCAGCCGGTTGCGCAGGTCGCGGTCGGTGATGATGCCCACCACCGGCTGCCCATCCGCCGCCTCATCCAGTACCAGCACCGATGAGACCCCTTCTTCACTCATGCGCATTGCGGCATCACGAGCAGTTGCGGTGGGTGCCAGCGTCACCGCCTCACGCTTGACCAGAGTTTCGATCTTGGCGGTCATCAGCTCATTGGCATCTTCACGCCGACGCGCCACCGCCTGACGCAGGCGGGTCCGGTCCTCCACCTCAACGATATCGGCAAAGGCTTCATTGCTGTCAAACAGCTCGTTGAACAGCCCCTCCGGAATCAGGTAGACCAGCGTATCCTCCAGCGCCATGATCGGGAACCGCACCCGGCCGTTGCGCAACAGGCCGAACTCACCAAAGAAGCCACCTTCGCTGAGCCGGTTGTACAGATCACCGTTGCGACGATAGATTTCCACCGCTCCGCTGCGAATCACATACCAGTCATGGATCTCTTCGCCGAAGTCGAGAATCTGACTGCCGGCCTTGTAGTATGTGATATCAACCTGAGTCGCTACCTGTTCCAGCTGCTCTTCGGTGAGCGCACTGAACGGCTGATGACGGCCCAGAAACTCCGCAATTTCAATATGTTCGGCTTGCATATATTCGTCCACCGGTTGCCAAACGAAAACAGGCGAGGCCGCACCAGTGCCGCCCCGCCTGCCCTGTACTCACTGAGTATTATACGCGCGGCTCAGACGCCAGCCCCTTCAGCATGGAAAAGGCCGCCATCAGCAGCACCAGCGTAAACGGCAGGCCGGTCGAAACCGCCATCGCCTGCAGGGCCGCCAGTCCCCCGCCGAGGATCAGCGCAATCGCCACCAGCCCCTCGAAGGTACACCAGAACACGCGCTGCGGTGTGGGTGCATCCACCTTGCCACCGGCCGCAATCACGTCGATCACCAGCGAGCCTGAATCGGACGAGGTCACGAAGAACACTACCACCAGAACGATGGCAATGAACGAGGTGATCTCGGCCAGCGGCAGTGCATCCAGCATGGTGAACAGCTGCAGCGGCAGGGCCGCTTCCTTGATCGCGGTATAGCCTTCACGGAAATACAGATCGATCGCGGTACCGCCAAAGACGCTCATCCAGAGCACACAGGCGGTGGATGGCACCAGCAGCACGGCGATCAGGAATTCACGCACGGTACGGCCCCGGGACACCCGTGCGATGAACATGCCAACGAACGGTGACCAGGAGATCCACCAGGCCCAGTAGAAGGCGGTCCAGCCAGAGGCAAAGTTGCTGTCCTCACGCCCGATCGGGTTGGACAGCTCGGGCAGGTAGGTCAGGTAGGCCCAGAGGCTGTCGAAGAAGCCGGTCAGCAGCAGCAGGGTCGGCCCGACAAGGATCACGAACGCCAGCAGCAGCACCGCCAGAATCATATTGATCTCGGACAGGCGCTTCACCCCGGCATCCAGACCCGCCAGTACGGACACCAGTGCGATGGCGGTGATGCCGATGACCAGCAGAATCTGGGTAGTATCACCCAACGGAATACCAAACAGGTAGTTCAGACCGGATGATGCCTGGGACGCACCAAACCCGAGCGAAGTCGCCAGACCGAACAGAGTCGCCAGTACCGCCAGAATATCGATGATATGACCCGGCCAGCCCCAGACGCGCTCGCCCAGCAGCGGGTAGAACACGGAACGAATGGTCAGCGGCAACCCCTTGTTGAATGAGAACAGGGCCAGTCCCAGCGCCATGACCGCGTAGATCGCCCAGGGGTGCAGCGCCCAGTGGAAAATGGTCGCTGCCATCCCCAGCTGCTGGGCCGCAACCGGATCACCGGCCGCGCCCCCCAGTGGCGCCCAGTCGGTGCGCAACCCATCTTCACCCAGGCCGATACCGCCAAAGGAGCTCAGGGTATGGGACATGGGTTCGGAGACACCGAAGAACATCAAACCTATACCCATGCCGGCGGCGAACAGCATGGAAAACCAGCCCAGATAGCCATAGTCCGGCTGTGCCTCGGTTCCCCCCAGACGTACCCGACCCAGCGGCGTAAAGATCAGCACCAGACAGATAATCACGAAGATATTGGCCGCACCGATGAAGAACCAGTCCAGGTTCCCGGTCAACCAGTTGCGCAGCCCCGTGAACAGAGGCTCGACCTGATTCTGAAACGCCAATGTCAGAATCACGAATGCCACCACGGTCAGCCCCGATACGGCAAACACGCGGTTGTGGATATCCAGCCCGAACGGGCCGACGTTGACAACAATGTTATCCTGACCGATTTGATAGTCCGTATCGATCGGATTGACATCACCATCGGGGATCATAGGATCTTTAGCATCAGTCATTGCGGACTGTCTCCCTCAGGTTGCTTGCGTTATACAAATACAGATTGAGCGGTCATCAACACGTCGAAAAACGGGCTGATGACCGCCCTCTCATACAATAGTATGTAAAATCCTGCAGTTACCGCGCAACCGTGGACAATTTTTGTACTCCGTTGCGACAGTTGGTCGCATCCCGGCACACCCTGATCGCGGTATACTGCTGCGCCAGTTTCAACCCGCTCCGGAGGCCCCTGCTGAACGGTTTTCACTCTGCTCTGCTGCAACTGACCTATGTCCGTACTCTAGTGCTGTTTTTGCTCAGCAGTGCGCTGGTATTTGCCCTGTTTGTGCTCCATCTGCCGCTGGATGTATGGCTGATGGGCGCGGCCCTCGTCGGCCTTGCGGTGCTCAACCTGATGACATTTGCCCGCCTGCATTCGCGCTGGCCCGTTACCGAAATCGAGCTGCTCAGTCAGCTGTGCGCCGATGCGGTGATTTTCGGTTTCCTGCTGTTCCAGTCCGGTGGTGCCACCAATCCGTTCATTTTCATCCTGCTGGTGCCCCTGCTCAGTGCCGCTGCAACCCTGCCGCGCCGCTTTGTTGCCTGCATGGCGCTGGTGGTGATTCTGCTCTACACCACCCTGCTCAGGGTCTACCAGCCACTGCTGATACCGGAACAGTCCCACCAGCACAGTGTACTCAATCTGTTCGACATGCATGTGACTGGCATGTGGATCAATTTCATGTTCACCTCCATTCTGGTGGCCTGGAGTATCACCCAAATGCAGCAGGCGCTGAAACGACGTGAGCACACCCTGCAGCTGGAGCGGGAAAAGCGTATTCATGACCAGCAGCTGCTGGGGCTGGCGACCATGGCCGCCGGTACGGCCCACGAGCTGGGCACACCATTGTCCACCATGAGGATCACGCTGAGTGAAATGGCGCAGGCCTATCCCGATGATGACGAACTGCAGGAAGACATTCAGCTGATGCAGGAACAGGTGGACCGCTGCAGTGAACGCCTGCGGCAGCTGGCCCATCAGGTGCGTGATGACCGACCACAGACCGAGCCGGTGGGCCCCTTTCTGCAGCAGGTGATTGAGGAGTGGACCCTGATGCGTCCAGATGTCGGCTACCAACTGGCTCCCATCGCCCCGACACTGGCCTCCACGCTGCTGCAAACATCGGTGTCTCTGCAGCAGGCACTGCTGAACCTGCTCAACAATGCCGCCGACGCCTGTCCGGACGATATCCATATCCGGCTGGATCAGGCCGACCGAGATACCCTGCGCCTGCAGATTCATGATCAGGGACCCGGCCTGCCACTGGAACAGGCCGACCAGCTGGGCAAGCCCTTCGTCACTACCAAGGGGCGCGGACTGGGCATAGGGCTGTTCCTGACCGCCACCACCCTGTCGCAGCATCAGGGCGAAGTGCGCCTGTACAACCATCCTGATGGCGGTACCCTGACGGAAGTCCTGCTGCCCAGGCTGAACAAGGAGATAGAGGATGTCTGAGCTTTTTCTGATTGTGGATGACGACCCTGCATTCACCCGGGTACTGGCGCGCGCCATGACCCGACGCGGGTTTACCACCCAGGTTGCCCGCAATGTGCAACAGGCACTGGAACTGGCGCGCCAGCAGCCACCGGACTATGCCACCGTGGATCTCAAGATGGAGGGCCCCTCCGGGCTGGCGCTGGTGCCGGAATTGAGGACGCTCAACCCCGATATGAAACTGCTGGTGTTGACCGGCTACGCCAGCATCGCTACCACGGTGGAAGCGATCAAGGCCGGGGCCGATAACTATCTGCCCAAGCCGGCAGACGCTGACCAGATCCTCAAGGCCTTGCAGGGTGAACAGAACACGACAGCCACCGAGGCCGTGATCCCGGATACGCCCATGTCGGTGAACCGGCTGGAATGGGAGCATATCCAGAAAGTCCTGCAGGAACACGATGGCAATATTTCAGCCACCGCACGGGCTCTGGGGATGCATCGCCGCACCCTCCAGCGCAAGCTGGCCAAGCACCCGGTACGACGCTGACACTTGAGGGCCGTGTTACTGCTCGTCGATATAGAGACGGGCGTCGAAAGTACGAATCCAGTCGGGATGAAACACCATCATGGCAGTCATGATGATGCCGTTGAGCAGCCCCTCCGGGAACATGATCAGCGGCAGAAAGCGCACATACTCCAGGTAGATCTTGCCCCAGGCGTAGACCCCATCGGCCCAGAGCAACAGGGCCATCACCATGCCTGCTACAGCGGTGGCAATGCCGGCCCCGAAAAAGGCACACAGGAACAGATAAACAAAAAAGTTGCGCGGCAGTTTGGCCTCGACCAGCCGCAGCACTGCGATACTGGCCAACACCGGCACAATGACTGAGCAGAGCACATTGATGCTCAGGGTATCCCAGCTTTCCCGCCCGATCAGCGTCATCCCCAGCAACGCCAGCGAGCCGGCCAGCATCGCCAGATCCCAACCGAACATCAGCGTCAGCGTGGTCACGCCCAGAAAATGAATGCTCAGGCCCGGCGACAGGCCGGCCCGCATGGTCCACATCAGCATCAGCACCACGGTGGCCCCGAACAGCAGATGCTGCAGACGTTTCTCCTGCGCCAGCACCGGCCAGGGGGCACAGCGTACGGCCCACAGGATTATCAAACCGGACAGCAGGCCTGCTGCCCACAACCAGCCTGAACTGATCAGGCCCTGAGTCAAACTCATGGCTGCTCTACTCCCTCCACAGTACGCCCGAACAGGCAGGCATCTTCTCGTCCCTCTGCCGCCGGATAATAACCGGCCCGCATCCCGGTCAACTGCCAGTCCAACGCCCGGTACAGCTGCTGAGCCGGCTGGTTGGACTGTCTGACTTCGAGATGAAACCGGCAGATTCCATCTCGCTCCAGCGCCGACTGCGCCTGTGCCAGCAATCGCTGTGCCACACCCTGACGCCGTGCCTGCGGGGCAACCGCGATCCGCAGCAGCTCGGCTTCATCCAGCACGCGACTGAACAGACAATAAGCCCGCAAGGCCTGACCTTCACGTACCACCCAGGCTGCAGCGCCCTGTCCCGTCAGCGCCTTGTGCCACCAGCTGCGCGCAAAGGGTTCGCCCGGAAAGCACTCTTCATCCAGCGCAACCAGCCGCTCCAGATCCGCATCGGCCAGCGGAGACAGTTCAAGATTCATCCGATTTTCCATCTACGTCTTGTCGCAATGGCTGTATATCCTGCCACACCTCAGCCTTACGCTCCGGCAGACGCAGCAACTCGCTCAGGCTCAGAGACGCCACACAGGCACGACCGGAGAGTTGCGGCATGCTGCCCTGCGTGAAGGGCTCGCCCGTCACCCAATGCACCGACGCATCCCCCAGCAGCAGGATACGCTGGATATCGGGCCGGAACTCCAGTGTTCGTTTAAGCTTGTGCTCAACCGCCAGGCGCGCTTCGACCGGCCCCTGATCCAGCGTTTTACTGGCCAGCATCGGCCAGGGCAGCATGGCCGGGTCTGACAGCTCCTGTTCGGGACGGAGCCCCAGGGCCGTAGTCATGCCCTGTAACAGACGCTTGTGCTGACGACTGAATCCCTCGCGATGATGCGGCGGCAGGGAATCGATCACCAGCAGATCCCCGCGTACCAGATAGGCCAGCTTGAAATGAGGCGCAGGCTCGATCGGCTTCTGCGCAACCGGTGCCACTGGCGACGTCGGCTCAGCCGCCGGCCGAGACGCAGCGGGCTTGGGCGAGTCATCCAGCAGGGCGCGAGTGTCGATACGCGGCCCGACAGAGCGCGGTGCCGCCGGACGCCGCGCAGCGGGCGCCGCCTCAGCATAGGCGGTGTGATCATCGCCCATGTCATCACGGCCACTGCCCTGGTTCGCGGACGCACTGCCCGTGTCTGCCTGTGGATAACAGAACTCGGTCACCCACTCCGCCGGCGGAGCCGCGCCGGGCAGTGGCTGACGCGGCAACCAGCTGGTCACGCCGATTGCTTCCAGCCACTGATGGCGCTGCTGTTCCTGAGCCTGTACCGACATCAGCGTCTCTTATACCTGCGGGTGCGCTTTCTGGATGTTCGCATCCAGCATGTTCAGCGCATGGATGTACGCCTTGGCCGACGCGATGATGATATCGGTATCGGCACCCAGACCATTGACGATACGACCCGCCTTCTCCAGACGCACGGTTACCTCGCCCTGAGAGTCGGTGCCGCTGGTAATGGCATTGACCGAGTACAGCTGCAGGTTGGCACCGGAGTGTGCCAGCTGCTCCAGCGCCTTGAACGCCGCATCAACAGGACCACTGCCGGAGGACTCCACGGAGTGCTCTTCACCATCCACGGACACCACCAGGCTGGCCACCGGCGTCTCACCGGTCTGGGAAGTCACATTCAGGCTGCTCAAACGGTATTTCTCGTGATCGGCCGAGGCACGGGCATCGCTGACCAGTGCGACCAGGTCGTCATCAAAGATTTCACTCTTCTTGTCCGCCAGCTCCTTAAAGCGGGAGAACGCCGTGTTCAGTTCGGCATCGGACGCGAAGGTGGTGCCCAGCTCTTCCATGCGGGTACGGAAGGCATTACGACCGGACAGTTTGCCCAGCACCATGCGGTTGGTATTCCAGCCCACATCTTCGGCGGTCATGATCTCGTAGGTTTCGCGGTGCTTGAGCACGCCGTCCTGGTGGATGCCGGACTCGTGTGCAAAGGCGTTGGCGCCCACGATCGCCTTGTTCGGCTGCACCGGGAAGCCGGTCACGCTGGAGACCAGACGGGAGGCCGGCACGATCTGGGTAGTATCGATGCCGGTGGTCAGACCCAGTACGTCTTCACGGGTGCGCAACGCCATCACGATCTCTTCCAGTGAGGCATTACCGGCACGTTCACCCAGACCATTGATGGTACATTCCACCTGACGGGCGCCGGCGCTGACGGCCGCCAGGGAGTTGGCGACGGCCAGGCCCAGATCGTTGTGACAGTGCACGGAGAAGATTGCCTTGTCAGCGTTGGGAATACGCGCGATCAGCTGAGCGATGGTATTGCCGTATTCCTGCGGCACCGCATAACCCACGGTATCCGGGATATTGATGGTGCGGGCACCAGCATCGATCACCTGCTCGATGATGCGGCACATGAAATCCAGTTCGGAGCGGCTGGCATCTTCCAGCGAGAACTCGACATCATCGATCAGGTTGCGGGCACGTTTGACCGCGCGTACCGCGTTCTCGACCACCTGATCCGGCTCCATCTGCAGCTTGTACTGCATGTGGATCGGCGAAGTGGCAATAAAGGTATGGATACGGCCGGAGTTGGCCCCCTTCAGCGCCTCGCCGGCACGGTCGATATCGGCATCCAGTGCACGGGAAAGCGAGCAGACGGTGCTGTCCTTGATGGTATCGGCAATGGTCTTGACCGACTCGAAGTCACCGGGACTGGCGATGGCAAAGCCCGCTTCGATCACGTCCACGCGCAGCTTCTCTAGCTGCTTGGCAATGCGCAGCTTCTCGTCACGCGTCATCGACGCGCCCGGGCTCTGCTCACCGTCACGCAGGGTGGTATCAAAAATAATCACGCGGTCATCATTGCGGCTCATGCTCACTACTCCCGTCGGGTCCGGACCGCAGCTGTCCGGATGTGGATAAGTCTGCTTCCGGGTCACAAGTGGAAGGCAGTCAAAGATAGGCTTATTGTATCATCAAGCCGCAAGGCCAAACACGCCATCACCGAGAAGGAGCCAGGGACATGCCTGCCACCCGCTTTGACCAGCTGATCGACCGCCGCGCCACCTCCAGTGAGAAATGGGAGAAATACGCCGACAGCGAGATTCTGCCGATGTGGGTCGCCGATACCGATTTCATGTCGCCCCAGCCGGTGATCGACGCCCTGCACCAGCGCATCGACCACGGCGTCTTCGGCTATACCTGCACGCCACCGGAGCTGAACCGGCTGGTGATTGAACGTATGCAGGCGCTATATGACTGGAGCATTGAAGCCAACGACCTGGTCTGGCTGCCGGGTCTGGTCTGCGGGCTCAACCTGGCCTGCCGCACCGTCGGCGACAGCGGCTCTGCCGTCCTCACGCCGGCACCGGTCTACCCGCCGTTCATGTCGGCGCCGCGCCTGTCCGACCGCAGCCTGATCAAGATACCGCTCAAACGTGGCGACGACAGCCGAACCCTGATCGACCTGGAGGCGCTGGAAGCCGCAATCACGCCCGATGCCAGGCTGCTGCTGTTCTGCAACCCTCACAACCCGGGCGGCACCCTGTATCGCCGCGAGGAACTGAAAGCGCTGGCCGAGATCATCATTCGCCATGATCTGATTGTCTGCTCCGACGAGATCCACTGCGATCTGATCCTTGAACCGGGCCTGACCCATACGCCAATCGCCTCGCTGGGAGAGGAGATTGCTGCACGTACCATCACCCTGATGGCACCGAGCAAGACCTACAATATTGCCGGTCTCGGCTGCTCCTTTGCCGTGATCCAGAATCCGGAACTGCGCCAGCGCTTCCAGCGCGTGCGCAAGGGCATCGTGCCGGACGTCAACCTGCTGGGCTACACCGCCGCGCTGGCCGCCTACCGGGATGGGGATGAATGGAACCGGGCCCAGCTCAACTACCTGCGCACCAATCGTGACTATCTGGTCGAGGCGATCAACGCCATTCCCGGCCTTAGGCTGGACCCGATCGAAGCCACCTATCTGGCCTGGATCGACGTTTCTGCAACCCGCCTGGAAAACCCGCCCCATTTCTTCGAGCAGGCCGGTGTTGGCATGTCACCGGGCCGTGACTTTGGCGATGATCGTTTCATGCGTTTAAATTTCGGTTGCCCACGAGCGCTGCTGGAACAGGCGGTGGATCGAATTCGTAGAGCGATTTTGAACGAATTGCCCGCCTGATACTCATACCTGTACACCAGCAGGTGCCGAGGCAGCCAATTCTCCCTCGGCTCCATACATCTCAGGCGGGGCGATCTCGATTGATTGGCGGGTTTTGCACCCGAAGAATCCGGGAAAAATGCCTGCACGGGTTAACCCTCCCGCGCCCCTCCTGGTAGCTCAATGGCGACACATAAACCAGGCCCTCTGCCAAAACCGGGAGCGCCTTGCAGCAGAATTTCGCCACCATACAGGTGAACAATATCCTCCGCTATATTCAGTCCCAAGCCTGTCCCCGTTACGCTTTCATCAAGTCGAGCACCTGGTTTGAATACATGATCCCGCTGTGATTCCGGAATACCGGGGCCATCATCGTATATTGATATCAGCAGGCCTCTTTCCGTTTTTTCAGCCACAATCCTGACTTTTTCATAAGCCCATTTACATGCATTATCCAGAATATTACCCAAAACCTCTTCAAGGTCATGCGGGTCGCCAAAAAACTCCCAGTGGGGATGACATTTATACTCTATATTCAGGCCCCTGTTCCTGTAGAGGAGCTGGAGAGAAAAAACCAGTTCACTTATGCTTTCAATCAGAACCGTGCGCGCACTTATCTGTTTGAAAGAGCCTGCCAGGCGTGCGCGAGCAAGATGACTATGCGTAAAGTGTGTCAGTTTTTCGGTTTGTTCGAGCACTATTTTTTTCTGCTCCAGCGGCAAAGCCATTGCCTGATTTCTTAAAATGGAAATAGGGTTTTTCAGGGCGTGAGAAAGATTGGAGGTTTGTAATCGGGCTCGCTCCAATATGGCCTTATTATTGTTAATAAGATGGTTGAGTTCAGTCTGTACCAGTTCAAGCTCTGCTGGCAGACTCAAGTCCAGTACCTGTGTTCGGCCATCCCGAATACGTTTGATCCCGTTTTTCAATGCAGCCAGGGGGCGCAGTTCTCGTATCAATAAGGCACGCAATACAAGTAAAAGGCCCAGCGTGAGGAACATGAAACTGATGGTCAATTTGAATGCATACAGGTACACATCCGAGTGGATCTCTTGTTCGGGCCCCGTTACCAGTATATGGAAGTGTTGATCTCTGCCCGTAAATGCAACGCGCTGTACCACCGCCCGCAAGGGCTGCCCCAGCGGGCCTTCAAGGTGAACAAACGCCAGCTGTGAGCTATCCTTCAATTTCCACACGGGCTCGGATACCTCTGCCGGCAGGGAACCGGACTGATATAACACCCCCTCGTCATCATATATTTGCCAGTACCAGCC
>Ga0193951_1001329_pt1 | contig 10990 bp, 9 predicted proteins | sample BB_2_MG_FD_140370 | JGI IMG/M metagenome (GOLD analysis project Ga0193951, IMG submission 140370) | Microbial mat bacterial communities from the Broadkill River, Lewes, Delaware, United States - BB_2_MG | ecosystem: Environmental > Aquatic > Freshwater > River > Microbial mats | place: USA... | reverse complement strand
CTCATAATCAATTGTTTATTTATTAATAACTCAGAGAGGAGCAAATCTATAAAAAATTAGCGACATCAAATCAACTAATTAATATTTTTTAATAGTTAAATAATTAATTTGTGAATAAAAAAAGCAACACTCTTTGCGGTTTTTGATGTTAATGGTTTTCTTTGTGTAAAATTGTTACAAATATGAAAAAACAAAAAGCGAGGAAAAGCATCTCCACAAGCACAAAATTAAAACTTAGCGACGAACGTGTCAGATTCACAGCTGCCTTGGCGACTTTATTATTAAGTCTATATGTTTGCTTAGCTTTTTTCTCATATTTCTTTACTTGGAAAGAAGATCAAAGCTTTATTTGGCAAAATGCAATATCATCGGCAGATATTGTTGCACAAAATCTTACAGGAAAATACGGAGCTAAAATAGCCAACCTTTTTATTTTGAAAGGAATAGGATTATCTGCATTTTTCATTCCTGTACTTATTTTTCTATTTTCTCTTAAATTATTCAAATACAATAAAATAAATTATAATCGCACATTCCGATTTTTAATTTACCTAGCAATTCTAACCTCTGTTATTTTTGGATTTATCTTTGGATCAACTAGGGGATATTGGGGAAATGGACTTGGGGGTGAATATGGACTTCATATTTCGACATGGTTGTTATCATTTATTGGAAAAATAGGCACAGCATTTCTACTGTTAACAATTTCAAGTACCATTGTAATTTATTTTAATAAAAATATTTACGATATAATTAAAGCTAATTTCTATAAGATTCGAAACAAAGAAGTTATTATTTCAGAACCTATTATTGAAAACACTGTTGACAATTTAGAATCTATTTCGAAAGAAGATAACGAACTAAAACCCTCTGTAGAAGACACATCCATTAATAAGCTTGAAGAGGAAGAAGAAACATGCAATATGAAAGAAAATGAAGAAGTAGTCTTTTTTCAAGAAGAGTCTGTATCTTCTTCAATTATTGAAAAACTTCCGCCAACTCAAGAAGGTGATGTTGAGCTTACTATTGAGAAAAAGGCTGAAGAAGAGATGTTAGATGATAAGGAAATTAAAAATATTCAATTTGAAAATTACGACCCAACTCTTGACCTACCAAAATACACTGTTCCTCCTATTGAATTACTAGACGACCATCAATCTGATGTTGGGATTCCTACAAACGAGGAACTTGCTGCCAATAAAAAGAAAATTATTGAAACTCTTGAAAATTACAATATTAAGATCGAATCTATTAAGGCAACAATAGGACCAACTGTTACTTTGTATGAAATTATTCCAGCACCAGGAATTAGAATATCGAAAATTAAAAGCTTAGAAGATGATATAGCTCTAAGTTTAGCTGCATTAGGAATTAGAATCATTGCCCCTATTCCAGGAAAAGGAACTATTGGTATTGAGGTACCAAATCCCAATCCTCAAATTGTATCTATGCGATCAATTATAAAATCGGCAAAATTTCAGAATAGTAAGTTTGATCTTGCCATTGCACTGGGAAAAACGGTTTCAAGCGAAATATATGTTTGTGATTTAGCTAAAATGCCTCACCTGTTGGTTGCTGGAGCAACAGGACAAGGTAAATCGGTAGGATTAAATGCTATTCTAACATCATTATTATACAAAAAACATCCGTCGCAAATAAAATTTGTTATGATAGACCCTAAAAAAGTAGAACTGTCTATTTTCTCGGTTATCGAAAAACACTTTCTTGCAAAACTACCTGACGAACAAGATGCAATTATTACAGACACAGACAAGGTGATAAACACTTTAAGTTCATTATGTATTGAGATGGACAATAGATATGAACTTCTTAAAGCTGCTCATGTTAGAAACATAAAAGAGTATAACACCAAATTTATCAATCGAGTATTAAATCCCGAAAAAGGACATAAATACTTACCATATATTGTTGTAGTAATTGACGAGTTTGCAGATTTAATTATGACTGCAGGTAAAGAGGTGGAAATGCCAATTGCCCGCCTCGCTCAGCTTGCTCGTGCTATAGGCATACATTTAATAATTGCAACACAAAGACCAACAACAAACATTATAACAGGTGTAATTAAGGCTAATTTCCCTGCCCGTATAGCTTTTAGAGTGACTAGTTCTATCGACTCAAGAACCATTCTTGACAGCCCTGGCGCCAACCAACTTATCGGACGAGGTGACATGCTAATATCAACAGGAAATGATCTTACAAGAATTCAATGTGCATATGTAGATACTCCAGAAATTGAACGAATAACTCAATTCATTGGTGCTCAAAACTCATACCCATCGGCATTTATTTTACCAGAAGCAGAAAGTGATTCTAATGCTGTTAGCAAAGATTTTGACATTCAAAAACGTGACGACTTATTTGAAGAGGCTGCAAATGTTATTGTTATGCAACAGCAAGGCTCAACTTCGCTAATTCAGCGTAAGTTTTCGATAGGATATAATAGAGCAGGTAGAATTATCGACCAGCTTGAGGCTGTAGGTATTGTTGGTCCATATGAAGGCAGCAAGGCTCGACAAGTATTAATTCCTGACACATACGCTTTGGAACAGTTTTTGAATACACTTAAAAATTAATAACAATTCGAATTCATTAAAAACAAACATATGAAACGTATATTTTCCATAATCACAATTACAACACTATTTTTCACACAGTTATTTTCACAAAACGACACTGAAGCCAAGAATCTTTTAGATTCTTTCTCTAAAACTATGAAGTCCTATACTTCCATAACTGCAAATTTCTCATTCACTTTAAGTAATAAAGCTGAAAAAATTAATGATTCTTACAATGGGTCTATAACGCTACAAAAAAACATGTATAAAGTTGAGTTAATGGGAGCTGTTGCATATTGTAACGGAAAAACTCGTTGGACGCATATGCTAGAACAAGGAGACGTAAACATTACTGAGCCTGACCAAAATAGCGAAGATGTTTTAGAAAACCCACAAAATATTTTTACTATTTACGAAAAGGATTTCAACTACAAAAAACAAACTGATATAATCATAGAAGGTAAAAGTAATTATCTTATTGATCTTATTCCAACCAGCGACGAATTCTCATATTCAAAAATAAGCATTGCCTTTTCGAAGCAAACAAAAGAGCCTTTAGAGATAAAATACTACGGTAAAGATGGAAATAATTATACTATAAAAATATCTTCTTTCACTACTAATAAACAATACCAAGAAAACTATTTTGTTTTTGACAAATCAAAATTTCCAAATGCAGAAATTATTGATATGAGATAATACTTTTAGTAATCACATAAAAAAAAGCGGCTTTGCCGCTTTTTTTGTACTATTTATTATCCTCAGGGTATTCAACTCTAGCATGATAAATATTAATTATTTTTTTAGTAAACAACAACTTTACCTTCGATATATCACCAAATGTTATTTCAGCATCATCAAACTGATGCTCACTCTTCTGATAATCAATAATACTATTTACCAAACCTTCTATTGACTGATGAGTATATGACTTTAATGTTCGAGAAGAAGCTTCAATAGCATCTGCCATCATTAATATAGCCTGTTCTTTTGAAGTTGGTTTAGGACCACTATATGCAAAATCATTTTCGTTAACCTCAATCTCCGGATTTTCATTTCGATATGTTCTAAGAAAATACTGAACCTTCGAATCGCCATGATGAGTTCTAATAAAATCCTTAATAGGAACAGGTAATTTATGCTTCTTAGCTAAAGCCAAACCATCATTTACGTGCTTAATAATAACCTTACAACTCTCTAAACTTGTTAAATTATCATGAGGATTATAATCACCAACCTTATTCTCTACAAAATATTCGGGATTAGTAAGTTTTCCTATATCATGATACAAAGCTCCAGTACGAACTAACAAAGGATTTCCTCCTACTAATCTAACAGCCTCTTCGGCTATGTTTGCAACTTGCAACGAATGCTGAAAAGTTCCCGGAGCCTCTTGTGCTAAACGTCTTAACAGAGGTTGGTTTGTATCCGACAATTCCATTAAAGTAGCATCAGACAAGAAATTAAAAACCTTTTCAAAAACATAAACTAAAGGAAAAGCTGCTAATATTAAAAGACCAGAACCCAAAAACCAAATCATCTGATTCCATTCAATATTAGATAAATTCCCCTCTTTTACTACATTTAGCCCTACAAAAACAAAACAAAAAGTAAGTGTTACTAAAGCACTAGCCAAAAATAATTTTCTTCGATGATATAGATTTGTCAGCGTATAAACTGCAACAAAGCCTGCAAGAAAATTCATAAAAACAAATTCAAAAGGATTTGGAGCAAAAAAACCTACTAATAATATTGCAGTAAAATGTGTAAACAAAGCCAATCTAGCATCAAAGAATGTACGTACAAATATTGGTATTAAGACAAATGGAATAACATACATACTTATTTTATCTACCTTGACAGCAACACCTGCCAGAACAACAAATAAAACCAACAAGAAGAGTAAAAAAGTTATATGTCGAACCCTATTTACAAGCTCAGGTCGATAAAACAAAAGGAAAAAATACAACATTATAACAGTCAAAGCCACTAGCATAGATTGTCCAAAAAGAACAAGATACCAACTACGGGAGTCACCTAGCTCTTTTTCATATTCTTTCTTTAAAGACCATATAATCTGAAAATTACTATCGGTAACTAATTCCCCCTTAGATATTATTTTTTCACCTTGCTGAACCATTCCTTTAAAAAGAGAAACATTATTTAATAACTTTTTATGATTTTTTTCAGAAGTCTCTACATCATAAATAAGATTTGCCTCAAGAAATTTCTCATATGGGAAATTAGACAATATCTCTTTTGCAAAATCTTTATATGGAATATTACTATTAAATAATGCAACGTGACTCTTAATGGCCTTATACGAACTTTGTAAAGTATAAACATTGTCTAAACCAAATTCTTTAAACTGATTTCCAGATACAATAAAAAGCATTCCACTCTTTATTACGTCGATATCTTCAGTAGATAAAATACCCTTATCATAAATATCGCGAATTTCAATATTAACAAACCTAAATACAGAATCAGCAGTTCGTAACGATTTTCGCTTATCTTTAGAATCTTTCTCAAAAAAATCAACACCTAACCTCTCTTTTGCAATAAACTGACCTTTCCATTTCTGATAAAACAACCTTTTAAATTCGGTTAATTTATTTATACCAATCGAGTCGTTGAAATTGAAAAAAGGCTTGAATTGTGAGCTAACCTGCTCTTTTTCGGCCTTAATAACATCAACAGGTTTATAAATTGGAAAATCGTAAGGTGCAATTAAATCCTGATGCATCCATGGACGTCCCTTCTGATATTCGTATCTAAACTTTCCTTGTCGAGGAAAAAACATAACCATAGTGGCTACAGATATAACAAAAATTAATAGCGAATAAACTCTCTTTAACTTAATATTCATACTTCAAGTTTTTGTACCGTTACAAAAATAATAATATATCTCTCAATAAATTAAATAGGATTAATAAACATTTATTGAATATTAAAAAGTTTTATTTTACCTTTCGGCACATATTATTACATTTTATAGATTTAATCATGACAGAACAGAAATTTGGAATAGCAACATGCAGTATAATTCCTTTGCGAAAAGACCCAGATGAACGTAGCGAAATGACAAGCCAGTTGCTGTTTGGCGATCTTTTTGAAATAAAAGAGATTTCTGTTAAATGGTCTAAGATTAAGACTTCATTTGACAACTATTATGGATGGATTGATAATAAAATGTACACCATAATTAGCGAATCGGATTATAATAAAGCGGTAAAAAAAGAATCTCAGATTATTAACGAAGCAGTAAAAATAATGACTCCAAACAATGAGCAACTGCTTTTACCTATGGGATCAAATATTCCTTTTGATTACAATGGCCATTATTTCACTATTAACGACAACTTTTACCGTACTGATAACGAAATTGTTTTTTCATCTATAAACAAGATTAAAGCTACTCTTGTTAAAAAATCACTGAAATATATAAACTCGCCATACCTTTGGGGAGGAAAAACAGAATATGGAATTGATTGTTCTGGGCTAATTCAAATGGTTTTCAGAGCTTCTGGTATAAATCTCCCAAGAGATGCTTCTCAACAAGTTGATTATGGAGACACAGTTAGTTTTGTTGATTCAGCAGAACCAGGTGACGTAGCTTTTTTTGATAATGAAAACGGGACTATTATTCATGTTGGATTACTTTTAAACAACAATAAAATAATTCACTCTTCTGGATTTGTTCGCATCGACAGTTTCGATCACCAAGGAATTTTCAACGATGATAAAAAAACATACACACACAAATTAAGGATAATAAAACGAATGATTCCATAAATAAAAAGCGGTAACTCAAACATGAATTACCGCTTTTTATTTTATCCTCTAAGTTACAGAATCATTCCTGCACCTATTGTTTCATTGGTTGCCTCGTCAATAATTATTAAACTACCTGTAATTCTATTTTTTGAATACGAATCATAAAACAATGGTTTAGTTGTTCTAATAGTTATACAACCAATCTCATTTAATCCTATTGTCTTATCATCTAAATTTTTCTCAAGATTGTTAATATTAACCTTGTAATCAATATCTTTTATAACACATCTACAATCAGACGAAGTATGTTTAACTGCATATTTGCCTCTTACAAGAAGCTTTTTCTCATTAAGCCAACAAACCATTAACTTAATATCCTGACCAACTTGTGGCTGATTAATTTCCTTAGCAATCATATCGCCACGGCTAATATCAATATCGTCTTCTAAAGTAATAGTAACCGATTGAGGCGGATAAGCTTCTTCAATCTTATCTTCACAATAGTCTATACTTTTTATTTTTGAAGTTAACCCCGAAGGAAAAATCATTACCTCTTCTCCAACTTTAAACACACCTCCTGCTACACGACCTGCATATCCACGATAATCGTGAAACTCTTTCGACTGCGGACGAATAACATATTGAACAGGAAAACGAGGATCGGCAAGATTATTATCGTTACTGATATATAAATTCTCTAGTAAATACATTAATGTTGGGCCATCATACCAATCCATATTAACAGAACGGTCAACCACATTATCACCATTTAAAGCGCTAATTGGAACAAAACGAATATCCTTTGCATTAAGCTTTCCTGATAACTGTGCAAATTGTTCTTGAATATGAGTAAATTTAGCTTCGGAGTACTCAACAAGATCCATTTTATTCACACAAATAATAATATGAGGAATCTGCAAAAGCGAAGCAATATATGAATGACGTATGGTCTGCTCAACAACACCATTTCTCGCATCAACAAGAATAATTGCAGCATTTGCAGTTGATGCACCAGTAACCATATTTCTGGTATACTGAATATGTCCAGGAGTGTCAGCAATAATAAATTTACGCTTTGGTGTAGCAAAATAACGATAAGCAACATCAATTGTTATTCCTTGCTCACGCTCGGCTCTAAGACCATCGGTTAACAGAGCCAAATTAACATGCTCGTCACCATTTTTACGGCTAGCATTCTCAATAGACTCCATCTGATCTTCGAAAATTGCTTTCGAATCATAAAGCAATCTACCAATCAGTGTGCTTTTCCCATCGTCTACACTACCAGCAGTAGTAAAACGCAGGAGCTCCATATCAAGATAACCATTATTTTTTCCTGACAATTCGGCTGTTTCTATTTCGTGTAATTCCATAAAGTCTTAATTGTTTTTTTTTTAAAAATACCCCTCTTTTTTTCTGTCTTCCATTGCAGCCTCAGAACGTTTATCATCGGCTCTACCTCCACGTTCTGTTGTGCGCGTTGATGCAACCTCTTGTATAATCTCTTCAAGCGAATCAGCTTGCGAAAGAGCAACCCCAGTACAGGTCATATCACCAATAGTACGACATCTCACCTCACGAGTTTCAATAACTTCGTTAGGTTTTAATGTAATATAAGGGCTATTTGCTAACCATGCACCGTCGCGGAAAAACACCTCTCGCTTATGAGTAAAGTAAAGATTAGGAATAGGAATATTTTCCATATATATATACTGCCAAACATCCATCTCTGTCCAATTACTAATAGGAAAAGCTCTAAAATGCTCACCCATATGTTTACGTCCGTTAAACATGTTCCACAATTCAGGTCTTTGATTTTTAGGATCCCACTGACCGAATTCATCGCGATGTGAAAAAAAGCGTTCTTTTGCTCGTGCTTTTTCTTCATCTCTACGACCACCACCAATTGCGCAGTCTACTTTAAGATCTTCAATAGCATCAAGTAAAGTAACTGTTTGCAATAGATTTCTACTTGCGTTAACACCTTTTTCCTCAACGGCTTTTCCCTCATTAATTGAATCCTGAACATATTTAACACAAAGTCGTGCATCGTATTCTTTCATTAACCAGTCACGGTACTCCAATGTTTCAGGAAAATTATGTCCAGTGTCAATATGCAGCATTGTAAAAGGAATCCTAGCAGGATAAAAAGCCTTACGTGCCAGAAAGAACATTATAATAGAATCCTTTCCGCCAGAAAAAAGCATAGTAGGATTTTCAAACTGAGCAGCAATTTCACGCATAACGTAAATAGATTCTGCCTCTAATTCTCTTAAATGATTAAGATTATATTTTTTCATATGTTAATGTCAATTTTTTTTTCATCAGCCATATGGAACTCGCCAATAAAAGAGATGCTAACTTATAGCATAACTAGGCTTGTTTCATGTTTATATTTCTCCTCTATTGAATTATAAAATAAGCAAATGAATTACTTTTCATATGCTTTTTTACAATACTATATTCTCTAAAATTAAATAGAAACTAAAAATAAGGATGTTTATCTATCTATAAAAATTTAAGCCATTATTTATTTTCATTTTTTGCAAAATATGGCGTATAAATATACTTTTTCAAAAAAAAACTACAATTTCAGATAGCCACAAACCTTTTTAAATAGCTCCAAAGTTGACTCTTGAACTGAAGTAGTTTCAGTATTTATAATTATATCAGGATTAACTGGTGTTTGAAATTTTGATGATATCCCTGTAAAATTAACGATTTCTCCTCTCCTAGCCTTTTTATACAATCCTTTTGAATCGCGTTTTTCACAAACTTCCAACGATGAATTTACAAAAGTTTCTAAAAAAATATTGCATATGCAATTTGTTCTAGCATAATCTCTTATTACGTTAAAAGGAGAAATTAAGCTAACAATAACCAAATCAGTACTTTTATTATTTACAATATCAACAACACGTTTTGCATTAGTAAATCTGTCATTATCAGAAAACGACAAATCAGCATTTGCCTGTTGTCGTATTATATCTCCATCGATAATTACCGAATGAATATTAATTGCGCTCAACATTTCATGCAATCCCTGAGCCAAAGTAGACTTTCCACTTCCACTGTAACCCGTCATCCACACAACGCAACGAACTTTATCTATCATAATACAAAAGTTAAATATCAAAAGAACTCAAATCGCGAGCTTCATCTGTATTTACAAACTCGGTTTTTGCCTCATCAAGCAGACAACTAAACTTTTTATATCTAGTAGAATAATGACCTATAATAAGTTTCCTTGCCTTACACTTACGCGCAAACAATCCTGCCTCTTTAGCCGTACTATGTCCAGTTGCCTTAGCCATCTTCCTATCCTCTTCCAAAAAGGTAGCCTCATGATAAATTAAATCGGCCTCTTTTACAAGATCTATATACTTTTCGGAATAGGCCGTATCGCTTAAAAATGCGTATTTCTTTGCAGTACGAGCGGGTATAACCAATTTACTATTAGGAACAATCTCTCCATCAGGTGTAGTAAAATCTTTTCCTGCCTTTATCAATCGACGATAATTAACAGGAATATCAAAAGTCTCCACAGCCTTCATATTTAACTGGGGCTGAATCTCTTTTTCCTTAAATAAAAACCCACAACAAGGCACACGATGTTTTAATGGGAAAGAAATCACTTCAACTTTATCATCCTCAAAAATTTTCTCGGGCTTCTCATTATCAAGAGAGTGATAAACAATCTCGTAATTTATATTTTTCTCAAAATAGCCAAGAAAATTACCAAGCACTGTTTTCAAATCTTTGTTAGCATAAATATGCAGCGGACTTTTTCGTCCTAATAAACTAAATGTTGAAATAACCCCTGGCAAACCAAACATATGATCGCCGTGCATGTGACTAATAAAAATATGGTTAATCTTAAGAAATTTGACAGATGCTTTACGCAATTGTATTTGAGTCCCCTCGCCACAATCTATCAAAAAAAAACGCTCGTGTACATTTAGTACTTGAGCGGTTGTAAATCTATTTTTGGTAGGTAAAGCCGAAGCACTACCTAGAATTTTCAAATTAAAAGTCACTTATAAAGTAGTATTAATTAACTAAATCAACAGCCTCATCTACCGAGTAGGCCAACTTTAATACTGTATCTAACTGCGATATTGTAATTAGTCTATCTACAGCTTCATTTAAACCGCATAAAACAAATGTGCCATCAACATTTTTACATAATCTGTTAGCAACCAAAATGGCACTTAATCCGGACGAATCACAATACTTGCAATTACTCATATCCAAGATTATATTTTTGATTCCCTTACCAGAGTATAAAACAAGCTCCGACTTTAAAGTCGGAGCATTGTTAGTATCTAGTTTTGTATCTTGAATAGTAATAATTATATAATTATTTTTCTCTTCAATTTTAAAACTCATAGGATTAAGTATTACTTATCACCTTTTTTCTTTGCAGCATCTTCCATTTGCTCTTTTAAAGCAGCTAGTTCAGAAATATCACCTAAAGTAGTTTTCTCTACATTAAGGTTAATGTTTTTCTGACCTTTAGAAGCGTTGTCTGATTTTTCTTTACGCTCGTTACCATCAGCAGCACGTTTTACATCTTCGAAGATACGGCTATGAGAAACGATAATCTTCTTAGCAGACTTGTTGAACTCAATAACTTT
>Ga0193951_1001325_pt1 | contig 11013 bp, 14 predicted proteins | sample BB_2_MG_FD_140370 | JGI IMG/M metagenome (GOLD analysis project Ga0193951, IMG submission 140370) | Microbial mat bacterial communities from the Broadkill River, Lewes, Delaware, United States - BB_2_MG | ecosystem: Environmental > Aquatic > Freshwater > River > Microbial mats | place: USA... | reverse complement strand
TCCTATTTTATATCTCATTTTTCTTGTTTTATAAGCCTTTGAATACAAAAATAGTTATTTTTGTCGCCTTATTACGGGATAAAAGATTTAAAAAATGGAATTAAAAGAAAAGATTGCCTCACTAAGAATATTGGATTATAATTATAATCTGCCAGACGAAAAAATTGCAAAGTATCCGCTTAAGCAAAGAGGCGATTCTAAACTTTTGTTTTTCAATAATTCGGCTATTAACGATGGTTATTTTAGAGATTTACCTAAGGTATTACCCGAAAAATCGCTTCTTATTTTTAATAACACAAAAGTTGTTCGTGCCAGAATGGAATTTTTTAAATTGACTGGTGCACGAATAGAGATTTTTTGCCTTGAACCTGTAGCTCCGTCGGACTATCAGTTAATTTTTAACGCAACCGAACAGTGTACTTGGAACTGTATTGTTGGAAATGCTCGTAAATGGAAAGATGACGATCTGGTAAAAGAGATTGAAATGAATGGTAAAATTATTACTATAAAGGCAAGCAAGGCTAACGATTTTGTTGAGACAAATAATATTATTTTTTCGTGGGACGATAGCTCTTTTTCGTTTGGCGACATTCAAGAAGCTATTGGAAAAATTCCTATTCCACCATATTTAAACCGCGACTCGGAAGAGAGCGACAACAAAACTTATCAGACAGTTTATTCAAAAATTAAAGGTTCGGTTGCAGCGCCAACAGCAGGTTTGCACTTTACCGACGAGATGATTGATAGACTAAAAAGCGATAATCACTCTACCGACGAGGTTACTTTGCATGTTGGAGCGGGTACTTTTAAGCCTGTAAAGTCTGATATTATTGGCGATCACCCTATGCATACCGAACATTTTGTTGTTGAACTAAGTACCATAAAAAATCTGCTTGCGAATATAGGTAGTATCATTTCGGTTGGCACAACTTCGGTAAGAACAATTGAGACTTTATACTGGTTGGGAGTTATGGCCATAGAGAACGAACTTACCGAATACCCTTTGCTTAGACAGTGGAGAGCGTATGAGCTAAATCAGAACTATACGACTAAAGAATCGCTTGAGGCATTAGTTAGTTTTATGGAGAAAAAGCAGATGACAAAAATTAACGGAGCCACACAAATTATTATTGCTCCTGGATATAAATTTAGAGTGATAAGAGGCCTTATTACAAATTTTCATCAACCACAAAGTACATTGCTGTTACTTATATCGGCATTAATTGGCGATAAATGGAAAGATATTTACAGCTATGCTTTGGAGAATAATTACAGATTTTTGAGCTACGGCGATAGCTCGCTTATTTTAGCTTAACGCAAATAATAATCACACTGCAAAAAATGCAGTGTGATTATTTTATTATTAAATATTATGGTTTGCTATTTCTTCTTATCGCCAATTATTGCTTCGATTATAATTGATAAGACTGTATATATTGCATAACCTAATATTATTCCTAGAAGAATACTCAAAAAACCATACAATACATTTTCGGGGCTAACCCAAACCCAGGATAAATATATTGCAACTAATATTGATGCTATCTTTATTAATATTAAAAAAACATCTAAAGCTGTATATTTCTTTTTCATCGCTGCTCCTCCTCTTAACTATTTACACTTATAACGAGATTGCATACGAGGAGTTTAACCTTTACAATTAAATGTTATGATTATTACAACAACGCAACTATTATGATGACGTATACATTGTTTATGAGTACTAAAATTAGTGGGTTTTAATTGTGTATTATTGAAGTAGCAGGTTATTTTATTATTGAAATATAGGCTTGATAAGGTTGAACAATATGGCTGTTTTTTTGGTAACGGCTTATTTATATTGTGTTTGTATTGTGAAATTATTAATTGTTCCATTTATTGACTATTTGCATACGCTTTAGGAATCATTGCATACATTTTAGCAGTCTTTACAGAAAAAGCACTAACCTTTGCATACTTTTTACGAGCCTTTGCAGAATATTTATCTGTCTTTACATAGTTTTTGGCAACCTTTGCATACATTTTGGCAGTCTTTGCATTGGTTTTATGAGTCTTTGCATTGACTTTTATGATTGTTTACATAATTATGCGAACCTCTGGTAGTGTTTCTGAGAATCTGTCTCAAATATAGGCTTCTGTATCCGCCCGAGCCAAACCGCAGAATGCGCTATAACCCGCTGTTGGTGGCAGTTATTGTTCTTTAAGTTCAATCTCAAATTCTTTTCTTATCTCTTTATTCAAGTTTATTTTTAGCGGTCGATATTTCAAAGGTAAACCATGTCTGTTTAAATATTCTTGAGCTGCTTTTTGATGATCAACTAAAGTAGTTTGATTATCGAATATGTCTGAAAAGAAATTCAACCCTATCATAAAATTTAAAATAATGATTGAGTCTGTTGTTTTGAAATAAGCAAACGACTGTGCTGTACTTAGTCCTAGGTAATAACCTAATGTATCTGCTTTTTCATTAGTTATTATACACCATGTCTCTTTTGGTCTTTTAATCCAATTAAGAACATCTTTGTGATAGCCATCATTAAGTCCCAAAGTGTCTTTCCATTCAACGTAATACAAATCTTCATCTTCAGGAATGATTTGATAAGTCAATTTCATTCTTTCATTAAAATTGCTTTTTGAATTAATAGAGCTTTTGCAACCTATAATAGTCAAGAATAGTAATACTACTTGTATGTAGATTAGTCTTTTCATTTATAATTACCGCCAACGGCCTTGCTAAGTTTCGAGGGTGGTTTCAGAGCGTACATCCATAAAACCGCTAAAAATGCAAGCCGTATAAAATTGTTTATATTTAGAGCAAACCAACTTATTTGGCTTGCTGGTGTTAATTGTTTCAGCTACGGCACTACTACACTCGTATGGTTTATTTTTAGATGGTACGACTTACAGTTATAGTTAGTTTATTTTACTTTTTTCCGTTACCCTTTCCTTTACCTTTGCTTTTTCCCTTGCCTTTACCTTTATGCTTATTCTTTTTAGAGCTCGCATTATTTTTCAACTGATGAAATTCGGGAGATCCTGGTTTTATTCCAGCTTCCTTAGCTATACACCCCCAACCTTTACTCTTATTTCTTTCATAAATGGTAATCACTCTATCAATTGGAGTTTTGGATAATTTAGATATCTCTAAGGCTAAATAAATCTCACCTGGAGCCATGTTCACACTCCCTTTCATAAATTCAATTTTCTTTTCTGAAACATCATACGAGACAAGCAATTTCCCTTTAAAGGCTCCAAAATCAACTGATGCATTCGCATTAATTGTGTTTAAATCTGCATCAAATTGAACATTTCCAGTATTGAACGAAATTTGAGCCGAAGCCGTGTAAACAATGAATGGAAGTAGAATTAATAATAACTTTTTCATGTAATAATTGCAATTTTTATTTGTTGAATTTCAATTGTTTGTGTTTTATTCAAACAAGTACGTTTCTATTATTTTCACCTGAGTACAGGATGTTAATTTCTGTTGGCAAAGATAAACTCATCTCCAAAGAACCCATTATATTTCTTTAAATAAAAATTTTTTACTGCATGATTTGGAAAACTTTCACTAAACTTTACATATAATAGATTGTGTATGAATTTATAAATTAAATTCATTTGGTTTTGATTCATTATAGCACTGCAAAAGTCAACCAGTTTAGGATATGGCGCCCTTTCTCAATAATATGGAATGGGCTTACCGCTACTCCCCTTTATTGGCTAGCGTTAATTTTTCGTTCAATAAGTTTAATTTTTCCAGATTCTCTTTGTATCCGTTAATTAATTGACTTAATAGTATATCGTAACCAAAGACAATGTTTTCGAATACTGGGTCTTTTGTAAAATCGTTGCGTAGAGAGGTGAAGTTGCTAAAGCGAATATTTTTAAAGAAAAAGGGTGTTATGTATTGATTAACATAGTCGGAAACTAGAGCCTCGAGCGTAGCTGTTGTTTTGTATGAGTCGTAGGTGCTAATTAAATTTTTTCGAAGCTCGATATCTTTTATTAAGTCGAATTCGCCTGAGGCAGAAATATTTTGCATAGTTGTAGTTGATGGACTATAATTGGCCATTGCCACCATACTTGCCATTAACGAGCTAATATTTTTATGGGAATAGTTTTTTGCTAAAAGAATTGCTTTTAGGGTGTCGATATCGTTTTTATTTGATTCGGAAAACTCGATAGCTAATAAGAGGTTCTTCTGATTCTCAATATTTTCGTTGTAGAAGTTTTCAATATATCCTTTAGCTTCTCGCTCGGTTTTAATGGAATCGTTCCAATTGTTTAATTTAAAAGCTATAGTAATTCCAATAATAACAATTAAGAGGTCGACTATTTTTGATCGCCAATCGATTTTAAAATTTAGTTTTAGTTTTTTCATTTAAAAGTATATTATACAGGGTTTGTTTTTATTTGATACTTGCTAACCATTTTAATATAGAGAGTTGCTTGATTGCAATTAATCATGCATCTCAATATTTAAAGGGCTTTTGAAGCTACAATGCAACAAATTTAATAAAATACCAGTAATGAAAAAGTGTGTAGGTAGATAATTAACGTGCGCCTTTTAGGTGTATAATACCTACACTTAACAGATTATAGAAACCTGTTAGGTGTAGGTGAACTTATTTTTTAATAGAGACTTTTAAGAGAGATGGGGTGAAGCGTAAGTATATTAAAAGAAACGACTTCGGGCTTCGGGCTTATCAAACTGTTACAAATTTGAAGCGGGCTACAACCGTTGAAATTACTACTAACTTGACTATTATTTTTATATTTTGTTGGCATTAAGTTACTTTTTCTAAAATGCTCTTTTCCAATATTTATGATATTGAGGTCTCCCCATCAGTTTATCTATTATCCCAGGGTAATTATATTTTATCTCATATTCATAAGAATTAGCTGGAGCATGAACATGTTTGCTGTCAATTCTCTTTGTCAAGAAATGAATTGTCAAATTGTAAAATGAATCATCTACACTTTTAGGATTGTTTTCTTCGGGTAATACTTGCCCCTGTTCGAACCTGAAGTATTTTGTAGCGCGGTCGGAATACAACCTTCTGATTGGTTTTCTGTTTCTAAAAAAATCAAATGACATAGCACTTATTGTATCGTTCTGATAGAAAGTCATTATGTCGTGATTTACAGATAGTCTTGACTTAAGTAGATCACTTGAAATAAAATGATCATCACATCTAACAATAGTTGCATTCTCAAAAAAAGAAAGGACTATCTTTCCTTTAGATTGAAATCCATTCCAGTAATCATTCAAAGTGCTTTTATTGATTAGATCAAATGCATCGATTCCAAGTAACTCGAACAATTTGACCTGATTGTTTTCGAAGTTCTCGTTTATTAATATTCCTTGTAGCTTGACTCCCATTTTTTTATTTAATTTCAATAGTGACTATATGAAATGTTCGGGGTTTCAAAGCACCTTAGTTTCAAATTGACCACTTATTGACCAATGAATTATACATATTATTATAGCCAGTATTTCTTTCACTGTTTTTGAGATTTTCTATTAAAGTCAGCAAACTTTTCGATAAGTAAAGCTTTTAGCTCCTTAAATTTGATTTTAAGACCATTAGCCGAAATACCGATAACAGTCCCATAAGATTTATAGTTTACTTGAATATATTTCCTCTTAAAGGCACTTTTTTGTCTGTCTATGTAATCTTGTGGATTTTTTACAACTAAATTAATAAATGTCTGATTAAGAACTTTGGTCTCTTTTATCTCAAGAATGTCCGTCCAAGGAACAAACCCAACGCTGACACCACTAGAATTATCAAACACTCCATCGTCTGAGATAATAAGTCCAGGCGAGTTATCAATAAGCTTTTTGAAAATAAAAAACCCCATCAGTCCAAAGAATAAAATACTAGCAAGTCCAACAATGAATACTACAGTCGGATTACTAAAAATTGAAATATTTACTTTTGGTGGACTTATCACATACCAGACTCCCAGTCCTACAAACATGATAGAACCCAAAAACAATAATGTAAGTTTGGATTTGCTTAATTTAATTTCAATTCGTTCTGTTTCTTTCATAATATATCATGTTGATTTGTAAATATAGGCTGTAATGGTAAATAGCATGAGTAGTGGCAGATTGCGTGGTAGTTTCCTGTCAAGTTACACGAAAGTTTGAGGGGGCTACAACTATTGGATTTACTACTATCAAGCCTAATTTGTATATACATTGTTAGCTCCCGTTTTTTATTATCAATTCCTTAATATCTTCTGTTTTTATTGTGTAGATATATGACCTCGAATTTTCTTTCCAAACTTTTAATAGGCTTGTAAATTCTTCGTCTCTTTCAATTTCAAAACCTTCTCGCACTTCATCAATTTTAAATAATTTAGCAATTTTATCGCCTTTGTAATCTTTAAAACCAACTTCCATAAATTGGATTAAAGAAAAGAAAGTCATTGGTAAATCTTTATCGAATTTTTTCTTGAAATCTGTTTTGATATTATTTAATAATTGATAATTATTTATTCCAATATATGTTGTCAATTCCCCTTTAAAATTATTTGTTGAAATAGTACCACCAAAATAATCGTTAATAGGTATGTAAATTATCTGTCTATCAATACTTTTCTCAAATGGTTTTTTGTTAGCTTCAATTTTTATAAATGTATAAAGCGTTGATGAAAATTCTGTGATTGGTGTTCCTTCATTTTCTACTATAAGAAATCTACTATCATTATCTCCTCCTGCATATGAAAAAACTTCATTTGAAACTTTTATTAGAGGTTGATTTAATAATTTGTCGTTTTCTAATTGGTTTTGCGATATCCAAATTGATGCTATAGAAACTATTATAGCCATAACTGCTAAAAGTGATGTACTAATAGTTTCAAAGTATATCTTGTTCCTTTCGAGCCATTCTTTCATTTGCTTATCTTTTATTTTAATTATGTGCTTGAAAACACTCTCTGTTTTAAATGGGAGCCAACGGTTTTGCTAAGTTGCGGGGTGATTTAAAGAACCAACTCTTTCAAACCGCACGGAAGCAAGCCGCATAAATTTGTTTATATTTTTAAGCAAACCAAATTTAGGTGGCTTGCTGGTGTTTCTTAATTGCACTAAACTTTCAAACTGCTAATCAGCGCCCATGAAATTTAGCTTTTGTTATGGCTAGGCTTTATATTTCAATTTTATTTTCATTTTTTATTTTCCACAAAAAATATAATTCGTTGTTTCTAACTTCTGGTTTTTTTATGAGGTTAAGAACATCTTGTCCGATATTTTTTGCGAATCCAAAACCTCCAACTGAAGCTACAACTTTATCAATATTTGTTGGTAATATTCCCGTGAAAAGACTCGTTGAAATATAAGTGGATGCCAGAAATACATTTGATTTTATATTTCCCCATAGATGCTTTTTATTATTCTTTAGAGTCAAGTTTATTTTATTCAATTCAGGTCTTATCTCATCTTGATAAATTTGCTTGGAGTCTTGTACTGTCAGTAAATCCGATTTAACAAGGCTATTAATTTTATCTCGATAAACTTGAAATGATTCACCTTCTTTATTTCTGAGCTTAATTAGCTTTTCAATTGGTACATCATTTATGAAAGGAACAATATGATTCAAATTCTTAACTATTTCTCCTTGTCTAGCATTTTGCTCGTAAATATCTTTATTAATTAACTTGAGTAACTTAATATCAAATTCTCGGTCAGTTAATACATGACAAGAATAATAAGTTGAATAAAAATCTTGGATTGATAAGTTGCGTTCTATTTCATTGAGTAAATGATATGTAATTCCTGACTTTTTTATATCAGTAGATGATAATTTTTTTCTCTCTCCTTTTTTTGCCATCATCTTTAAATTTTCTGGAACATACTTTAGAAAATTAATTAGCATAGGATGGTTTAGAAGGTCGTTGTTCCCTGAAATCTCAACTCCAATATTATCGTAATCCCAATGTAAATGAAAATCAACATTGCTGATTAGATAATCATTTATTAGAGGTTCAATTGTTTGTAAATTATAATCAAATGGTTTTAAATAGGTTTCTTGAAATCTAGAATAACAATCGTGACAATAATGAACTTTTGATACAGCAATTTTAAATATACCTTCTTCAAGTAAAGGTCTAATGTAGCTCAACACAATTATGTCGCCTATTAAATCGTGTCTTATTTTTTCATTGAATTCCTTATACTTTAAGTATTGTTCAAACGGATTTTGTAAGTATACTGTATCTGCATATAATATTGCATTTCGAGCCAATGAATAAATACTCTTTATTTTACAGTCAATATCACCACAAGGAAATGAAAATCCACTTAATGTAGAATTGGCAATGAAACTAAAATTACCCTTTTCTCTATTCGAGTTATAAGAACTATCTATTATTTCATTAAAAACTGATATGAATTCCGCTAATTCTTCATTATCGGCTTCTTGAACATATTCAAAGAAATCTTCATTATCTATTTCTGCATCATCAATAAATTTAGTCAGTATTTCCATTCTCAGTTTTCTTTTAGCTTAGCCATAACGTCTCGGCTATGCGTAGTGTGCCTGTGTTGCGCCTGCGGCGGGCATATTACGTATGAGCCATTGTTAAGGGCTGGCATTGTTATGCTGTTTTTGCTAATCTTTCTTCAATTTGCCCTACCCCAGGCATTAACAACCCTGTTTCTGAATCTAATAAATCTATTTCTCCAACAAGATACTTTATGTTTAAGTACTTGAATTCATTTGATAATTCGTCAATTGCTTCTTGACTTCCTAAAATAGAGGTAACAATTACATTCGACACATTATAATGCTGTACAATTTCATTTAAAATAGTTTTTGCAGTACAACCTGTAGCTAATACTGATTTACAAAAAATAACAGTGTCAATATTATTTACTTTCGGCAAATCTACTTTTACAATGTTTGCCTCCCAACCTTTAGATTTTCTGTCAACATCGAGTTTTGCATAAAGGGCATTTTCATAAAAAGAGCCTATCTGTTGTGCAAAAAAATCATTATCCTCAAATGTTGATACAAATAATATATTCCCAACATCAAGTTTTGAACCTAAATATTCAGCACCAGTTGGAGTCTTAATTGGTGACGATTCAAGTATAAAATGATTCGATAGAAAGACACCAAAAACATGACCTAACTTTTTGTATACTTGAACTAAACTATCTCCAGTTACATCTAATGAACGAAACTTAGACACTAAAATCTTATACAGATTATTATTCTCAATTTTTACTATTAACGCACTCATAATTTAATTCTTTATATTTTCAATTAGTTCATCCATGCCTTCGGGTCTGTCAAATACTTTCTTTTCAATTGTTAGTAACTTATCAGGTGTTTTTATAATTACTACTTCTCCTTTTAAATTAACTTGAACATCAAATATTGAAAGGTCTTTAGCGACTCTCATTCTTATCTTTTCTTGCAGAGATAAGTGTTTTGATTTATAGAAATTAACGATTTCAATAAAAAGTTCTTCATCTAACTTTTCTTTGCTAATTGAAGAAGTCACATGTTGATTTATAGGAAAAAACATTTTGTTCTCTGTGAATAATTCCTGCAAATCCTTTTGAAGTTTTTCTATCCAATACTGAGTCTGAGTGCAAAAGAAATATTTATAGTATTCAAGCTGTTCTTTAGATAAAGAACTTGGAAAACAATATGAGATAGTCAATGCATTTTTATCGAAAATTGAACCCTCTACATAATAGTGTTTAAACCAATGTAGTTTTGAATCCAAAGGAACACTTTTGTGTTTTAACCTTTCATAATCAATACGATTAAAATCCAAATCCAATACATCACCAATTGACAACATAGCTGCTAAAAATGCCATTCGAATTTTCTTTCCTGAATATATTGTATCCTGATAAAGATGTAAATTTTCTTTAATGTTTATGTTGTGACTTTCAACTATCAATGCAACAAATTCTCCTAGTCTCTTGTTCCCAGAATAGGCATCTCGAAAACTAGTATTATCTTGAATATTTTGTTCAATCCAAATACGTGATATTTTGCCGTGATTCATTCTGATAAATGTTAATTCATCTGAAATTTCTTCATCACTGTTTATATTTAGAAGTTTTTTTAATTCTGCATTCAGTTCATGTTGCATTCCAATATCATGTAAATAAATTGCAGAACACAATATGAATAATTCATATTCGTTTAGAGCAAACTCAGATTTCATAAAATCGCTCATAACACCTTCGAGCTTTTCTAAAATCCTGTTAGAATGATTTATGCTGTGGTCAGTAAAATGAAGATGTATTCTATCCGTTTGAATTTTCTCTGTGTTTATACGAATCTTCTCTATATCATTATGAAGCTCTTTATTCAGTTCTTTTAAGGAATCTATAAAATCCATCTGCTATTCTCTAATAAATTGAAATCTATCTACTTCGGTTCCATCGACTATCACCTTACTAAAAAACATTTTTTGAGGCCTAACCCAAATATCACTTGCATCTGTATTGTTTTGATAAACGACAACATTTTCCAAAGTTTCGGAATCTTTTGCAAAGTACAGAACTCGATATGTTTTGCCTTTGAAATGTTTATATAATCCTTTCTTATTCATTCTTTGTTTGTTTTTTGTGCTTGCACCAACTTATTATACACACCCTAGCACACTTATTTTTTATTTTATTAGGTATATCATTTACAGGATTAATAATTCTCCCTATTTCTCTATTATCTGTATTACCTACAGTGCGCAATAATGGCGTAGCCTTATATTTAGCTGTGGCATTTACTTCCGACAGATAGTTATTTATTATCAAACCAAACATCTTGTTTTCGCTATACTTTAAACTTTATGTAATGTAATTGAATTTATTACTGGTAATTCACCTACAATTGTTGCAAAAATCACTGCCCGATAAATGAATTACAAGTTGCACTTGTTCTTTGTTTTTAAAGAGCCATAAACTTAATAATTTTATTAAAATGTTTCGAAAAGTTAGACTACTTTTTTAAGTAAAGTAAACAGTAAATTTTAGGT
>Ga0193951_1001324_pt1 | contig 11021 bp, 6 predicted proteins | sample BB_2_MG_FD_140370 | JGI IMG/M metagenome (GOLD analysis project Ga0193951, IMG submission 140370) | Microbial mat bacterial communities from the Broadkill River, Lewes, Delaware, United States - BB_2_MG | ecosystem: Environmental > Aquatic > Freshwater > River > Microbial mats | place: USA... | reverse complement strand
GCTAAACGCCTAAGCGCTAAAATCAATGTTCAACTGGGTTCAACTGAGTCGTTTGAAGTGACTACTTTAGTTCAAGCATTAAAGCTAGAGAACGTACTGCCTTGTCCTGACTTTGTCATTGCTAGAAAACAAAAATACTATTGGCGTATTAAAGACAGACTTTTTGATTATCAAGGTAAATACCGAAAAGCCAATGCGTTTAAATAACCTGAACTATAGATAAGCAATATGACTATAGTGATTCAAGGCGACTTACTTTATGAGGTGATGATTTTTAATAATAAATAATTATCATCTTTGATATAAGTATTACTCACCAACACATTTATTCTTTGGTTGTTTTTCTTTTTAATGCCAGATCTAAAATCACAGAACAAGCAATAACATTTCTACCTTTATCAATTAAGATTGGGACAATCATTAATTTTGATCTTTAAATTGATGGGTGTCCTAATTATTTCTCTTTCTTTTTCTGAAGGGGCTTTCCAGAAGAATCGATAGGCAGCAATAAAAGTTCCTATCAACGTACAAATTATCGCAATAACTTTAACAAACTCCATGTTATTTACCTTTAATCCTCACTTTCCCTAATCCCAAGACTTTCCAATAACTGCTCTACTTCCGTACTATTTTGCGGTTGAGGCATATAACCAATAGAGTCTACTATTACTTCCAGCATATCGTCTGATAATTGAGACATTTTTAAGAAGGCTAAACCTTTATGGTAACCATCACCAATATCTTTCATGTGGCTAAGATTTGCCCTACCTTTAGCTTCCAACTCAGTTTTTATTTGTGGCAATGGTAAAGGAGTAGTTAAAATATCCGATTCCAGCCAACTAACGTAATTGTTATTAACCCTGCCTTTAATTCGTTTAACAATATTAAACAGCCTATTCCACGAGGTTTGCTTTTCGTCGGCTGAATTCAATAAATCAACAGTCCATATCTCTGAAATACTACCTCTATTTTGAATTTGTTCTCTCGTAAAACCAATATCAAACTCTAAAGTTCCAAACATGTTTCCGTTGTATGGAAAAAATGCTTCTACTCGACCCTTTTCATTGCAATTACACGGATCTTTTGAACCTTTAAGCCTTCTTCCATTACATGTATCGCAAATAGGTACCAAATTATTAAAATTAACTGCCGAGAATGGATACTTTTCTTTTGGTAAGTAATGGTCAAAAGCTGGCCTAAACTGTTGTGCAAGTGTCACGTCAGCCAGTTGCTCAATATATTCATTTATCCCACAAAAACAGCAAATTTTTCCATTCAAATTTTTGTAGTCAATCCAATGCTCTCTCAATGTATGATTAACATTAGGTAATGATGTAAATGGTGCTAATTTAAGTGCATTACTATACAAATACTCACCTAAATCTTTCATTGCTTTTTGAAGTTCAGCTGAGAAAGTTGATAAGTTTTTTATAGGAAAAGTTTTACTTAAACAAAGGGACTCAACCCTTTGGTTATTTAAGTAAACTCGGATTAGTTCTCTTCTTTCTGGGAGTTCTAATTTTCTTATTTCTTTAAATACAGCTTGAAACTTTGGTTTTATGTTATTGCTATTATTATCATGTATTGCAATAAAGTCGCTAGGAAAAAGCCGTTGTTTTAAATAACGGTTCTGACTCCTTGAACTTATAATGAAGTGCGCTAAAACATCATTTAAATACGACAAGTTAGTACTCGGTTTACTAATTGCCCACAACATCTAACATTCCTTTGTTAAGTAAATTAATTAATAAACGCTTCTCATATGAATCACCAAAACCATCAGTGAGCTGGCTTATCTTTTCCTCATCAGAATCAGTACTATCAATGATATCTCTCATGCTTTTTTTCGCAACTTCTGACACAAGTCCCTTCATATCAAATAATACCTTAAGCAATACATCAAACGATGCTCCGTATGTTTCATCTTCTAAAGGTTGATGTTCTACGCCTTTTTCATCGCGAACAAACTTAATAACATTAGATTTTTTACATGCGGAGACTAAATAAGGTGAATGGGTAGAGATTAAAAACTCAGTACTTTTTTGGCTTTCACCCAATAATTCTTCAAGTATATATATGAACTTGGCTCGCCATGCGGGGTTAAAATGACTTTCAGGTTCATCTAGTAAAAATATAGAGTCATCTCTTGCGAACAATACTGCAGAAGTAAATACCTGAATAAACTGATGTTCACCATCACTCAAGTGTTTATAGGAAGTTTCTGCTAACGGTTTATTTAAAATTACTTTTAAATACTCATCTGGAATTGAGAACACAAGATGAGGTGTGCGACCACGATTTGAAATCAAATTGATACTGCTTAACTCATATAACACTTCAAAGAATTCTTGGGGATGCTTAAAGTTACTGGTAATTACTTCTCTGGTTTTATCATTAATAACAAAGTCGAGTTCAAATCTTCTTTCTTTGTCTGCTAAATCTTTATTGAATATCAGAGCACAGTCACATAATTTTGATATTGCCTGTTCCATACGTTGTGACAGTAATATTTTATTTTTATTGGTATCTATAATTAACTGAAATGAAATTAACTGCTCAATATTAATGATTTCTGAAAACTTATTAAGCAGGTTGTTTAATGCTTTTTTAGGAGGGAAGTTATCGCGTCCTGTCTTATTTTTAAAAATGAATGCGGTTATTAATAATAGCTTGGTGGTATCGCGATCTAAAAACAACGTACGAGTGGTATCTTGAACACCAGCTTGACCATCTTCAATATCATCTTTAATTTGATTTAACTCATTACGTCTTAAATCAAAAAACAATGGGCTTATGGTTTCATTATGCCCCGAAGAATAACCAACGATGTTACTTGGTAGAATATTCTTATATTCAGCCATATCTAATACTTGGTTATCTTCCCCTACAAGCACTTGTGGCTTTTTACCAAGTACACCTATCAGTTTAATAAATCCGTATTTTCGATTAGGCCTTAGTTGATAACATAATTCAAAGTTAGCTTTACAGCTCTTTTGATCATTACTGCTGTTTGCGTACTCTCTGTTTGCATCTATGGTAAAAAATATTTCTGCAATTAACTCTATTAGCTTAGATTTACCCGAACCATTTAAACCAACAAAACATAGCGGCTCAAATTTTCGGCCTATCTCTCTACCATTAGCAAAGTTAAATTCGTAAGTTTGCGCTGCATTGTTAGGTTGTTTATATATAAGGCTTAATAACTTCATTTCTAATCCTTTACCTTAAAGCTATAATTACCCGTTTTTCCATCCCAACCAGCAATTTCGAATAATGGTTCGTTGATGCCGGGAACACCTTTAACTAACGACAACACCAAGTTTTTCAGCTCTACATAGGAATCAGAAAAGCTAGTAACCGACTGAAATTGCTCAACTGTAAATGTGGTGTCTTTTAAATCTTTAATCGCTTTTTCTACATAATCAATGTTTTTAGAACAACTTACCGATAATTCCTTCTCAACCTTAGCCGCTTCCTCTGTGCTAGGTTTCGTATTAGCTACTTCTTGTTTAGCTACCTGAGCTTTAGGTTGAACAACTTTTTTCTTAGTTGCAGCTTTTTTCTTTTTCACTGTTTTGTTTGCCAACTCAGCTTTAATTCTCTCTAATAGTACCGAAGCAGGTTCATCATTTTGATCTTGCGGAACAAGTTCACCACGAAAAGCTTTCGCTAATATTGATTGGGTTAATCGGTTAGTTCTGACTTTAGCATCGTTATACTGTTTTTCAACGATGTTAGTCATCGTGAGTAATGATTCAACTCGGCGTACGATTTCAGCTTGTTCTTCTATACTGGGTAAAGGAATTGGTAACTCTTTTATAGGTCCTAAAAACAAATTGGACTGTGCTGTAGATTTTGATTTATTTACTATAATTTGCTGTAATATTGGAGACTGTAATGAATACATTAGATATTTATTATTTTGTTCCATTAAATCAGTCTTAACTAAAGCTGCACTCCGCACCATAACGTATTCATCATCTTTATCACATAAAGTAACTCGCCCTACAGATCCTGAACATGAGATTAAAATATCGCCTTTGTTTGGATCACAGCGCTTTCTCAACTTTTGAAACTCATCTTCACCAACGTAATCGACTTTATCCAACTTTATGCCTCCGTCGATTACATTTCTAGCCGATAACAAATAACGCCCTTCTGATTCACGTTTCGGTGTTTTATGCTCACCATCCGTAACTTTAGAAGCAAGTCCACCCAGGTTTACAGCGATCCACGAAGAAGGTATTTCTAATTCAGATAATAATTCTAATTCAAGATCTTTCTTAACTAATTTCTGATTAATCAAATCAGATTTCTTTTCTAGAAGCTCATCAAAGGATGCTACTTTTGGCTCTCCTTGAATGTCACGCCATTCTTTAGTCAATTCACCAGAAGTAGCGGCGGCGAGGACGGATTGGCGGAAGCGTTTTAGGATGTTGGGGATTTTATCGAGGCGTGCTTGGGCGGTATCCACTTTAGCTAATATTGAATCAAGTTTATCAGCAATACGGATTTGCTCGTTTAATGGTGCTATCGGGAATTCAAAACTCCATAAAATGGCAGGATCAACATGAGGAATTCCAGTACCTTTAGTTTTGCTATTAATATCAGAAAATTTACTTCGTAAAAAATAATTCAAATATCTATTATTCGATGCTTTGGGCCTAATTCTCATTAGTGTTGAGCCAATAACACCAGCAACACCATTTCCTACTAACCCTGATCTTGCACCGTCCCAAACCATCAAAGAATCATTAATCTCACACTCAACACCAGAGTCTAATCTAGCGTATTTTTCATATATACCTTTTTCAAACGCCTTAATATCAAGATAAGGTACTAGATCTTCTTTACTTACAGTAGCTAAGATATTTGGCTTTTTACCTTTCTTTGAAATAGTGTCTTCACCTAAAGGTACCTGCATCCAACTTTTAGGTAATCCACTCACAGCGACACCTCATCAGCTTCTTCTGCTGCACCTAGTTCTACTAAAATTGATTTCAGTTCTGACATCGCACCTGCCATTTCTTCAATGGCTTCGTTAATCAAAACATCTGGCTCTGGCAAGGTACTCGCGTCTTCTGTGCTGTCGTCACGGATCCAAGCTAAATCAAGTGAATCGCCTTTTTTGAAGATTTCTTCTCGGGTGTAACAACGTAACCTACAAGTATCAACATTACCGATTTCGCTGCCGTTGTTATGAGTAGTGATGAATTTCTTACGTGCAGTTTCATCCACCGTTGATAAATCGCTACCAACCGCTTTATAAAACTCTTTAAAGTGATCTTTTCCTAATACAGTGCGCTTACCAAACATTGGCATGTTTGAACGTAAGTCGTAAACCCACACGTTTTTGGTTTGTGCTTTATCCTTTCTAGCGTCATCAGGCTTAGAGAAAAACAATACATTGGTTTTAACGCCAGCTGCATAAAAAATTCCAGTAGGTAAACGTAAAATAGTGTGTAAATTACATTTTTCCATTAAGTCGTTACGAATGGTTTTACCTATACCGCTTTCAAATAATACATTGTCTGGTAATACAACGGCTGCACGGCCACCAGGTTTAAGCATTTTGTGGTACATAAGGTGTAAAAAAGCGAGTTGCTTGTTACTGGTGTAATGTACTAGGTCGTCACGGGTTGGAATACCGCCGCCCATTTTGGTGCCAAACGGTGGGTTCGCTAAAATCAAACTTGCTGGCGGTAAAGCCTTACCTTCGTTTGATAAGGTATCGCCATATAAAATACCTGCATTTTCATCATCAACGGCTATGTCGTGTAGCATTAGGTTCATCATGGCTAGACGACGTGTGTCAGGTACGAGCTCCATACCAAAAAAGGTGCCGTGTTGGTATTTGTCGTAAGCTTGTTCACCTAACGATAATATGTCGTTATTCTCTTTAATATGATGGTGGGCGCTAATTAAGAAGCCACCCGTACCCGCTGTAGGGTCAACTATTACATCATCTAAAGTTGGGTTCATTAACTCAACCATCACGTTAATTAAGGTACGTGGCGTGAAGTATTGGCCTGCACCTGATTTTTTCTCGCTGGCGTTAATTTCTAACAAGCCCTCGTACATATCGCCCAAACCTTCTTCTTTGGCGCTGTACCAATCAAGCTTATCAACTTCAGTCACTAGTTTGCTTAAGGTTGCAGGTTTACGAATAACCGTGCTGGCATTAGCGTAAATGGCTTTGGTTATTTGTGATCCATGTGAACCTAGGTGAATAAGCAGTTTTTTGTATTCTTCAAGTCGTGATGCTGCATCGTAGTTTTCTAAATCTTTCCAGCGGTAACCTTCAGGTATACGCACTTCGCCTGACTGACTGTCGGTTTCGGTGTCAGTTTCTTGCACCATTTTTAAAAAGATTAAATAGGTCAGTTCGTTAATGTATTCGTGATAGGTAACGCCGTCATCTCGTAATAAATTACATAGGTTCCAAAGTTTTGCGACTAGGTCTTGCGTGCTCATAATGTATGTTTCTCTACTCTTATTTCAGAGTTTTGGGGAAATTAAATAATTTTTATTGCGCCTGCTATTAACTTTGGTTAATCAGACAACAGCGTATAAAGTTCATTGTTTAGATAATAATTGTCTTTACCTAATTTATGTTTTGTTAACACGCCAATATCAACCAATTGATTTAAATATTTACTGGCGGTATTACGGTGTATGTTTAAGTCTTGCGTTATAAATTCTACTTTAGTGTAAGGGTGCGTAAACAAGTTATTTATTAATTCGTGACTATAAATTTTTGGTAGTTTCGCTTTAATAATATGTTTAGTACTTTGCATTAAGGAAATTAAGCCTTTAATGGTTTTTAAGGTGTCTTGGCTGGTAACTTGTAAGGCTTTTAGCATAAATAGCAACCATGGTTCCCAGCTTTCTTTATTGCCGTTATTATCTCGCACCGCCTGTAACAATTGATAGTACTGCGCTTTGTTTTTATTTAAGTACCGCGACAAATACAAAATAGGTGTGCCTAATAAGTTTTGTTTACTTAGGTATAAAATATTTAATATACGCCCTGTTCTACCATTGCCATCATAAAACGGATGAATGCTTTCAAACTGGTGGTGAATAAGCGCCATTTTTACCAAATCATCGTAATCACTGAGTTCATCGTTATTAATGAAGTTTTCAAGATCGCGCATTAAATCAATTATGTGCTGGCCCGTTTGCGGCGGCGTATAAACTACCTGCGCATTTTGTTGATTAATTAACTGAGTGCCACCTTGAGTTCTAAAACCGGCATTGTTGTTTTCGATAATACGTTGAATATCAATAATGGTATTATTGGTAAGTATCCCTGTAGTTTTAATGGTATTAAAACCTGTTTCTAATACTTTAGCGTAGTTGTGAACCTCTTTAGCGCTTGACGATAAAAACTGCTGTGATTGATAGTTACTACGATATAAATCGTCTTGAGTGGTAATGATGTTTTCAATTTCAGAGCTTTCTTTCGCTTCTTGTAACGATAATGTGGCTAGTAAAAGGTATTGATTAGGCATGGTAACCGCTAAACCTTTTAGCTCACCAAGGGCTTGATGCGCCTTAGCTGTGGCTTTAAGTACGGCTTTAGTTTCTATATCACCAAGCTGTTCTAACGGTATAAAATTATAATTACAGTTCATTTTAATTGCCCTAAACCTTAAACACCAAAACCTAATACATAAACTTAAGTTAACTTAAAATAAACGTTGTTTGTGCACGTTTATTTTATACGCACACATTTTCACACTTATGTGTGCATGTATCAATAACATAAACACTTATTTATCGTTATATGTGCATATGATTCTTTAATTGTGCTTTTAAGCTAATCGAAAAGCTAAGAAGTTAAGCCCAAAGCTCTCGGTTAAAATCTAACAACACTTCGGTAATAGGTCTTTCAAACAGTTTATTAGCGCGTTTAATACCGCCAAGTTGTTGTTTAAATATGCCGTTATCAAGTGCTACATCATCTACAATGGTGGTTGCTTTCATTTGTTTTGCGATAGCTTGTAACCATTGTTTTTGCGGCGTTTTCCATTGCCGACTCGCTAGTATTTTGTCAAGTGCATTATCTACACGTGTTTCAAACGGTATTAACGCTTCGCCAATAGCTGCTTGCCTGATAAAGCCTATAATACGAGCGGCAATTTCTTCGTTTTTAACTTCGTTCCATGCTGTATGTAAGGCTTGTTCTCTAAATTTGTTTTTTTCTAATTCATACGCCAGCTCTTTAAGGCTTTGGCGAGTTAATTCCCACGGTCGTTGTATTACTGTTTGAATAGCCACTAAGCGGTTACTGTTAGCGTTAATAAAGTCGGTAAACGATTGTAGATAATCTTCAGGTTTTTGGTTGTCGCCATAACCATGGCTAATGTCGGTAACTTCGTCTTGATGAGCAGATAGGAAAATTGGGCTTGCTCCACCACCACTACCTCCTACTTTCATATCAAGTAATTCACCTAAGCCTGGATGGTTAGTAAACCATTGTGCAACTTGCTCTGGCTTCATTGCTTTTAAGTCTTCTGCGAACTCTTGCGGTGTATTACCAACAATACGTTCAAAGTTACTTGTTTGCATATCGGTTAAATGACGTTTTTTACTTTGCAATTTGGCTAAGAACTGATTTTTAGCCAGTTGTTGTAATTCTGAAGACTCTGATTGTTTAAGCTCTTGCTCAAGCTCTGAAAAGGTAATATCAACTTTAGTGACCACAGGTTTCATGCTATTTACATGTTCAAGCTGTTTATAAATATCAACAGCATCGTAAATTCTAAATGTTTCTTTGCCTATGTCGTCGCAACGGCGTGTGGCTCGCCCTAACATTTGTTCGTAAAGTATTCGGCTATTTACGCGACGTAAAAACACTAAATTACAAATGGCAGGAATATCGACACCTGTTGTCAGTAAATCAACCGTTACCGCTATATTAGGTAAACGATCATTTTTATAACGTTTAATTTTTTCTAGGGGGTTGTCGCTTGCACCTGTAATTTTTTGAATAGCATCATCGTCAATTTCACCATGATATTTTTCACAAGCTTTTTTAAATGCTTCGACAACTTGATCAGCATGTTTGTCAGTAACACAAAACACTAAGGTTTTGGCTGGAGAATAAGGATCTATTGCATCGCTCTCAATTAGCCATTTGGTTACTTCTTCTGTAAAACTAGGGGATATAACTTTTCGGTTGAATTGGGCTACATCAAAATCTAATTCGTCTGGCGTTTTATAGGTTTCTAACTTACTGTTTTGAGCATCGTAAACCTGAACCTCGTCATTAACTTCGTAATGAATGCCCTTTTCCGCTAATTTGGTATGAATACGAATAGGTGGTAAATGATCAATTAAATGTCCGTCTATAACCGCATCGGTATAAGTATAGCTATACACGGGTTCGCCAAAAATAGCGCTTGTATGTAATGCTGGGGTTGCTGTTAAGCCTATTTTGAATGCATCAAAATACTCAATAACTGCACGATATTTTGATTGGTAGTCTTCTTGGTTTCTAAATTCTAATTCGGTATCGCTTAACTCTCGATCAAGCAAGTAACCTCGATGACATTCATCAACCACAATACAGTCATATTGACCTACCCCTGGTTTATTGTCGTTATCATTAGGGTAAAGAATTTTCTGCACTAAGCCTTGTACTGTTGCTATATGTACTTTGGTTTCATCTTCTGGCTTTTTACCTACAGGTTTATTAATTTGCATACCCATAATATCGAAAGTATCTGCAAATGTTTGTAAGTTTTCCATTCGCACTTCAGTAAAGTCATCGGTTGCTTGTATACCTAATGCAGAGCGATCAACTAAAAACAATATACGTCGAAAACGTTCTGATTTTAATAAACGGTAAACTAAAGCAATACAGGTTTTAGTTTTACCCGTACCTGTTGCCATAGCAACTAAGGCTTTAGATTCGCCTTGTTTGATTGTTTTTTCAATTGCTTGAATTGCATCAATTTGGTAATCGCGCAGTTTTAAGTCGTAAGCAAAGTTCATGTCATCAAGCTTCTTATCTGCTTGCTGTGGTGTTTGCTTTAAGTATTTTTTAATTTCGCTTGGTGAGTACCAACCTTTTAATGCTCTACGGCGATTGCTGTTATCCCGAACATCTAAGAACCAGATACCACTTTCTTGCTCTAGTTGCTTTAGGTAATGACGACCATTTGTTGCGAAAGTTAATGGTACTTTAAAGTCATTCCAGGTTTCTTCTATTTCAAAGCTTCCTTGTGGCTTTAATCCATTAGCATAACGCTTTGCCTGGTCAATGGCTGAATATACATTTTTACGACTTCGTTTTGCTTCTACCGTTGCTACGGGGGTTAATCCTATAAATAATACGTAATCTGCAGGACCCGACTCTGTTGGCCACTCTGCTATCGCTTTATTTTTATTAAGTTCTGGCCTGGTACCTATAGAATAACGAAGGTTCGTTGTATCAGCTTCCCAGCCGGCTTCGTTTAGCTGTTCGTCAATAATTATGCGTGTAGCGTCTTCGTCTAAATGGAAGTTTGATTGTTCTACTCTAGATATTTCTTGTGCTTTAGCCTGATTATCTTGCTGAGCAAATGTTTGAAAATACATAACATTAGCAGCATCCATCTTCGCTCTGTATTCAGTTAACTTGTTTTCATGTTCTTCAGCGACAGATTCCCAAACGGCTTTTTCTTCCGACATTTTATCGGCACGTTGCTTTTCAGCAATGGCTTTTTGTTCTGATACTTGGTTTAACTGTTCTACTGCTGCGAGGCGATCTGATGAGCGTTGTGATTCAATTTTTAAAGAGTTGAATTTTTCTTCAAGCTCTCTAACATATTGAGAAGGATCTACCGGCTTTATAAATGGTTTAAACTTGAAGCCTTTAGCTTTATTGCTTCCAAAGGTTATATGATACCAACCACTTAAGGCACAGCCTACTTGCATACACTTAAGAGCATCTCGGTGACTGGAAGATAAGTATTCATGATTAGCAATGTTGCCTAGCTTGCGGATAGTATGAAATGCATCTTTAACATTTT
>Ga0193951_1001319_pt1 | contig 11045 bp, 9 predicted proteins | sample BB_2_MG_FD_140370 | JGI IMG/M metagenome (GOLD analysis project Ga0193951, IMG submission 140370) | Microbial mat bacterial communities from the Broadkill River, Lewes, Delaware, United States - BB_2_MG | ecosystem: Environmental > Aquatic > Freshwater > River > Microbial mats | place: USA... | reverse complement strand
TTGCGATAAATTATGAAGCCGAAAATCAGTTTTTTACTCAAAGCTTGTTCATTCCACTTACAAACAGCAATTTTCTTCGTGTAACCGACTCAAAATAGCCCGCTATTCTTTCGTCAATATACAGTTGAAACTTACTATTCGTAAGTGTTCTGAGTTCAAAATTTTACGTCGAACTCAGGTTAACTAGATAATACGTACTTTTACCTGTCATAATTAGCGCATTGCCACATGTACATTAATCTCCATACCCACCATCAAAGCTTCAATTCCGATACGCGTTCCATCGTCAATTTAAGCCTTAATCAATTAAGAAATAAAGAGGTGCCATCCACCTACTTTTCCGTGGGCCTTCACCCTTGGGACATGGCAAAATACAAAAGCAATGACCTTGCAATAATGCTTGACTACGGAACGAATAAGAATTGCATTGCCATTGGCGAATGCGGCTTAGACAAAAGCAAAGGGTCAAGTTTAAACGAACAAATAACTTTATTTATAAAGCAAGTTCACATTTCAGAAACACTTCAACTACCACTCATTATCCATTGTGTAAGAGCTTATTCTGAAATTATTAAATTTAAAAAAGACCTTAAGCCAAAGCAGCCTTGGATATTTCACGCCTATAACGGTAGCAAAGAAACCACCATGCAAGCTTTGCGGCATGGTTTCTATTTTTCGTTGGGTGAAGCTTTAAATCACCCCAACTCGAAAGCAAAAGCCTCAATCCACCACATCCCGCACGATCATCTGTTTTTCGAAACCGATGATAAGCCAAAATTAGGCATTAAATCTATCTACCAAACAGCAGCACACCTACTAGATATAGAAATACAAGCACTACAACTCATTACCGAAAATAACTTTAAGCTATTATTTAATGAAAATTACTGATATCATTAACCCCTTAGGTAGCGACTGGACAACCTGGAGCCTTACTTTACTATGCGCCCTTCTTGTTGGCATTTCAAAAAGCGGACTAAAGGGCACTGGCATGATTGCTATTCCACTTCTGGCCCACTTATACGGTGGGAAAGCCTCGGTTGGTATCTTATTACCCTTTTTACTCATGGGCGACCTCATGGCCCTTAAATTCTACTACAAAAGTGGCAATATAAAACTGATCATAAAGTTGATTCCATGGGCCGTTATCGGCATACTTGTGGCTGTATTTGTAGGCAATCAAATCAACGATACACAATTCAAACACACCATTGCAATAGCCATTATAATCTGCTTAATACTATTACTCTATAACGAGTTCAAAAGCAAAACCAACATTTCTCACTCCAAGGTTTTTAGCGGCTCCTTAGGTTTAGCTGGAGGTTTTGCCACCATGGTAGGTAATGCCGCAGGTCCTATCTTCAACCTATACCTCTTATCCATGCGACTTCCAAAAGAAGTATACATAGGCACAGGTGCGTGGTTCTATCTATTTCTCAATGCCTTTAAAATACCTTTTCATATCTGGAGCTGGGAAACCATTACCTGGCCATCCATTCAACTCAATCTGGTTATGTTCCCCATATTAATTACAGGCGCATTCATCGGAAAAAAAGTGGTAAGCTATATTCCCGAAAAGCCTTATCGATACCTGATATTTACTATCATTTCGTTATCTGCTATCTTGCTATTTTTCAGATAACATGTATCAAATAATGCTTGTCAGGTGCTTTTTATCATTTAAATTATAAGTTGAATATTGTACCTTTACGTTCAAATTACATGATTATTCGAGTACTAAATCATATTGAAATGAATGATATCAATTGGAGTGACTTGTCGTTCAGCTACATGAAGACAGATTATAATGTTAGATGCTACTACCGCGATGGCAAATGGGGTGAATTAGAAGTTCATTCCTCAGATCAGGTAAGCATTCACATGGCTGCAACCGGCTTACACTATGGCCAAGAGGCCTTTGAGGGCTTAAAAGCATTTAAAGGAAAAGATGGCAAAACTCGCCTTTTCCGAATTGAAGAAAATGCAAAACGCATGTACAACTCAGCCGTTGGAACCATGATGGCTGAAATACCTGAAGACATATTTGTTAAAGCGGTACTAAAGTCTGTGGAACTGAATAAAAGATTTGTACCACCCTATGAATCAGGCGCTTCACTATACATCCGTCCATTATTAGTTGGAACAGGTGCAAAAATTGGCGTTGCTCCAACTGATGAATATCTGTTCATGGTATTTGTTATGCCGGTTGGCCCTTACTTCAAAGAAGGGTTCAAACCAACCAACATGATGATATCGCGAAAGTACGATCGAGCTGCTCCTCTTGGAACAGGAAGCATCAAAGTAGGTGGTAACTATGCTGCTAGCTTACGCGCTGGACACGAAGCTCATTCAAAGGGCTACTCTGCTGTGCTATTCTTAGACAGTAAAGAAAAGAAGTACATTGACGAATGTGGTCCAGCCAACTTCTTTGGAATCAAGGATAATACTTATGTCACACCTAAGTCAGAATCTATCCTACCTTCGATTACAAACATGAGCTTGTGTCAATTAGCAGAAGACATGGGCTTAACAGTTGAACGTCGACCTATTCCAATTGAAGAACTCAGTACATTTGCTGAAGCTGGCGCATGTGGCACGGCGGCTGTGATTAGCCCAATTGGTCAAATAGACGACGTAGAAGATGGTAATTCATTCGTTTACAGCAAAGACGGTAAACCAGGTGAAATTTCTGAAAAACTATATAACAAGTTAAGAGCCATTCAATACGGTGACGAACCTGACAACCATGGTTGGATTACTGTAATAGAGTAAGCTTAACTTTTTAAAGCATTAAAAACCGTAACCCATAACGTTACGGTTTTTTTGTTGCTCTAAAGCGAACACATCATCCGATAATCTGTTTACCTTTGCCCAAGACTTAATATTTTAATGATAGCATGACCGATTTAAGAATTGAGAATTTAAACATAATTGCCGAGGAAGCAATCATCACACCTAATGCCTTAAAGCAACTCTATCCACTAAGCGACAAAATGACTAAAACCATTCTTGATGGACAAAATGCTGTTAAGCGTATTTTGCACAAAAAAGATGATCGCCTTTTGGTTATTGTAGGGCCTTGCTCCATCCATGATGTTAAGTCAGCAAAAGAATATGCCAAAAAACTGAAACAACTGGCAGACGAAGTCAAAGACACCTTATGCCTAGTAATGCGTGTTTATTTTGAAAAACCACGCACCACAGTAGGTTGGCAAGGCCTAATCAATGATCCACACTTGGACAATAGCTGCCAACTGGAAGATGGCTTAAAGATGGCCCGCGAGCTATTACTTTACATCACAGAACTAGGCTTACCTTGTGCCGGCGAAGCTTTGGACATTGTCACTCCCCAATACATTCAGGACTTGTTTTCGTGGACTGCCATTGGAGCACGGACAACAGAATCGCAAAGCCACCGCAACATGGCCAGCGGCCTTTCATCGGTTGTTGGCTTTAAAAATGGCACCAAAGGCAGCATCGACATCGCTATTAATGCGCGTGAATCCGTAGCAACACCACACAATTTCGTTAGCATCAACCCTGACGGTAACGTAGCAGTGGTAAAAACCAAAGGCAATCCCAATTCGCACATCATCCTTCGCGGAGGCAAGCAACCTAACTATTCCGCTGAGCACATTTCCGAATACGAAAACGAACTTCATAAAGCAGGATTAGAACCAAGAATAATGGTGGACTGTAGTCATGCCAACAGTAGCAAAAAAGCCATCAACCAATCTATCGTTTTAGATGACATTGCTACCCAAATAGAAAATGGCAACACATCCATTATGGGTATCATGATCGAAAGCAACTTAGAGTTTGGTTGTCAAAAACTTACAAATGACACTTCAAGCCTTAAATATGGCGTTTCCATTACCGATGAATGCATTGGATGGGATGAAACAGTAAAGATACTTAAAGCACTAAGAAGTCGGCTTCAAGCCTAAAATCGCTTATTTTTTAACACATACCGCACAAAGCGAAAAGCAATAGGCATGTGGTGCCAAATCGTTGAAATAATGCCGAAATAACGCCTCATAATATCAAATCGCTCTCTTAGTCCCGGAATAATATTTTGCTTCGTTAAACCACTATCTAAGAAGCGTGATAGAGTTTGCCTGGTGTTGTGCACCTGCTTTGCCATGCGCAAAGCCTGCAAGCACCATTCAAAATCGGCTGAAAACCGGTATTTTGTGTTGTACTCTTGAGCAATTTTTGTGGATACTAAAATGGACTGATGACTAACCAACATACCATTTTTAAAATCTGTCGACGACAATTGAGTTGGCGGCTGCAGACGCCTCTCACCTATTTCATTCCCTTGCTCATCAATCATAACCGTATCACCATAAATCACATCGGGCCATGCAGACGAAAAACCATTCACCATTTCAGAAACCGTCGTTTTCTCATAAATTTCATCACCTGAATTAATAAACCATAGGTAATCACCCGTGGCCATTCTTACTCCCTTGTTCATGGCATCATACAAACCATCATCAGGTTCACTAATCCACTTACTCACAACGCTACTATTGTTCTTAATTAAAGCAACCGTTCCATCATTTGATCCACCATCAATAATGATGTATTCAATGTTACCATAATCTTGTAGAGTAATGCTATCAATCGTTTTTTGTAGTGTATCTATCCCATTGTACACAATGGTAATAATTGAAATTACAGGTTTTTTCATTTACACATCCATTTTCTGATACAAGTCCTTATACAACTGCGCATATTGCATACCAATGTATTCCTCTGAAAAGGCTTGTATAATCTTTTCACGCGCCGATTTCGAGAGTTGCTCCGGCGATTTGTGATTTAAAACCCATTGTAAACCCGTTGCCAACTCTTGAACCGATCGGTGTTGTGCTAAATATCCATTTTTCAAATGATCAACAACCTCAGCTACCCCACTATTATCAAAAGCCACCACAGGAGATCCGCATGCCATCGCCTCGGCAGCCACTAAACCAAATGTTTCGTATTCGGAAGGCACGCAAATTACATCACAAGCAGAATAAATCACTGGTTGCTCAGCTTTACTCACATGGCCTAAATAAATAACTTCTACCGGAAAAGTATCCAATATATCAATATCAAATTTAGCTGGCCCTCCAAATACCACTACCTTGACGGGTTCATCAATTAAATCAAGCGCCGCAATCAGATAGTTAATACCCTTGATTTGATCGTCAATACGCGTGGCACCAAACAAAATATATTTGTCATTAGGGTTCAAGCCCAACTTTAACCTTGCCTCTTTATTATCCAAAGGCCTAAACAACTCCGTATCTATCGGATTATATATGGCTTTAACAGGCACATCCTTCCCCAAACTACTCTTCGATACTAAACCAGCTAGCCACTGACTTACTGTAACAAAAACAGTGTTATTAGAATTATAAAATGAAGACTTCGCTTTCCACATTTGACTGGACAAATCATGCGCAGAAGGTTGCTTTAGAAACGGACAAACCCCACACTTATCTTGGTAATTCGTACAATCCCAAGCATAATGGCAGCCACCAGTAATGGCCCACATATCATGCAAAGTCCATACAATTGGCTTACCCGAACCAATCAACTTCTCTAATCCTTTTAAAGACACAAAACCCTGATTAAACCAATGTATATGAATAATATCACATGATTCAATTAAAGTATTATTTAGTATATTTTCACCCGTAAAAGCTGGAGAAAAAGCATAACGGAGGCGTTTTGATTTCTCCCAACGCAAAAACATTAAACGCTCTAAAATAAACAAACCCACTTGCTTCAAACGCCCTAAATAACCAATACTTGTTGATTCAACCCCTTCCACAGGAGGCTTAACTTCACTCTGAACAAGAAAACTAACATCAATACCTTCTAACTTAACAGATTCTGCAATCTGTCGCGCAGCAATGGCGGCACCTCCACTTTGATACGTTTTATTTATAAAGAGCACCTTCAAGTCCTAGTCTTTATTATTCGTTAATAATGAAGCGTATAACTGCTTATATTGATCCACAACCACTGGCTCAGCATAGGTCAACTCAGCTTTATCCCTAGCATGCTTACCCATCTCATCCAGATCACTCACAAAAAGCGTTTCGTATATTCCTGTTGCTAAACTCAATGAATTTTTCACTTCGGCCAGGTAACCCGATTTTTTATGCGTTATCATCTCCGGAACACCTCCAATGCTAAAACCAACAACAGGTGTACCACATGCCATGGATTCCATAATCGTATTTGGCAAATTAACCTGTAACGATGGTAATACATAGCAGTCTGCCGCATTATAAAGGTCAACTAGCATCTTAGGCTCAACATGACGGTAATAGTTAATTTTTAAAGGCAACTGTTTCATCAGGCTTTTATCCATCTTACCAAAAACCACCAGCTCTGTATTTTCCTTCATCAACGGAAAACTATCCCCCAAAACATTCAGCGCTTCAATAAAATAACGCATACCCTTACGAGGATCATTCCCATTCTCTGCACCAAAAAGTACCATTTTTTTTGTTTGCGAAAGTCCTAACTTATGCCGTGAGTCCAACTTACTTTTGGGCATATAGAAATTAACATCAATTGGATTTGGGATACTGAAAAAATTCTTCTTGCGCAACAATTTACTCTCCTGTGATAAAGTCCTTAACCACCTGCTACTTGAAACAATGCTTAAATTAGATTTATTATAAATACTTCTCTTTCTAGCAAACAATCTGGCCGATAAATCCTTCTTGCCAGATTCGCGCAAATAAGGACAGTAGGAACAAAACTCCAGAAATTCCAAGCAAGTACCCGCAAAATGGCATCCACCAGTAAAACTCCACATGTTATGTTGCGTCCAAACAATTGGCTTACCACAAGACAATAAATCACCAAAAGAATCAATGGACATAAAACCGTTATTAACACAATGCAAATGGATGATATCAGCCTCTTGAACCATATGATGATTGGTAATATTAACACCCATATTAGCTAAGGAAAAACTGTACTTTGCGGTTGCATTTTTTTGATACGGTAAAAAAGAAAGGCGTTCGAGCATGAAATTTACCTTTGAAACACCCTTTGCCACAACGCCTTTACCTATTGAAAAAACACCCTCTTCTGACCGACACAGGTCTTGAACCAACAATTTTGAATCAACACCATTACGACGTAAAGCTCGATTAAGCCTATTGGCTGCAATAGCAGCACCTCCGCCCGCATCAGTCTTATTAATTTGTAGAACTTTCAAGATAGCTTCTTAGTTTCTCTGCTATAAAAATAATGATTTTATGGTATTTCCAAACGTTTTACTCTATAAGATAACTAGTTGGGAAGTTTATTTGGAAAATCGATATTATAATGTAAACCTCGACTCTCCTTACGCTTACGAGCCATTTTTATGATCAAATAACCTAAATTAATCTTATTTCGTAAATGACAGAGCTTTTCAGAAACTTTAGAATCCTGAAACAGTGCCTCTGTTTCACGGTAAATAACCTCAAGGCGATCGTAAGCTCTATCTAAACGGATATTTGATCGCACGATTCCCACATACTTGCTCATTATCTGCTGCACCTCCTTATTGGATTGGGTAATCAATATCATCTCTTCAGGATGAGAGGTGCCCTCATCATTCCAATTGGGTATACGATCATTAAATTCAACCGATTTAATGCGCTTAGCAGCATGTTCGGCCGCGGCATCAGCAAACACCAAAGCCTCAATAAGTGAGTTACTTGCCAAACGATTAGCACCATGCAAACCACTCGAAGCACACTCGCCAGCAGCATACAAATTAACAATAGAACTTCTGGCTTTTAAATCCACCTTAATGCCACCACATAAATAATGTGCCGCTGGCACTACTGGTATCATATCCTTAGTAATGTCAATTCCCAATGACAAACACTTTTTATAGATGTTAGGAAAATGTTCTTTTGTTCCTTCAGCATCTTTATGCGATACATCAAGGTATACAAACTCATCACCCGAATTTTTTAATTCATTATCAATGGCACGAGCAACAATATCCCGAGGTGCTAAACAACCTCTACTATCATACTCTTCCATAAATTGCTGTCCATTTCTACGGCGAAGTATACCCCCATACCCACGCATGGCCTCGGTTATCAAAAAAGACGGGCGCTCAGCTAAGTTATACAATGATGTGGGATGAAACTGGACAAACTCCATATTTTCAATTATACCTTTCGCTCTGAATACCATAGCTATACCATCCCCTGTAGCGATTAACGGATTGGTGGTAGTGTGGTAAACACTTCCTATACCACCTGTTGCCATCATAGTGGTTTTAGCCAATACGGTTTCTATCTCACCCGTATCCTTATTAAGCACATAGGCACCATAACATTCAATATCACGCATCCAAGGCTCAGTTACTCGTCCCAAATGGTGTTGTGTTATGATATCAACAGCAAAATGATTTTCAAAAACTGATATTGATGGATGTTGTTTCACCTCTTCGATAAGCGCCCGTTGTATTTCTGAACCGGTGTTGTCTTTATGGTGCAAAATGCGGTGCTCAGAGTGCCCTCCCTCACGGTGAAGATCAAATTTCCCCTGCTTATCTTTATCGAAATTTGTACCCCAGCTTAGCAACTGTTCAATTTGCTTAGGCGCCTGCTCTACAACCATCTTAACCGCCTCTGGATCACAAAGACCATCACCTGCTATTATGGTATCTTCTATATGTTTTTCAAAGGAATCGGGCGCATAGGTAACAGATGATATGCCACCTTGTGCGTAAGCAGTATTTGTTTCTTTAAGTTCAGTTTTACTAATAACAGCCACCGAACCAAATTTAGCTACCTTAAGGGCATAACTTAATCCTGCAATGCCCGAACCAATTACTAAAAAATCAAATTCTCTCCTCATTCCGAAAAACTTTGTACAGTGTACAAATGTAGAAAGTTTTCGATATTATACGGGTTATATGGGCTGAAAAGAGTAATAGTAGTCTTCTAAACGTTTTAGACTCAAACTATCCCCCTCAAAATAATTTGGTATAACTACAAAATGTCAATCTTTGGACAACCAATCTTCACAGTTACTTACAATTTTAAATTTATGGGTAATGCTAAAGATGATTTTTAATAACGTGACATAAAACAATACAATAATGGACTTGTTATTAGAGGAAAACACATCCAACCTTTGTTGAAAAACACACTCATCATATTGCTTGGCCTAGCCAGTATAACAGCATCCTTAAGCGATAGCTTTACCCTAATGGCATTTAAAATAGACCAAGAATACATTGCCAAAAACCTTTGTATAGAGAAAGAAGTTGAAAACAATTCCTGTCAAGGGTGTTGCCAACTAAAAAAGCAATTGGCGAAAAACAAGACACAGGATACGGCAATTCCAGATCAAAAAGAACGGAAACTTCAAATTGATTTCTTCTCTGCACAACTTAATATAAACTCACCTGACCTATCAAGCCAAACAATCCCACATCTCTATATCTATCAGGTTATTATAATTGGTTTTCTTAGCCAAATTTTCCATCCTCCCAAACTGCTATAACTCTTTCGGCATAATTATTTTAAAGCATATCAACATTTTCTAACATCTTAGAGAAAAGACTGATCATGCCAATATATTACATCGTCTATTAAAGAAAAATGCAGTATTATAAAATATCACTCATCCTAATTTTAAGCTTGGTGACATCCATCTTAAATGGCCAAAACATTCGCTTGTTAGATGCACAACAGCATACAGCAATCGTTAACGCCACCTACCATTATGGTACACAACAAGGCATTTCAGACCGAAATGGGATCATACATTTAAAACCCGAGGGCGCATCATCACTACGTATTTCACACCTTAACTATGGTGATAAAATCATTGATAACAAGCAAGTTAAAGAAGTTCTTAAGAATGGTAAAATCTATTGGAAAAATCGCACTTATGAATTGCAACCGGTGAGTATAATCGCCCTTCATCAAGCCCTATCAGATTCACTTACCATTCATTTTAACAATAAAAATCGCTTATCACACGATGCAGCCGCGGTGTTGAGTCAGGCACCAGAAATTGCCCTTATTCGAAAAAGCGGTAGCTATGGCTTTGATCCTGTTTTACGCGGTTTTAAATACGAACAACTTAACATTGTAATGGATGGTGCGCAGAGTGCCAATGCGGCTTGTCCTAATCGCATGGATCCTCCCAGCAGCCAAATGCCCGTTAACATGCTAGCGCAAATAGACATCCTTAAAGGCCCCTACTCCTTACGCTATGGCAATGCCATTGGCGGAACGATAAACTTTAGAACGGCACAGCCCTCTTTTTCGACTCATAAAAATGTTAATGGCAGGTTATCGGGCAGCTACGAAAGCAATGGAGGCACCTACCGTAGCGAAGGGCTTGTGGGTTTCAATGGCCAATGGCACGACATCAAAATATTTGGTTCCCTATCTGAGGGTGATGCTTATGAAGATGGCGATGGCCACAAAGTACAGTCTGCCTTTTATCGCAATAACATTGGTAGTATCATGGCCTTCCGCTTAAACCCAAAACAAACGCTAAGCCTTAATGTGAGCCATAACTATGCGAAAGATGCTGAATTCCCAGCTTTGCCAATGGATTTACGTAAGGACAATACCTGGTTGAGTAGTGCAAAGCACTCCATTCGCTTTTCAAACAAAAAGATAAACGAATGGAATACCAGCATATACACCACCTATGTTGACCATGCGATGGATAACTTCGACAAAGATCTTAACCCTCGAATTGTAGATGCCGAAACTCTTGCCAAAACCATTAATTACGGTGGGCGCACTGAAGGGCATTGGACATTTTCATCCAATCACCTGTATGTAGGAATAGACTACCGAGCAGACGTTACGGAAGGCGAAAGAAGTCGGCATTTTTTAATGGGGCCCAACTCTGGCAGAACAATGATTGATAACATTTGGCAAGAAGCCAACATCCATAAAACAGCCGTTTTTGCAGAGTTTCAGCACGTAATGAAACAATGGCATTTTGTGTATTCAGGGCGTGTGGAGCACAACAAAGCCACTGCCGATCGACCC
>Ga0193951_1001318_pt1 | contig 11049 bp, 9 predicted proteins | sample BB_2_MG_FD_140370 | JGI IMG/M metagenome (GOLD analysis project Ga0193951, IMG submission 140370) | Microbial mat bacterial communities from the Broadkill River, Lewes, Delaware, United States - BB_2_MG | ecosystem: Environmental > Aquatic > Freshwater > River > Microbial mats | place: USA... | reverse complement strand
CTCTGATGGAAAAGTAACTCACGAAATTGACGCACGTACATCTGATGCTGTTTCATTGGCATTGAGGTTTAAAAGTGCTGTATATACTACCGAAGAAATATTAGATAGAGCGGGTATCGTTTTAGATTCTGAAGCATCTGCATCGGAAACTCCTTTTGATGATGATGACGATGATGAAATGATGATAGAGGAAGGTAAAAAAAGTTCGTTGGCAGATATTTCTTTATCTGATCTTAACAATATGCTCGATGAGGCTATTAAAGAAGAAAATTACGAATTTGCTACCAAGGTGCGCGACGAAATTGAACGCAGAAAGAAATAATCAGACATATTAAATATTTATAATGAGGAAAGTTTTATTTGTTTTGTTCACAGCTATTTCTATGTTGTGGGCTAGCTCAGTTTATGCTCAAGAGATAGATAGTGTTGGCCAAAACCAAACAGTTGTTGATACAACAATTAGTAATCATTCAGATTCTGAAAATATAGCATCTGTTGATACCGCAAGTGTTGCTAAAGGTAATATTTTGCCTGCTAGCAAGGGGTTTAATTTGAATTTTATTAATATTCTTAGAGCACTTCTAGGAATGGTTGTTTTGGTTGGTGTGGCTTGGCTTTTTAGTGCCGACAGGAAATCAATTAATTGGAAAGTTATTGCTATAGGACTGGGTATTCAAGTGTTATTGGCAATTGGTGTATTACAGGTTCCTGTAATACAATCTTTTTTTGAAGTTGTTGGGAAAATGTTTGTTAAGATCTTAGATTTTACACAAGCGGGTACTCAATTTTTATTCAAAGCCTTTGTTACAGGAAAGATAGAAATGCCACTTGTGAACTTCGCTGTAACAATACTTCCAACCATTATTTTCTTTTCTGCTTTAACAAGTATTTTATTTTATTTTGGAATTATCCAAAAGGTGGTTTATGTTTTAGCATGGGGATTAACAAGAGCTTTAAAATTATCGGGTGCTGAGAGTTTGTCAGTAGCAGGAAATATCTTTCTTGGTCAAACAGAGTCGCCACTTCTTATCAAGCCTTATTTAGAAAAAATGACTAAATCGGAAATATTGCTGGTTATGTCTGGAGGTATGGCTACTTTAGCAGGAGGTGTATTAGCTGTTTATATTTCGTTTTTAGGTGGCGATGATCCTGTTCAGCGATTAATGTTTGCAAAACATTTATTAGCCGCATCAATTATGGCAGCTCCTGGAGTTGTTGTAATTTCTAAAATATTATATCCGCAAACAGAAGAGGTTAGTGCGAATGTTGAAATAACAAAAGAGAAAATTGGAAAAAATGTTCTTGATGCTATTTCTAATGGTACTACTGAAGGTTTAAAACTTGCCGTAAATGTTGCTGCAATGTTACTTGTTTTTATTTCGCTTTTGGCAATGGTAAATTATACATGTCTAAAGATTGGTGATTGGACTTCTATTAATAGTTGGATTGCAGATGTAACAAATGGACAGTATCACGAATTTTCGCTGCAATTTATTTTAGGATATGCTTTTGCTCCGCTTATGTGGCTTATTGGTGTTGATTCGGCTGATATTACTCTTGTTGGACGTATGCTTGGTGAGAAGATTATTATGACAGAATTTATTGGTTATATGAGCCTTTCTGATCTTAAGGCAGCAGGTGCTTTTGCTTCGCCAAAATCAATTATTATGGCAACATATATGTTGTGCGGATTTGCAAATTTTGCATCAATAGGAATTCAGATTGGTGGTATTGGTTCTCTTGCTCCAAATAAAAGAGTTTTGCTTTCGCAATTTGGATTAAAAGCTTTACTTGCCGGTACATTAGCCTCGTTAATGTCGGCTACTATTGTTGGTGCAATTCTAGGATAATTAAAATCTATAGATATGAACAGAACATTGTTATTTTTTATTTTGCTTTTTTTGTTTTTAACAGTAAATGGTCAATCTCAATCTGTAAGCCAGCCTAATTATGAGCCTATTCCAGATGCAGAGCACGACTATTTGATTACAATTACCACTCGTTTAGGTAAAATTAAATTGATATTGTTTGACGAAACTCCTGAGCATAAAAAAAACTTTGTTCGTTTAGTAAAGCTTGGTGTTTATGATGGGACTGACTTTTATAGAGTTATTGATCATTTTATGATTCAAGGAGGTAATCCTAGGTTTAAGAAAAATCCAAATCCTAAAGATTTAGAGTATCTGAAAGCTGGGGGAATGATGCCTGAAATCAGGAAAAATATAAAGCATTTATATGGATCTATAGCGTCGCCCAGTAGTGAGCCTGGTGTAAAAAGTAATAGCGCTCAGTTTTATATTGTTGAAAATAGAAATGGAGCTCCTCATTTAGATGGCAAGTATACTGTTTTCGGGAGAGTTATGAGTGGTTTTGAGACTATTTCGAAAATAGCTGAAGTTGAAACTAAAGAGAGAGATAGACCTGTTGTTGATGTTTGGATGAATATAAAGGTAGAAGTTGTTTCTAGAGCTGAGATGGCAAAATATTATGAAATTGAATATTAAAATATAAATAGATTAAAGGGGAAGTCTACTGCATTAATTTGTAGTAGACTTTTTTTTATATTGAGAACGTTAATGGTTATCAGGTTTTTTTATAAGTATGTCAAATAGGTTTGCAGGTTAATTTTTTAGATTGTTTTTTGTACCTTAAATCAGTTTGTAATTAATTCTATTAAAATGCAAAAATTTACAACTCCTTTTCAAAAATTTTTCAAGCTAGAGGCTTCAGGAAGTATTATTCTTTTGTGTTGTGCTCTTGTTGCAATTATTATCAGTAATTCTAGTATTTCTGAAATTTATTTTTCGTTGTTTGAACAGAAATTGGTAATCGGTTTTGGAGAATTTATTCTTTCTAAACCTTTAATTCTTTGGATTAATGACGGTTTAATGGCGCTTTTCTTCTTTGTTATTGGATTGGAGATTAAGCGTGAGATAAAGTATGGTGAGTTGTCGACTGTACGAAAGGCAATGCTGCCCATTTTTGCTGCAATTGGAGGAATGGTTATTCCTGTAACAATTTTCGCAATTCTAAACATGGGTAAATCTGGTGCTGAAGGATGGGGTATTCCAATGGCAACTGATATTGCTTTTTCGTTGGGAGTGCTTATGTTGCTTGGTAAGCGAGTGCCGTTAAGTTTAAAGATATTTTTAACAGCGTTTGCTATTGTCGATGATATTGGTGGAGTTTTGGTAATTACTTTCTTTTATAGCTCTGCAATTGTGTGGAAATATATTTTGATAGCCTTTGCTTTATACTCTATTTTAGTTTTTTTGAATTCTTTAAATAGGTATTCAAAATATGTTTGGTCTATTATTTCTATTGTGATATGGGTTTTGTTCCTTAAGTCTGGTATTCATCCTACAATAGCAGGTATTATTATAGCATTTACAATTCCTGCAAACAGAAAAGTTAATTGCAACGTTTTTGCTTTTTCGATGACTAAAAAGATACAACGGTTTCACGACAATAGAGATGATTCTCATTTATTGACTAAGCCTCAGTTATCAGCATATAGTCAGATGGAAGAATTAATGAGTAATACTCAACCTCGATTACAACGTATAGAAAATAAACTTCATGGATGGGTAGTTTGGTTGATTATGCCAGTTTTTGCTATTGCAAACTGTGGTGTTGTTTTATTTGATTCAAATGGACAGTTATCAGGGAGTTGGTTGAGTTTAACTATAGCCTTAGCATTGATTTTTGGTAATGCAATAGGTATACCGCTGTTTAGTTGGATTGCTATAAAACTAAAAATAGCCGAATTGCCTAAAAGTATAAGTTTTAAACATCTTATTGCTGTTGGCTTTCTTGGAGGAATAGGCTTTACAATGTCTCTTTTTATTAATAGTTTAGCGTTTACTGATGTTCAACTGATTAATAATGCAAAGATTGGTATTATAGCAGGATCGCTTGTTTCAGGGTTGATTGGGTATTTTCTTCTTAAGAAGATTCTAAAATAAATTGTAATATAAAGCGACCCTCCAATTTTTTAGAGGGTCGCTTTAGTTATGATGGTTATTGTTTTTTAGAATTAATTCTCATTCCGTAGAAAGAACGGTAAACAAAAAATAGCCCAATTGCTAATAGTATTAATCCGATATATTTGGTGTAATCCGTTGATCCGTTTGAATTAGCTTCTGCTGTCATGTGAATGGCAATCTCAACCGCTAATAATCCAAATAAAGTAGAAAACTTAATAACAGGATTTAGTGCAACTGATGATGTGTCTTTGTATGGATCGCCAACAGTGTCGCCAATAATAACAGCTTCGTGTAAAGGTGTGTTTTTTTCTTTTAAATCAACCTCTACGTACTTTTTAGCATTGTCCCATGAACCTCCTGCATTAGCCATATATATAGCTTGGAATAAACCAAAAATAGCAATAGAGATTAAGTAACTAACAAAGAAATTTGGATCGAAAAAAGCAAAAGCTAAAGTTAGTGAGAAGATAACTGCAAAAATATTCCACATTCCTGATTGTGCATATTGGGTACATATTTTTACTACAGCAATTGAGTCGTTTATATCAGCTGATTCTTTGTCGAGGTTTATATTTTTTTTGATATACTCTACAGCTCTGTATGCTCCAGTGGTAACAGCTTGCATAGAAGCTCCTGAAAACCAAAAAATAACAGCTCCGCCTGAAATGAATCCTAGTATAACAGGGGCGTCAGTTAATTCAAGAGCTAAAAGTCCCATCTTTTTTAGAACTAAAATAATTGCAAAAATCATTGTTGTAGCACCAATAACTGCCGTGCCAATAAGTACAGGTTTAGCTGTTGCTTTAAATGTATTTCCTGCCGAATCGTTTTCTTCTAAAGAGTGTTTTCCTTTTACAAAATCGGGGGTAAAACCAAATTCGTCTTCTATTGACTTATGAATGCCTTCAATATGTTCAATTCTCGATAATTCAAAAACCGATTGGGCATTGTCAGTTACTGGTCCATAACTGTCAACGGCTATTGTTACAGGTCCCATTCCAAGGAAGCCGAATGCAACAAGTCCGAAAGCGAAAATTGCAGGGTATGTCATAATTGAGTCAAGTCCAAGTGTACTTGTGTAGAAGGCGCCTGTCATTAGAGCTACAATTGCCATTCCTTTCCAGAACGCTGAGAAATTACCTGCTGTCATCCCTGAAAGAATGGTAAGAGAAGGGCCGCCCTCACGCGAAGCTTGAACAATTTCGTGAACGTGACGTGACTTTGAACTGGTAAAGGCCTTTGTTAATTCTGGTATAATTGCTGCTGCCAAAGTTCCAAAGCTAATAATTGTAGATAGTTTCCACCATAATCCTGGTGTTTGAAGATGATTTAACAGTAAATAGCTTACTGCGTAGGTAATAATTATTGATATAATTGAAGTTGTCCAAACAAGTGATGTTAATGGATTTTCAAAGTTGAATTTATCTTTGGCTGCATATTTTGCTCTTGAAATAACTTGATTTATGCTGTAAGAGAATATTGATGTGAAGACCATTAAAATGCGCATGGCGAAAATCCAAACAATAAGGGTGCTTTGTAGGTCAATGCCCATTGCAAGAACAATAAAAGAGATCAATGCAACTCCTGTTACTCCATATGTTTCAAAACCATCGGCGGTAGGTCCAACACTGTCACCAGCGTTATCGCCAGTACAATCGGCAATAACTCCTGGGTTACGCGGATCGTCTTCTGGAAGGTTAAAAACAATCTTCATAAGATCGGCACCTATATCGGCAATTTTTGTAAAAATACCTCCAGCAATTCGCAGGGCGCTTGCCCCAAGTGATTCACCAATAGCAAAACCAACAAATGCTGCACCTGCGCTCTCGCTAGGCATAAATAGCAGAATAATGAGCATCATTATTAGTTCAACAGTAATAAGCAGAATACCAACACTCATTCCTGCTTGTAGAGGGATTGATACTACTTCCCAAGGTTTCGATTTTAACGAAGCAAATGATGTGCGTGCGTTTGCATAAGTGTTTATTCTGATACCAAACCAAGCTACTCCATATGATCCTAAGATTCCTAAAACAGTCCAAAGCATAACTAGACCTACTTTTCCTATTGGCATGTTGCTCAGTACATAGAAATAGTAGAAAATTGCCGATCCAATAATTGCGAATAGAATTATTAGGAATTTTCCTTGCTGTAATAGATAGGTTTTACATGTTGCATAAATAATGGAAGCTATGTCTAGCATCGATTTATGAGCAGGTAGTTTTTTAATTCTAGAGAATTGCACTAAACCAAAAAGCATCCCTAAAATAATTACTAAAATGCCATAAAATAGCAAATGCCATCCATCGATACCAATAGAAGGAAAGAAACTCTCTTTCAGATTTGGAATAGGCAGATCGGCTTCGCTTCCGAAAACTAAAGCTGGAATTATTAGTCCCAATAAAAATAATGTAATTTTCTTCATAAGAATTAGGGTATTTGTTTGTTATAGTTTTCTAAAATATTTGCAAAAACATTATCAATCAAGCTATTTAGTGTTTATTTTAACAGAGTAGTGATTTTTGTCTTTTTAGTTAGGCTAGAATTGCTATATTTACTACCGAGGAAAAAGTTTTTGTTATCAAAGGTTAATTATTAAGCCATGTTTATTTATGGTTTTATTTTTTTTAGATAGGTGGAAAAAATATTTTTCGGTCTACAATTTTGAAATTCTGAGTGTTCAGTTTTTTTTTGTCTTCGAAGAAAAAAAAACTTTAATATTTTTTTCAAAAGGTGTTGCACAGTTAAAATCTTTGACATATTTTTGCATCCGCATTGAGGGAATAACCTCACTGAAACTTTAAGTTGGTCCGTTCGTCTAGGGGTTAGGACGCCAGGTTTTCATCCTGGTAACAGGGGTTCGATTCCCCTACGGACTACTTTTTTTGTATAATAGTTTTTTAAGATTATAAAAATGGCAAATCATAAGTCAGCAATTAAGAGAATTAAACAGAACGAGAAAAAAAGATTGCACAATAAGTATTATGCAAAGACTACTCGTAATGCTGTTAAAATGTTAAGAGATCTTACTGATAAGGCTGAAGCTCTAGCTCTTTTGCCAAAGGTATCGTCTATGTTAGATAAATTAGCAAAGATTAATGTTATTCACAATAATAAGGCTTCTAACTTAAAGTCGAGCTTAGCAAAACACGTTAATGCATTGTAATAACAGTTTTAAGATATTAAAAGGGTATTCATAATTTGAATACCCTTTTTTATTTTAAATAAATGCCAAGTTATTTGATAGATAGGAAAATTTATATAATTTTGCAGTTCGAAATCTTTTGCATTGGCTTATAAAGAGTTTCTTAATGAATTAGAAACCGCCGTGTAAATTAAAATGAAAAACAAAGAATAAATGTACGCAATTGTTGAAATCGCAGGAAAGCAATTCAAGGTAGAAAAAGATCAAAAGGTCTATGTACACCGTTTGGAGGCTGAAGAGGGAGCGCAAGTTGAGTTCAACCAAATTATGTTGGTAGACAACGACGGTACTGTTAAAGTAGGAGTTCCAACTGTTGAAGGTGCTAAAATCACCGCTAAAGTTTTGTCTCACCTTAAAGGTGACAAAGTAATCGTTTTCAAAAAGAAAAGAAGAAAAGGTTACAAGAAGAGAAACGGACATCGTCAGTATTTGACTCAGATCCAAATTGAAGAAATTGTTGCGTAATTTTAAAAAAGTTTAAACCATGGCACATAAAAAAGGTGTAGGTAGTTCGAAGAACGGACGCGAATCGGAAAGTAAACGATTAGGTGTTAAATTGTTCGGCGGTCAAACTGCCAAAGCAGGAAATATTATTATTCGTCAGAGAGGTACTCAGCACCACCCAGGCGATAATGTAGGAATGGGTAAAGATCATACTCTTTTTGCTCTTATCGATGGAACTATTAAGTTCTACAAAAAAAGAGACAACAGATCTTATGTTACTGTAGAGCCTATTCAACAGTAATTCTCGAAAAAAATAAAAAATCTCCTGTCTATTATTAGGCAGGAGATTTTTTTTGCTCTATTTTTTGGTACTTTTGTGTTTTACAATTCCCTAATAAGGTTTTTTGTTAACGATAATAAATCGATATATGCTTACATTAAAACTCATACAAGATAATCCTCAAGAGGTTATTGATAAGTTGAAAATTAAAAACTGCAACGCTCAGGAATTAGTTAATGGAATTATTTCTGTTGATACCTCTCGTAAATCGTTGCAAACAGAATTAGATGGTGGTCTTGCCGAAATGAATTCTATTTCGAAAGAGATTGGTATCTTATTTAAAGAAGGTAAGCGCGATGAGGCCGATAAGCTTAAAGAGCGCACTGCTGAGCTAAAAGAGAACAATAAAATTCTTGGTGATAAACTTGCTGAGGCTGAAAAAGAGCTTCACTCGCTTTTAATTCAATTGCCTAATATTCCTCATCCATCGGTGCCTGCTGGTAAAAGCGATGCCGATAATGTAGAAATACGCTCGGGTGGTGTTATGCCAGAGCTTGCAGGCGATATTGTTCCTCATTGGGAGCTTACAAAGAAATACGATATTATTGATTTCGAACTAGGAACTAAACTTACCGGTGCTGGTTTTCCTGTTTACAAAGGTAAAGGTGCTCGTTTCCAGCGTGCTTTAATTGCTTTCTTTTTAGACGAGGCAAATAAAGCTGGTTATACCGAGGTTGTTCCTCCTTTGATGGTTAACGAAGACTCTGCATACGGAACAGGTCAGTTGCCCGATAAAGAGGGACAGATGTATCACTGTACCGAAGATAATCTGTATTTAATTCCTACAGCTGAGGTTCCTGTTACAAATATTTTTAGAGATGTTATTTTAGATGCTAAGCAGCTTCCTGTAAAATATACTGCATACACTCCATGTTTCCGTCGCGAGGCAGGATCGTATGGTAAAGATGTTCGTGGTTTGAACCGTCTTCACCAGTTTGATAAGGTTGAGGTTGTGCAGGTGGCTCATCCAGATAAATCGTACGAGGTACTTGATTCGATGGTGGCTTATGTTGAGGGAATTGTTAATAAACTAGGTTTACCTTACAGAGTTTTACGTTTGTGTGGTGGCGATTTAAGTTTTACATCGGCTTTGACTTTCGATTTCGAAGTATACTCTGTTGCACAAGAGAAGTGGTTAGAGGTTAGTTCGGTTTCTAACTTCGAGTCGTATCAGGCAAATAGATTAAAGCTTCGTTACCGCGAAGAGGGTAATAAAAAACCTGTATTAGCTCATACATTAAATGGTAGTGCTTTGGCTTTGCCAAGAATTATGGCTGCTCTTTTAGAGAATAATCAGACAGAAAAGGGTATTCGTATGCCTGAGTGTTTAATTCCTTACACAGGATTTGAGTATATAGATTAGTCCTTCGACTCTGCTCAGGATGGCATTCGGCTTCATCCAGGAAGATATATAATATTTTACCGCTAAGACGGAAAGACGCTAAAATTTAGCTGCTTGACGACTTAGCGGTTTTTTAATGAATATTTGGAAGCTATTAATACTTGAGTTGGGTGTAATAAAACCTCCCAATCTGTGGGAATTGGAGAGGTATTTAGCTTATTGTACTTTTGTATGTATTTATAACATCATTTAGTTTTTTCATAGCTAATCCAACAATTCCAATATCATCTACCCAACCTACAACAGGGATAAAATCGGGAATAGCATCAATAGGAGAAATTACATAAATTATAGCACCAATTATAATGGCTTTTGCCCAACCATCAATATGGAATTTTCCAGCAAATGAATCTTTAAGCATGCTTAACAATAGTTTAAAATTACCCATTTGTTCACCTAATTTACTAGCTTTCTTCTCTGCTTTTTCAATATCAGATGGTTTAATATCTTTTGTTTGATATTTATTGAACTTTTCTTCTGCCCTTTTTTGTTCTTTAGTGTTCATAATAACTTATTTAATAAAAAGATTGTTTATTAATTCTTTCCTTTTGGTAGTTATTCCAAATTTTGATGCATATCTATCCAGTATATTAAATTCTATTTCGGTAATTGCTCCATCTTCAAGCACCTCCTTTAGCTCATTAATATACTTTAATTCATCTTCCGAGTATAATTTTGACATAACTTGATTCTCAATTTCAATAGCTTTTTCTTCAGAAATACCATATTTGGAAAGTTTTCTATTTAGAACTTTTCTCTCATGTTTATCTATAAAACCATCGTCCTCAAGCATAAACATAAGTTCTTCAATATAATTCTCAATATTTGGATTTGATGAATCAATTTTTGAAACTTTACTTTCTTTTACATGAGTTTCAGACTGAAAGTCTACAGATATATTAAATTCATATTTAGTCTTAGACAAACTGCAACTTTCTTGTTCGCGATTATATTTTACATTTGCTTTTGTTAAGAGTGTTTTTACTTCTGCATCTACATTTAGTAATTGATTTTGTGAGAAAAAATCATTTTCAAAACTTGTAATTGTTTCTTCATGTGTGTTTATATTTCCGTTTAATCTTTGATTTGCTAATCTTTGCCAGCTTAATTCAGTTTTAAACCATATAACATCCTCAGGAATAAATGGCGCTTTAATAGGGTTGAAAATCTGTTTCTTTTCAATATTTAAACTAGAGTCAAAAGAATTTTGAATTCTTTCATTTTTTTCGATACCGACTTTTGCATCAATCAACTTGTTTCCAATATTTCCTTCCGTATTTAAATTAGATTTTGATGACTCATCAGTGACTTTACTATTACTAGATGATATTTCAATTTTTGTTGCACCCAAACATTGGAGTAAATAGGTGAATTCATTTACTCTATCTAAAAATAGTTCTTTTTGAAAATTCTTAAGTGGTAAATATAAATTATTCCTTAATGGATGACATGCATAAACTTCGTTGATATGGGGGTGTCCAATCGGGAAATTTATAAATTTTGGTAATTGGTTTATTTTGATGGTTACCATTTCTTCTGATGAAGTATGGTAAATATCGTTACCAATAAAAATTAATTTGCGTTCTTCAAGAGGAATAGTTAAGAAATCATCCGCAATTTTCTCGTAGACCTCATCTTTCAACTTGATTATTTCATCTGTTTTTTCTCTATT
>Ga0193951_1001316_pt1 | contig 11061 bp, 9 predicted proteins | sample BB_2_MG_FD_140370 | JGI IMG/M metagenome (GOLD analysis project Ga0193951, IMG submission 140370) | Microbial mat bacterial communities from the Broadkill River, Lewes, Delaware, United States - BB_2_MG | ecosystem: Environmental > Aquatic > Freshwater > River > Microbial mats | place: USA... | reverse complement strand
GGTACATGTCCAGATTGGCACAATGGTAAAGGTCATAAGGCATGGTTATTTATAGATGAAATTAGCATCTTATAATATCTCGGATAAGCAATTATTTGATACTTTTGGGGTTTATAAAAAGGTTGTATCTTAATTTACCGTAAACACAAACTTCCAATTAATGAGGTTAATAAGGCTATTTTTACTGTTAGTGGCGCTTTTTACATGCTACCATATGAATGGTACCAATGCGCCTAAAGACACGGTCATATTACAACTCAAATGGAAACATCAATTTCAATTTGCTGGTTTTTATACGGCCATTGAAAAGGGCTATTATGCAGATGAGGGTCTTCATGTAATTGTTAAGCCAGGCGGTCCTGGTGTAAATTTTATAAAGGAAGTGGTGACGGGTCGAGCTCATTTTGGCCTTGAATCATCTTCCTTAATTATTGCTCGCAACAATAACATACCAGTTGTTGCTTTAGCGGCTATATTCCAGCACTCGCCCGAGGTCTTAATCGCACGTAAAGATTCTGATATCAAGCTTATTAAAGACATCAAAAACAAACACATCTCTCTAGGAAATAGCGGATTATCATCCACCAGTGCCCTTCTTAAAAAATTTAATATTTCGGAAGATAATTTCCAATATGGCAACTCCACTTCTCTTATTAAAGATTTAATAAATAAGGAAACAGATATCATAGCAACCTACATTACTGATGCCCCTTATATCCTAGACAAAGCAGGTATTGAACAAACACACTTTAAACCCAGATCATATGGCATTGATCTTTATGGCGATGTTTTATTTACCTCTCAGATGCAGGTAGAGAATAATAAAGAAAGAGTGGAAAACTTTATTAAGGCCTCGTTAAAAGGTTGGCGCTATGCCATGGATAACAAAGAGGAAACAATAGAGCTCATCAGTGAAAAGTACAATTCTCAATTACCCCGCGAACAACTACTGTATGAAGCGACCATTATGGAAGATTTAATTATGCCCAAGCTAATTCAACTGGGGCATATGAATCCGGATCGTTGGCAATACATTGGCGAAACTTATGTGCAACTAGGCAAACTACAAAGGCAATTTTCGATTGAAGGTTTTCTATTCGAGGATTACCTGTTTTTTAATGACAAAAAGACCAAAAAAATTCTCTACATCTTAATTGCTATTGTAATCATATCATTGGTTAGCTTAGTCACTTTTTTCCTGTTTAACCGTCGACTAAAGAAAGCGGTTCAATATCGCACGCAATTGCTTTCGAGCACCAACCATCAACTAAAAAATGAAATTAGCAGTCGAAAACTCGCACATACCAACCTTACCTTAAGCGAAGAGCGGTTTAAACGCTTATTTGAAGATTCGCCAATTTCATTATGGGAAGAAGACTTTAGTGCTATCAAGAGGCTACTTGATGAACTCACTAAAGGTGGTGATATAGATTTAGAACACTACATAAAAAACCACCCTGAGTTTGTGAAAGAATGTGCGAATCAGATTAAAGTTACAGATATCAACGATGCCACCTTAAAATACATGGAGGTGGACAACAAAGAAGAAATCATAAATGGGCTAAGTCGCGTCTTTTCGGAAGACACTTTGGGTAATTTAGCTGAAGAACTCATTGCCTTTTACAACGGCAATTACCTGTACGAAACAGAATCTGAACACATTACATTTAAAGGCAATAGAATTCATGTATCAATTACTGTGAAAATACTTGAAGGGTATGAAAAGAGCTGGAGTAAGGTATTTGTCTCTCTTCTTGACATTTCGGACCTTCGCAACACGACTCAACAGTTAAAAAACAAGGAAATACAGCTTATTCAGCAAAACGAAGTACTTAAAGGCATTAACCTTGAACTTAAAAAAGCCAAAACGAAAGCTGAAGAAAGTGATCGACTTAAATCTGCGTTCTTATCCAATATGAGCCATGAGATTAGAACGCCCATGAATGGCATTATTGGCTTCACAGATCTCCTCAAAGACGAATACCTAACGGTAGAAGAAAATGCACGCTACCTCGATATTATAGAGGAAAATGCACAACAGTTATTACGCATTATATCCGATATTATTGACATTTCTAAAATAGAAGCTTCACAATTACACATCGAGAAATCAGATATCGATATCAAACACCTCTTTAAGCACTTACACGAAGTATTTACGGTAAGAATAAATAGAATTGCACAAAATAAGCTAGATATCAATTATCATATTAGCTCCGAACTACCCGACAAACTCTACATCTCAAGTGACATAACTCGCTTGAGGCAAGTCATTACCAACCTGCTCGAAAATGCCATAAAGTTCACAGAACATGGCCATGTTGAGTTTGGCATTAAACCGGCCAAAACGAAAGGTTACCTCTTATTTTACGTTAGAGATACTGGCATTGGTATTCATCCCGAACGGGTAGCTCAAATATTCGAGCGCTTTTTTAGAGAGGAAGAGCGTTTTGGAGCTAACTTGGGCGGCACTGGCCTAGGTTTATCCATTGCCAAAAACTTAGTTGAATTACTAGGTGGCCAAATAAGTGTAGAAAGTCAACCAGATAAAGGATCAACTTTCTTTTTCACTCATCCCTATAAGCTTTAATTAATACGATTCTTCCTTTGACGTAGCGTTAGCTTAATCATTTCATCCAATTGCCACAATACAGCAAATATAGTCACCATCATTACAGGATACCTCACTAACTCTACATCAATTCCAAAAACGGAGTGCTGCAACATGGGCAAAACAAAACTACCACCAAGCCCAAATACAATACCAATAAAAAAGAAAATCCATGATAATCGGATGTTTCTCCATATTGAATAATCGGACCTCAGTTCTTTGTTAAGCCGGGAGAGCATACGTTCTTCAAAATCAGAAAAAGGCATACTAACCTTACTATCCTGAAGTAAGCTTTTCAATTGCTTATCCTTAAAGTCTTGATCTTTCATCATTAAATATTGCCGCTTAAATAATTTGTTTCGTTTCATGCTTTAATAGGCTATTCAAGTGCGAATAAAAGCTCTTACGAGCACGATGTAATACAACTTTTGTCTTACTCGATGACCACCCGGTAACATCCCTAAGCTCGTTTAATGACAGTTCTTCTAAATAAAACAAACGAAGTGCTAGACTCTCATTTGACGACATAAGCTTTAAGGCCTCATTAATGTAGTACTTCCGCTCATCCTGCTCTAGTGAGTTTAATTCGCTTTCATCAACATTGTCTTCAACTGTTACCAGCGTTTCATTCTTCCACCGTTTCTCTTTATCAAGGCGCCTGAAAGCCAGATTAATAATAATGCGATAAAACCAAGTGCTAAATTTAGAATGACCTTTAAAAGAGCTAATCTTCTGAAAAGCTTTTATAAAAGCTTCTTGCACTACCTCTTCGGCAGCAAACTCATCCTTCACAACAGAAATTGCAATAGAGAAGGCCATGTCTTGATAACGGCGTAAGAAATACCTATACCCTTGTTCATCGCCTTCTATTACCTTTTTGATGTAAACGTCCTCCACTATCAGGCCTTCTTTTTATCGGTGATATGGGCAATGATCATACTAATACCACCAAAGAACATCATTAAGCCAAATACAACACCCGGCTCTGAACCTCGAAGCATGCCGTGCAAAGCAGGAGAACTAATTAAAACGGTGGCTAAAATAATACCTAACGATAGACCAACCAGCATGATTCCGAATTTTAACCATGGAAAAGAAAAGCCTTTTCGCTCTGGTTTCTTACCATAAAAGTTGCTGGCATCAGCTCCTTTTTCAATGAGTAAGCTTCTTTCTTTTGTGCGGGCTTGAAGAAAAAAATACCAAGCAAAAAAAGCTGCAGCAAAAAGTCCTAACCATATTAATGCGATCCCGAATAATTCCATAACCTATTGTTTTTATTTGTTTCTCTGGTGAGATACAAGGTAAAGTCAATAGGTTACAAACTTCAATGTCTTTTTTAAGAAAAAGAGTCAATCACCATGCGACCACTTAATACCATCCAACCAATCACAGCAAATAAAGTGCCCAATAACGCATATATTACTCGAGCACCATTTCGCCCCACTAGCTTAACAATATTTTTAGCACGTCGCTGCTTAAAAAACCATTCCCAATTACTTAAGGCAGCAAAAAGTGTGAGTACTCCTACTCCTATCATTAGGTAAAACAGAATAATTACGCCCATAATATGCAAGTTTAGCTAAACATCTTTTCAATTTTCACGAAGCTTGAAGGCATGGCAAAAAGCACGACTTTATCATGTGGTTCAATCACAGTACCACCAGTTGCAATAATGGCCGATTCGCCGCGTATAACACCGCCAATATTAACATCCTTAGGAAGACTTAACTTATGAAGGGGCCCCTTCGTAATTTTTGAATTGGGTTGAGCTATTAATTCCAACACCTCAGCATCTGTTGCCGTTAAACATTTTACATGCGATACTTGTGCGCGCAAGGTATAGCGATAAATGTGACTTGCCGCAATAAGCTTTTTATTAACCAGTGTGCCAATACCTATATTTTCGGCCAAATCAATATAGTCAATATTCTCCACCTCAGCCACGGTCTTTCTAACACCCATTTTTTTGGCCAATTGACAAGCCAAAATATTAACCTCTGAATTGCCTGTTACAGCCACAAAAGCATCCATCTTCTTGATGCCCTCGTCCTTAAGGAGTTCTAAATTACGTCCATCGCCATTTATCACCAGCGTGTCAGCTAATGCATCGGCCAAACGAATGGCTTTATCTTTATCAATTTCAATAAGTTTAATGCTATATTGCCCCTCTAGGCTTTGTGCCGCTTTTTTACCAATACGACTACCGCCGAGTATCATTACATTCTTTATCTCAAACTGTTTCTTACCCGCATCAGCCATCACCCTTTTTACAGCTGACTTAGTTGTGATAATATAAACAAGATCATTATGCTTGAGGGTTTCTTTACCACGCGGAATGATGGTTTCGCTATCGCGATTAATAGCCACAATATTATACTCTTGCTTATCGTACATGGACGATATTTCAGCCAAAGTCTTATCTACAATAGCAGCATTATCACGAATCTTAAGGGCAAACATTACCAGTTTACTACCTGTAAATTCATACATCTGACGCGTACCAACCTGCTTTAATGAAGCCACCACTTCCTTTGCCCCTAATTGCTCAGGATAAATCAGTTCATCAATACCCAGTTTTCTAAAAAACTCTTTATTCTCTTCAAGTAAATATTCATAATTATTTACTCGTGCAACGGTCGTTTTTGCTCCCAATTGCTTTGCCAATATGCACGATAGGATACTCATGTCTTGATAAGGCGGAACAGCTATAAACAAGTCGCATGACTTAACATTAGCCTCACGCAAATCCTCTATAGAAGAAATGCTACCAACAATGGTCATTAAATCAAAGTGAGAGTCAACTTGTTTAAGTTTCTCTTCCTCTTCATCCATCAATATAACATCATGATTTGCTGAACATAGCATCTTTGCCAAATGCGTTCCAACCTCTCCTGCCCCTGCAATAAATATTCTCATAAACTAGACTGTTCTTTGTGGCGTCATTTTCATGACAAAAACACCGCAAATTAATAGATAATACCCCCAATACTCCAAATAAAAACCAATAAATCGACCAACTTTATTAGAGACCAACAAAAACTACACCATCTTTGTAAACATCATGAAGAGAATTCACGTGTTTACCATGTGTCGCAGCCCATTTTTTCTTTTGATAAAATTTCCATCCATTGGGCAGTATAAGCTCATCTATTCGCATCGTATTGGCCATTTTCTCCAAGCTCATACGGGAGTAGTTCATAACAATGAGCTTATCAACAACAGTTGAATCAAGTTGTTTATGCCAAGTCACATTGGGAGGGATTATCAGCACATTAAGCCCATCTAGCTGTTTGATTACGGGTTTCATATCCGACTGTTCATCCATTAGTACAATAGTATATTGAGAACGTGCCCCGCAATACGCCCACAAACCCTTAAATACAAATGCTATTTCTTTATCACTTACAGGCGATGAAGTATAGATTTCATTCACGTTAGGGCCAATATAATTAACAACACTCTTGTTCTTTACATTAGCTACAATAATTGCCTGATCCACCTGTTGCATATCAACAACATAAAAAGTAGCTATCAGCACCACTAAGGAAATAAGAAAACTCATCAGGTATTTTAAATGGCGATAATCGAGGTATATTAGTAATAAAACCAAGCTTAAATAAATAAAGATCAATTGCCACCAAGGCAGATACAAATTAGTAAGTGTAGCATTAGGAAGACCATTAATTACCATGGCAACTACCTCCATATACGCTATACCCTCGCCCAAAGCAGGTACTATCAATTCTAAAACAGTAGTAGAAAAAGAAAATACAGAAGCCAATACAGCCATGATTAGCAATGGCGAAACGATGGGGATTAGCAAAATGTTTGAGGCTAGAAAATATAAGGGAAACTCGTGAAAAGCATATAAACTAATGGGTACTGTTCCAATCTGTGCAGCTATAGACACCGCAACAATTGACCATAACCATCTAAATGGAGGAAACTTAAAGTAGAGGCATTTGTTAATTTTAGGGTAAAAGCTAACAATTGAAGCTACTGCACAATGACTCAACCAAAACCCAATATTAAAAACAGACAAAGGCTCTATGATCAGGATAATAAACATGGATGCACCCAAGAGGTTAAACACTCCTGTTTTAAGTCTGGACAGCCGTCCAATTTCTAGAATAGTGAACATGATACTTGCCCTAAGAACAGAAGCCGAAAAACCCGTTACCAAAGCATAAAGCCACAAAACAGCAATCACTAAAAAGGCAACTACAGCACTTCCCTTTTTTAAACCAAACAAGCCAACTAAATTCAATAATAATAAATAGATAATACCCACGTGAAGCCCTGATACTGCGAGCAAGTGCATTGCACCTGCATCAGCAAAAGCGTCTTTCTGCTCATAGCTTAACTTGCTCTTATCGCCCAAATAAAGAGCATTAAGAATAGCAAGATCTTTGCCCGACATGCCATGAGCTACAAAAGTATCTAATAGGTATTTCTTAACCTGAGCCACCCAAATCATAAGGTTTACACGAGGAATTACGTTGGCGGCTTCCGCATAATAATGTCCCATGATACGGAAAGCAATACGATGATTTTTAAGATAATTACTATAATCAAAAGTAAACGGATGCTCTGGTTCTGTAAAAGGAATAAAACGTCCGTTTATCACTATATTATCACCAATCGCAGGCCTAATACCACTAGTATCAATAGGAAGGTAGACTATTCCTTTAAGGTTCTGATATCTGCTTAAGGAATCAACCGTACTTCGCAAATACACTTCAAACTTATCGTTGGTTTTCGTTTGTCCAATATGATCAATCACTTCAATCTTAGCTGTCACTTTATCATTCGAATCAATGATTAAAGGCCGCCGCAATTGCAGATACAATATACCGATAAGTATTAAAATTGTAAAGCTGAGTACCCCAGATAGATGCCGATAACCATAAAGCACTTTGCCTTTCATCCATTGTACAAATACTAGATATCCAACTAAAAATACAATAATTAGGAGAGCCAGGTAAAAAAGAGGCACTTCAAGATTATGACCAATGTATATCCCGATAATAAATGGAAATACAATTCGAATAAATGGAGACCGTTTGAGAAAGAGGGTTATCATTATTTTTTAACAACATAAAAAATAAATTTATGATATCCCTGTGGTATAGTCAAGAAAAATATAGTCTATGCACTTCGTATTTTACCTGATACGATATTGTAGATGGCTTTAAAGAAATACTTTACATCTGTTTTAAACGGATGCACTTCCTTCTCTGCCATATAAATGCGTTCTGCTTCTATATTGCTATCTTTATCAGGCATATTTAAGGCTACGTAAGGAGGAATACATCCTGGTTTAAACTTAATTCGCATTTTTTTCACATCCTCTGGAAGTTCATTAAAGCGAGTTTTACTCAGTGGACGCATACCTACTATGGCCATGTTACCGATGATAACATTAATCAATTGAGGTAATTCATCTAGCCAATACTTCCTAAAGATCTTTCCCCAACTTGTCAATCGAAAATCATTGGCCGGCTTACCTACCTCGTTATAACCATTTAAACGGATTACGTAATCCTGCAAGAACTCTGAATAAGGGTGCATTGTTCTAAACTTATAAACCTTAATGTACTTACCGTTTTTCCCAACCCGTTGCATCCCAAAAATAGGTGCGTATGATGGTTTTGATTTAAGATCTGGCTCATGTGTCTTCATCACCACGAAATACACTTTCCCATTAATTTCTTTATATTCAATAGTCTCAAAACCACAACTTACAACACGCCCAAGGACTTCAGCCATGGTTAACCATCTGTACTTACCTTTCGTCAAGAAGAAATATACATTACGTAATTTAGGTACTTTTGGCCAAACCCTATGAATAAAAAAACAATAGATCCAAACCATTTGATACACTAAACCTCTCTTGGCATTAAAAAGCCTTTCTTTTTTATTGGTTGTGGTTTCTACACAGCCAATATAAATACCTGCATCCGGCAAGGTCTCATTAACTTTTATAAGGTATTTATTGATAAACCTTACGTCATTAATTTGCCTGACATTAACAATACTCCGTACATTGTTTTTATTAATCGGTAGTAGGCTACTATTTTGACATGATGAAATTAAGGCTGTTGCAGAATTGTCTAATGATATATGCTGACTTATGTAGTCATGTACCTGAGGTTCAAGTTGACTTATAAGGCTCTCCTTCGATACAATATTCTTTTTAACAGAAAGTTCATGTACCGCTTCCCTAGAATCGGTAATTTCTTTCCCATCCACACCTAATGCATGTATTGATTCTACAGTTCTCATCCCGATCTTGTTTTGTACTATACAGCAATATACGCTGATTTTCGCAGTATTAGCATGGTAATTACACGAAGGTTTTTGCCCATGAATATTTAAATCCAATATACCAGCCCTTCTACCAAAATAAACGACATGTTCCTCCGGTATTAGCGTTCATTTATCAAAAAAACAAAGTTATAATTTGTATTTTACTAACAAACAAAATTTTAAGATTACTGACTTAAAACTTTCCAAATTAACCCTTTACTTTCTTACCTGCTGCATTAACCCTTACCTTATCTGTGAAAGAAATAAGCTTCGGAATTTTATAGTTTGCCAACCTCGCAGCACAGTATTCTTTAATCTCATACTCGCTAACACCCTTCTTTGTATTGTTAAGTACAATAATCGCTTTAATCGCCTCGCCCAATAAATCATCGTTAACCGCTTCGATGGTACAATCTACCACTTCAGGCATATCCAGAATAACACCTTCTATCTCCTTTGGACTTACCCTTTTTCCGCCAACTTTTATTATTTCTTTACGTCGAGCTGCATGAAATATAAAACCCTCTTCATCAACGGTCGCTAAATCACCAGTATATAACCATCCATCCCGAATGGTTTCAGCTGTTTCTTTAGGCTCTTTGTAGTAACCTAGCATTACATTTTTTCCCTTAGCCCTTATTTCGCCTGTTTCACCTACCTTCACCTTCTCGCCCTCTGAATTGACAACTTGTAACTCAACATCTGGAATACCCTTTCCTAAAGATCCCAATTTAAGACCAAGTTGCCTCGGATCGAGGTATGACAATCGTGCAGTGGCTTCGGTTTGTCCGTACATTACGTAAAAATCTGTTGCTTCAAAAGCACTACAGAACTCTTTAATAAAGCTTGTATGTAACTTGCCCCCTGCTTGGGTAACATAACGCAAATCGGGGTAAGTGTTGCTTTTAAAAGACTCTGATTTACGCAACAAGATCTGAAAATGACTTGGCACACCAGCAAACCCGGTACACTTATACTTAATCAAATCATCAATAACAGAATTAATGAAGATAAACGTATTATTAAGCACGATACTTCCACCTACTTTAAGATGTGTGTGAAGCAAGGACAATCCATAACAATAAAAAAATGGCAACACAACCTCAATGGTATCCTTTTCGTTTAAAGCTAAATATGAAATAATTGAATTCGTATTGGCAATAATATTACCGTGCGATATCATAACACCCTTAGGTAAAGCCGTAGAGCCAGAGGTGAAAATTATTTGAGCCAACTCATCTTCCTTTGCCATTGTAGCTTGCCACTCCAAACACATATCCGACTCTAATATGGATGCCAAATCGGCCTCGCTAACTGTGAACGCTAGATTGGGATTTAGCTTAGTAATTAGTTGCTTCGTCATAATGGCCATTGGGGCTTCACAGGTTGCTATAACGTGCTGTAGACCTGTCTTTTCAATAGCTGGATTCAATGGCACTACTACATTTCCAGATTTCATTATAGCCAAATAGCTGATAACCGAAAAATTACCATTGGGCATTAGTAAAACAACCTTCTGCCTTGTCCCAATTTTATCGTTGAGCCATTGCGAAAGCTTCAATACCCCATCCTTTAAGTCCTGATATGATAAGGTTTCTTTCCGACCAAGAATAAAATCCTTTTGACGTAAGTCATGATCTTTCAAAAAGTAGTCAACACAGTTCATACCAATCACATTTTAATAATCATGAATCGGTGGATTCCTCAAGTATTCAGTCGTCTTTTTCTTACGCTCAAAGTTCTTGAAAATGCTCTCCACATCGTTCTCTGTAATATCTAATTCAGACGCTACTTCGTGGGTAGGATAATTATTTTCCCATGCATACCAGAGCAGATCCATACTTTCAAATGGCATCTGATAGAAAAACTCTTCTTGTGTTTGCTCCGCAGTATACGTGTCCGTTGTTGGTGTCCGATCAATTATTTCATGGGGAACACCTAAAGCTTTGGCCAATTCATACACCTGAGTTTTATATAAATTTCCTATTGGCATCACATCAGCGCCACCGTCGCCATACTTCACAAAAAAACCTTGCTGTACTTCATGTTTGTTTGGTGTTCCGATAACAGCAAAATGTTGTGCTTCGGCATGGTAATAGAGCATAGACATACGGCTACGTTGCTTAAAATTAGAAGCAGCC
>Ga0193951_1001314_pt1 | contig 11067 bp, 7 predicted proteins | sample BB_2_MG_FD_140370 | JGI IMG/M metagenome (GOLD analysis project Ga0193951, IMG submission 140370) | Microbial mat bacterial communities from the Broadkill River, Lewes, Delaware, United States - BB_2_MG | ecosystem: Environmental > Aquatic > Freshwater > River > Microbial mats | place: USA... | reverse complement strand
ATGATATCTTCGGAGGCCATAGATGGGGAGACTGCAATTGTACCACCTACAAAAAGTGGAGCAATCATTGTTCCCATTAACGGAAAGATGTGGTGCATTGGCAATAACATCATAACGACGTCATCGCTTGTGTAAATGTTTATCTTGTTGGATACAGCATCAACATTTGCCATCAAATTTTGGTAGGATAGCATCACACCTTTAGGACTCCCTGTTGTACCAGAGGTATATATGATAACCGCTGTTTTATCTGTATCGGTATTAATCTCAGGTAGTTCATTAGTCGGATCCAGTGGTAAAGCATTACACTCTTCTATTACAAGAATTTTTGTTGTAATACCCGACTTAATAATTGCCGCCTCCATAAGTGCTTTTTTCTCAATGGAGGTGAAGATAACTTCTGGAAAGCAGTCCTTTAGGATGTATGCAATTTCATCTTCGGATGACATAAAATCTATAGGAACAACCGTAGCATTGTTGCACCAGCCCGCATAAAAAGAGTAGATCCATCCTACCTGGTTTTCAGAGAATATGGCTATTCGATTAATGGCTTTTCCCTCTAGCAACTTAGAAAAACTTGCTATGTTTTGTTTGAGTAAATTGTAACTTACTTTCTTCTCACCGCATATTACTGCCGTTTTCTCTCCAGCATTAACAATCATATCTTCTTCTTTACCTTGTTTTCAATTGACAAACCTACATATTTTTTGGATGTAATATCCCTTTATAGTAAAGCTTTCATTGGCTTAATGTTCAATGTAAGGTCTGTTTACAAGTATTCGTGCCCAGTTGTTTCATTAATTTGTATAAAAGGAGCTACAGCTCTTTTATATATGCCCTGCACATAGGCAATGGCCATACCGTAGTTGGTAATAGGTACTTTATTCGCTTTTGCCGGTCCCAAACGGTTGAGCAATTGTTTTCGTGTAATCATGCAACCTCCGCATTGTATTACTAAAGCGTAATCTTCTATTGGCCTTTCTACATTGTCGAGTCCAGCCACTACATCAAAGGCAATATTTTGCCCGGTATAGTTACTTATCCACCGTGGAATTTTAACCCGACCAATGTCGTCACATGCTACATGATGTGAACAAGACTCTAACATTAAAACACGGTCGCCATTAAGGAGCTCATCAATTTTTGACGTGCCTTTTATGTAGTTTTCAAAATCGCCTTTAAAGTGGGCCAGCAAAATGCTAAAGCTGGTTAACGGTATATCTTTAGGAATAGAAGCATCAGCTTTAAGGAAAATTTGACTATCAGTAATGGCTAGCGCTGGTTTTATGCGTGTTTTCTTAAGGAAACTATCCACTTCCCGCTCTTTCAATACAATGCAAATAGCATCATTATCGAGAATGTCTCTAATGGCTTGTATTTGTGGTAAGATGAGTCGACCTTCAGGCGCTTCAATGTCTATAGGTGTTATCAGTAGTACAATGTCGCCATAGCTAATTAAATTTCCCAGTAAAGAAGGGGTTGAATAAGCCGACTCGGGAATGCTAGTTTTAATGGCTTTAATAAGTGTTTCTTTATCGCCATCAATTGTATTGTACGCTAATGCGTGTTGAGCACCAATAGCTTTGCATTTATTGTGCCAGTCGGGTGATGGTGCTTGTACGTCTGTTTTGTTATGGATGATAATAAATGGCGTATCCTGATTCTTAAATGACTGGATAAGTTTTAATTCAGAATCGCCCAATTGATTATTGACAACAACCAATAAAGCCAGATCAACTAGTTTTATGGCTTGTAAAGTCTTTTTTACGCGCTTTTCACCTAATTCACCCACATCATCAATACCTGCTGTATCAATTAGTATAATTGGCCCAAAACCGCTTAATTCAAACGATTTCTTTACAGGGTCAGTAGTAGTGCCAGCCGTATCCGAAACAATGGCAATGTCTTGGTTAGCTAGATTGTTAATGATCGAGCTTTTACCATTATTACGGCGACCAAATAGGCCAATATGAGGTTTTCGTTCTCTTCCCATCTTACATGACTTGTAAGCTGCAAAGTTAAAATAAATATTAATCAATTCATCACTGGTGAAATGGTTTGATAGTCAGTAATGAACGTGCCATATCTTGCTTGCCTCTATTATTTGGGTAATAATTTGTTACCACTGGAAAGGTCATCAAATAGAACCTACGTGTTTAGTCGATGGTAGAAACGAATTGGTATGACCTGTATGTGGTTGATACTATTTAGCGCAGCGTTCACAAGATGCACTTTTTGAGCTATCCTACAAAGCTCATCATGCTTTGATTCATAAATATACGATAGGTCAGAGAGTCGATCTGCTTGAAAGGTAGGATGGCAATATGATCAAACTTGAGATGGTGCTCAAAAGGTAAAACGATATCGTCAATCTCTTTGGCGTATTTTGGATACAGCTCTTTTAGTTTTTTGCACGTCTGACGCACGATTTCCACTTTTACATTGTTTTCCTCTCTTGGCGATGATAAGGCCGCTAATCGTTTGTTGATGTTTCTGAGAGTGTTAATTTTATTGTCACTTTCTGTTTCGATGTTAGACCAGATGCGTGTACCTTTTTCTACGAGTTTGTTAATTATCTCCTGTTGTCTTATCATGGTTACCTACTTGGTTAAAGCATTCTTTACTAGTTAATAGCAAAAAGAACGAATGGTAACACTTTTTCAGAAAGAAAGGTTAAAAAAAAAGCTGCATCTAACTGAGCAGCTTTTATTTATAGTATTTAACAAAATATTACTATAGCTTAATGCCCATAAACAATACATCGTCAATTTGTTCTAGTTCGCCTCGCCAGTTTTCAAAATTGCTTTTAACCGTTTCAAATTGCTCATCTCCAGGCTTAACGTGAATTTCTTCGATGAGATTTTGTACACCTACTTTCATAAATTTCTTACCCAGTGGACCTCCAAACTGGTCAGGGTAGCCATCGGAGAACATGTATATTTGATCGCCTTTACTACAGTTGTACTCGATGTTCATAAATGGACTTGGGGCATCATCGTAGCTGTCACCTATGCTTCTACGGCTCCCTTTATAGAGCGTAATCTCATTATCGATAATCAAATAGACGGGGCGTTTGGCAGATGCAAGCCTCACTTTTCTAGTTGGTATGTGAACTTCTACAATTGAAATATCCATACCATCCATGCTTTCATTACCTTGGTTTTTCTGTAACATTTTTTTCACTTCAGCATCTAAACGTTCCAACATGGCAGAAGGAGAGTCAATACCTGGTAAGCGAAATATATCATTCAGTATAGTTGTACCAATCATTGACATAAAAGCGCCTGGAACACCATGGCCTGTACAGTCTGCACAACATGCTATGAAATGATCTTTGGTTTTATTAAACCAATAAAAATCACCACTTACAATGTCACGAGGGGCGAAGTAGATGAATGATTCAGGGAACTCATTCATTAAATCATCAACGGAAGGCAGTATTGAAGATTGAATTTTCTTAGCATAGTTGATGCTATCTGTTATGTCTCGATTTTTACGTTCTATTTCTGCTTTTTGCTCTCTTAACTCAACCGTTTGCGAAGCTACCTCACGTTGTAATTTTTGCTTTTGTTTTATTAAGGCTTTTTCTCTGACTTTGACAATTAGGTAGATGGCAAAAACAGCGATTAATATGGCTAATGCGATAAACCATACTGAATAATAAAATGGTTCATCAATATCTACAGATACTGTGGTTAGTAAGCTGGTAACTTTACCGTCTGCATTAAATGCTCTAATCCTAATTTTGTATTTGCCGTGGCGCAAATAATCAATCTCTTTGTAATTGTTATCTAGCTTTGTCCACTTTTTATCGTCGCCTTTCGTGCCAGACTCATCAATTTTAAACTCATAGCGCACTCCTGTTGGATTTTTAAAGCTGATGGCCCTAAAATCAAGTCGAAGCTTATAATAACCTGTTCCGTAAGGGAAGTCTAATTTTAGCTTATGGTCGATTGGTATGACCTTGTCATTCAATTGCAGTTTTGTCAAACTAAGAATAGGAGCAACGGCGTTAAGTTTATCATTGTCGGGAATGTAGTTAACCACACCTGTATTTGATGCGAACCAAACATTGCCTTGTTTGTCTTCTACTACTTGGTGAAATTCAGAGCCTAAATCATCATTATGACCGTAAGATTTAGTCATGCCGTTTGTGGCATTGATGCGCGACAATCCGCCTTCATGGCATACCCACAGTTGGTTGTTTTCATCGCAGCTAATGCTGTAACAAAAATCTTTCAATAGGCCTTGGTTGGTGCTTATATTGTATCGTATTGAATCGTTATTATAGCTTATAACACCCTTTCCCTTGGTTGAAATCCACTTATAACCGTTATGGTCTTCAGTCATTCCTGTTACATCAACAGCACCACCATTAATAAGTGGATGGCGTTCTATTTTCGTGGTTTCCAAGTTGATTTTATTCAATCCGCCTTTACTGGGCCCCACCCAAATATTGCGATCTCTGTCAACAAATACAAAATTGATGTTATTATGCGATAAGCCATCTGTTGTTTCTATGGTTGTTATCGCATTAGTTTTTAGATTAATAATGAAAAGACCACGCTTGGTTGCCAACAGTATCTGATTGTCTAAAATGGTAATGTCATTAATTTGCAGTGCTGATATGTCGTTGTAATAGGTTTTCTTCTGAAACTTATCACTGCCTTCTGTTTTGTAATACAGGCCTTTATTTGCTGTAGCAACCCACATGGTATTATCGTCGGTTTTTTCAAAATCGACAATTGCATCGTTAGGTATTCCACCATATTGCTCATCAAAATATTTAACGTCAAAGCACATGGGGTCTGTTAAGATTAAGCCCTTATCTAGACCAATCCATAATTTCTCATTCTCTTTGTATACTGATTGAGCCTTAAAGGGAAAACCAATTTCATCCATATTATAAAACACAAAATACTGGTTAACCAAAATGGAGACGCCACCACCTTTAGTGCCAAACCAATAATTGCCTTCTCTGTCGCGCAGAATATCCTCAACATCATTATTGCTAAGACCATTGTTGTTGGAGTACTTAAATGAGTCGGTAAAGTCTCCTTTAACCGGATCGTAAATCAAACGAATAACTCCACTGCCTTTAGTGCCAATTAATAGGTGACTTTCAGCTTCTTCGTATATATCAGTTACTGTTTCATCTTCAACACTAAATTTTATGCACAAGTCATTGTCGGAATACTGAACTGCTTGATTGGACTGTTGGGAGATGGAAAAGGCATAAAAACCTTTGCCTCTTGTACCAATCCAGTATTTGTCTTCCTTTTTACTTTTGACAATGGTATTAATCCAAATGCTTGGAATATCAGAAACCTTATTAATTTCGACATTGTTTAAAGTATTGTCGAAGTCAAATACAAAAAGCCCTTGTTTTGCTGTGCCAATTAAGAGTTTGGTAGGAGATATGGGTAATATTGCTGTGTAGCTTTTTCTGCCAAACTTCTTTCTGTCAAAAAAAGATTTGATTGTACCATCCTTATTATCAATGCGTATGATTCCTTTTTTTTGATCAATGGCCCATATGTTACCTTCATTATCTTCAGTAATGTCCGAAATTAGCTGGCTTGCATTGGGTACCTTAAGCTTATTAAAGGTTTCATGTTCATAATAAGAGATTAACCCATTTTTGTGGCCTATCCAAAGTCGACCTCTTTTATCTATATGTAGGCAATTAATAAAGTTATGGGCCAAAGAGTCTTCTGTGGTGTAGAGAACGTCATCAATTCCATCGTATCGAATTAAGCCCTCATCGGTACCCATCCAAACATAGTCTAACCTGTCTTGTATTAGCGCATTTATGTCATTGTCTGCAAGTCCATTGGCTGTGTTTCTAACTTTAAAGTCAAAAGATTGAGAATAGCCAGATAGACATGTTAGCAATAGAACTAACAGTAGCCAGTACTTTATTGTGTGATTCATAAGTTAAGATCTACTGTTTGTATTAAAACTCTTCTGCTCCAATATTTCCTTTGTATTTAGGAATGCCACCAATGGGCACGCTGTATGATTTCAATAGTTCACCATATTGGTTCTCGAAATAGATGACCACATTATTGTTTCTGATGTTACCAGAAGGGTGTTTTCTCATCTGTATATCCAAGGACGTGTCGTATTCTTCCTGCTTAATTTTATACATGCTGGTTGCCCACTCATCATCGGTCGATGTCTTCATCATGCTGCCGGCTGTTGCTACTGATCGTAGTGTAATCCAACCATCATTATCCCAATCAAAGTTAGTTTGTTTAATTGAAACGATACTTTCATCGTTGACATAAGGATAGATGTGTGATCGCTCAGCAGGATCATCATGTAGTCTGAATGTATATTTGAAATAATAGGAGTTGCCGCCTTCTATTTCCTGATTATCATCCTTCTTAGAGCTCATAAATAAGCGATACATGTTACCATCGTCACCTGAAATACCTTCGATAATTACTTTAAAGACATGGCCATTTTCTTCAGGAATATGCTCCCCTTCTGAAGGGTTTATTGGACCAAAGGTGTACCACTTCATATTATGTTCGCTATTGTTGCCAAATGTTTTCGACGCTAACAATGTGCCATCATCATAATTGCCATCTAAATTAATTTTCTTAGCATCATCACTTGTACAACTTCCTTGTCCGCCATAAATACTGAAAGAAGTTTCGGTATTCCATTCGCCCTGCTGTTCATCATTATCGCCACCACAGTCTGGATCAAAAACTTTAATGTAGAAGGGCTCTGTTATATGCTCTGGAACCCTAAAGAATATGATTTGACAAAAGTCGTTATCACCCCACGAAGTCTCGGCTTCAGCGCCAAAGGTAATGAGGTTAGGTATATTTTCATCAACGCCAGGTACCGGCTGTGCTTTTGCAACGAGGGTAACGATGGAGAGGAGTAAAGTTAGCTTAAGTGTTTTGAACATAATTATTCCGTTACTATAATTTCTTTGTATGTACACATCTTTTTATGTGGGTCATTTTGCGAAATACTTCCACATTTTATTCGCTGTTTCCCTGGCTCTCGAAAGATATATTGAATGGCAATTCCTTTTTGTTTTGAGCCATCGGGCATTTCCCAATAATAACCATTTGGTTTAAATTCTCCAAAATTTGATTTTTTAGCATCAAGCGTATATGGTTGGTTGGTTTGAACCGTATCTGGGACTGAAATATACACTTGCACTTTTGGCTGTACTTCCTGAAAAAAGTCATTAAGAACAAATAGTTCAATGTTTTCAACAGTATCAACAAGTATTGATTGAACGTGATAGCTGCCAGGTTTTTTATATTTATGAATAACCGTATCACCGTCTGCTTTGTTACCATCTCCAAAGTGCCAAACATACTTAACCGGGCCGTCGCCCTTTCCGTTCATTCGATCGTAGAAACGGTATCTGAAAGTATTTTCCTTTTGTTTTTTGCCAGGGCCAAAAATTGGAAACAATTGTGTGAATTCATACAAATCATCATCACCATCGCGTGTTGAAGCAAAGTAGCCACTTTGTTCATCTCTATTAATAAAACAGCTGAAGTCGTCTGCACTGGTGTTAATCCCTTCTTCAAGTGCGATAGGCTTACTCCAGCCATCGGCCGTTAGCATTGTGTAAAACAAGTCTAATCCGCCTTGTCCTCCATGGCCATCCGAAGCAAAATATAATTTGCCGCTTGGGTGGTAAAATGGGAAAAGCTCTTTCCCTTCTGTATTTATTACGTCGCCAAGGTTTGTGGCTTCTCCCCACGTGTTATTAATTCTTTCAGAAATATATAGGTCGGCCTGACCATAGCCCCCATCTTTATTTGAGGCAAATATAAGAAAGCGGCCATCTTCGGATATGGTGGGGTGGCCTGTACTGTAGTTGCGGTTTGAGTTAAACGGAAGACTAACAGAGGGTGACAAACCTTTTTGGCTAACATCTGCCATGTATACTCCATGATGGTTTTTAGTAGTAGAGTTTCGTAAAGCTCTTCTGTTTTTATAGTGTACTTCGGTAAAGTATACTTCGTTACTAGTTGGATGAAAGCTAATTGTAGATGTGTGGAAATCAGAAAAATAACTTGGCAGGTATTGCTTTGCCCTTGTCCAAGATGAGTCAACGTTCTGTTGTGTAGCAAATAAATTATAGAAATTCTGATTGTCTTGATCTGTTGGTTTGGTGGCCCACTTTACATTTTTGTTCGTACTAAAGTACAATACAGAATCTTGTAAGAAAGGTGCAATTTCGCTAACATGTTTTTTGCTAAAGGGCAACTTTTGTACGCTTACTCCTTGCGCACAGGTATTGACCCAACTGCATATAACTAATAAACCGATTAAAATTATTTTGAGGAACATAGGATTGGTTTAAAAGAATTTTGGGTTTGGTGTTTTAACTTTAAAGCCAAAATCATATTGTATGGCAATTTCATGCGTCCCATTGTTAAAGGAACTGATTTCTCCCATGGTATAGTCTAAACTATACGAAAATCTAAACTGCTGATTAATTTGATAACCAACCATGGCCAATAGATCATTGGATGAACGATAGCCTACGCCAAGCCAAAGCATATTATTGTATATGGCAGTGGCATTAATGTCAACAAAAGATTCTAGCTGTGGGTTGTACCGCGCCATAACACTTGGTTGAATGTGCCATTTATCTGATGTGTCAAACAGGTATCCTGCCGTTAGTAGGTAATTGGCTTTGTCCAAGGCAAAACTATTAGAGCCACCTTCTAAGTAAGGGTCGTAGTTAAACAGGTTAGGTACAGAAAAACCAACAAAATACTGGTTTGAATACCAGGCTGAGCCGAAACCAATGATAGGTGCAAAGTTGGATTCATTACTGGCATAGACAGGGTCCAGTTGTCCTTCTTCAAAAGTACTTACCTTTGTCCAATTCGCACTATAGAAACCGCCACCGCCGTTAATACTAAAGGCCAAGGTTCTTTCTTTCGACATTTTTAATCGGTAGGTATAAGAAAGGGCAAATCCCGTTTGCCCATTAACACCATATTGTTGATTGTAAACTTCTAAACCTAAGGCCACTTTCTCATTTTTTAATGGCGAATGCATGCTAAAAAGTGTTGAGCTCGGAGAGCCACTAATATCCAGCCATTTTTTTCGATAGGTGCCATACATGGAGAGCACTTCTCTGTTACCCGCAAATGCCGTATTGAGCGCGTAGCGATTATGCATGTACTGGCTCATTACGATGTCTTTTTGTGCATATGCCGAAATGACAAAGACAAATAATAACAATGAACTAATTAGGTGTTTGGTTATTTTACTCATTATTGCCCTCTTTTTATAATCACATAATTTTTAACGGGCTCGATATCATCGCCTGTGAAAATATAATAATAGGTTCCGTCGTCAATTTGAGATCCATCTGATCGATTGCCATCCCATCCGTTAGTTGTATCACCGTTCTTATTACAAAAGTTTGATGTCGTAAAGATCGTTTTACCAGTAATGTCGAAGACGACAAGTTTATTGTTGTTGACTTGCTTGGCCCCTCCAATAACGAAAAAGTCATTTATGCCATCGCCATTGGGTGAAAAACCTGTAGGATCTTTTATACCACTTACCTTAATGTTAATGGTGTCTCCCTTTATTGGGCATAGATCAGTATTCGATACCAGCCATTCAATCTGGTTGTTCCCCATTCTTAAGTTCGTAACTTGGGTGTCGTAGTGGTACACATCCTCAACGATTGGCTTTTCAGTATCATCAGATAATACGCGCCATTGCCCATTCATGCCATTTTCGTATCCTGTGGCCAGCAGTGCCATCTTGTCTTCTAGGTGTATGGTGGTGTCGTTACCGGCTGATACATTTTCGGGCTGTTTATAGAAATTGATGTCCACATTGGCATCATCTTTACATTCAAGGTTATTCTTATTCCAAATGGACCAGTTTAAGGTATAGGCTTGCTCTGCGAGTTGTCCTTTTTTGGGAATCCATACTTTGGCATTGGGAATGGTGTTATCATTATCTACAAAACTTAAGCCTGGAGATAAGCTCCATTCACCACTGAAAAGGGTTGTGTTTTGTAATTGAGCATTAAGGGTTATAAGTGTATCACATTCGTTAATTTCTGATCCAGGCACAGCAACTGGTGTTTTATCAACCTGAACGGTGAATTCATCGCTTAAAGGTTGGCTACACCCTTCTACGTCAACTAAAGAATTCATTTTATAGGTGGTGTTGGTTGTTGGGTTTAATGGAATACTTACACTTGTTGCATTAAAAGGGTGGGCAATATTGTTAGCGCCATCAGAATAATTCAGTACCATAGATTGACGCCCAGTAACACCAGATAAGTCAAGTGAAGTAGTATGACCCTCGCATAAGGTTTGATCTGCCACACTTATAATTGCATTAGGCGGGGCAACATAAGCGATTGGGAATGTCTTTGCTAGAGATTTAGTGCAAGTACCGTTTTTTACGGTGTAAGTCAATGCGTAATTGCCATCAGTATCGGCAGTGTAGGTCGCGTTGGGTAGGTTTTTATCATCAAATGTGCCACCTGCTGTTAGTTCCCAGTAGGCTTCTGTATATTCAGTACCTGGGCTAGCATCAAGTGTAATGCTTCTTCGGCATGTTTTAACCTGATCGGAGATGGCCACTGTTGGCATTTGGTCAATGGTGATAGTAGCGCTAGGGCTTCCAATAATATCACCGGAAATACCCCCGCCTTCAGGGTAATTTTCATCGTAGATAGCTAATATCGTAATAGTTGTAGAGCTTGAGGCATCATATGGAGCTTCAAGGGTATAAGCGTTAATGTGTTCTTTTCTATTGGTATCTTCAGTGTCACTTTTTATGTTATAAATGACATCAAATACACCAGAACCTGTTAATGTTAAAGAAATTCTTGCTTGGCCACTTACACAATGCCTGTTATTAAGGAGTTCAAAAGCGACAGTAGGCTTTGGAACTTGGCCAAATGACTCAGATACTCCAAGCCACGCCAAAAATGTTAGCAACAAAAGTAGATTTTTTTTCATCCCCAGAAATTAAAGTTAGCAAGCGTAAAACTCACCTTAACTGCTCAATACCCCTTATTAAATCCGCTTGATAATT
>Ga0193951_1001310_pt1 | contig 11074 bp, 11 predicted proteins | sample BB_2_MG_FD_140370 | JGI IMG/M metagenome (GOLD analysis project Ga0193951, IMG submission 140370) | Microbial mat bacterial communities from the Broadkill River, Lewes, Delaware, United States - BB_2_MG | ecosystem: Environmental > Aquatic > Freshwater > River > Microbial mats | place: USA... | reverse complement strand
AAGTTTTTACTTAACTTTTTTTGTATAAGACAGTTAAGCGCGTATGGCGGAATTGGTAGACGCGCCAGCTTGAGGGGCTGGTGTTCGCTTAGAACGTGCTGGTTCGAATCCAGTTACGCGCACTTTTATAAACTATATATTACTTACAATCAACGTATTAATCTTATCTATTTTATTTTCTAGCCAACATTTAGCTATTTATTTATTATATAGTTTAAAATAATAGATTAATATTACTCTTTTTAATATAAACTAAAAAACAAAATATTAATAAAATGCCCTCAATATATTAAATATTGTAGGCTAAACTTCTTTTTATTTTTTTAAACTCTTTTGCATCCCTCCTACTAACATAACAATTAGCAACAATATTATCTAAAGTAGGATTAACCATAAGCGAAAACTTATTATATTTTTCTTTTTTAATTTCTGAGTTAAAAATAGCTCTCTCATTATGCTTTTCAATAATTATTTTATTTTCTTCTGTTATTATACTTCCTATTAATTTTGCTGAGGCATAAGTATCAGAACCAAACTTTTTTATTACTTCAATCTTTTCTAAGCTTGCATAACTAATTTTCACATCGGGATTAATTTTTATTAAAACTTGTATTGCATCATAAATTGCACTTTTATAATGTTTACAAGCATTTATATTTCTAAGATTCGCTTTTAAAGATATTTTTTCACTTTTAGTAAAATAACTTTCACCATACATTACAGTTTCTTTATGTGGAGGTTTATAAGATTTATTATTATTTATTTTAGTCATTGTATCAACTAATAAATATATTTCTTCAAAAGTCAATACTGGCATAGTTGTGAAGCTTCCAATTTTTACCTTGCTTTCAGTTTTTATATGCAATGTGAATTTTTGCAATATGCATTCTGTAATTTTTTTTTTCATTAAACAATCTGGATTTGGGTTTAAAAACAATAACATTTCAATTAGCTCCGTTAAATAATAATTATTTGGACTCTCAACTTTACATGCATAATACTGTCTAAATTCAGGAATGAAGTATGGATACCTAAAAAGATATATTTTTTTACCATTAAAAAACACCTCGTCAACTACCCCCCTTTCAATTAATCCATTATTAAATATATCGTCCCATTTTAAATTTAACCTTACTATGTTTGAAGTATTTTTTTTAATTACAAATGGATTTATCTGCTTTTCAATTTTGGTTTCATTTTGTTGTAAGCCAGAACCTTTACGTAATATTTGCATTGTATGTCTATTACTAAATTTTATATTTCCCATGTGGAGGTTAAATTTAAATTTTAGTACCATTATTACATTTTAGGTGTATAAGTACTTTATATACTTTAAAGTAATTTTTGGTACTGTATTTTTTTTATTATTAAACCTCCACATTTATTATAAAAAAATTTAAAGATATAGAGCCAACTTGTTGGCGTTACTATGCATTTTACAACTTGTTATGTGGAGGTGATTTATTCATTATTAATTAGTTTATTGGTGTTAGCATAGCTTCCACATCTTTACGTTTAAAATACACACGACCTTCAATGCCAAATGCTTTTAACTTACCTGTTCGCATCCATCTATCCACGGAGCTAAGGCTGACTTGTAATATTCTCATTACATCTTTTTTAGTTAATAACTCTTTAAACTGGTCTTTTTTCACCTCCATAACCAATAAGTTCAGTTGGCAGGCTATTTCTTTCTGTATGCTGTTTGTCATCTTTACTTTTTATATAAAAAAATAGGTAGCCACAACTATTTAGTTATGCTACCTATTCCTCTTTGTTAATTCCAATGTATGTCGCTAAGACATTTTAAAATAATATTAGTACATATTATTATTACTTATTCTAAAATGTCTTAAAGCATTAATTTTATGTTTGTAAATTACTTTTTTAAATATGATTACCTTTAAGTTCTTCCTTCTTTGCAATAATGCTATGATAGGCTTCAATTTCTGTATCAAAAGGACCTAATTTATAAAACACTTTATTGTACTGAAATTGTCCAGTAAATTCATTTAATGTTTGATTCCAATACACATTTGAAAAAGTTGAATTTGTCACAAATTGACTACTTCGTTTACGGTTTTCTTCGCCTGATATCATTGATAAATTATTTATATTATTATTATCTCTAATACCATCCCAATGATCAATTTCTAATCCATTTGAAATATTATCTTTAAAATTTGAATTTCTAGAAAGCATTTGGAGATTATGAACTTTAAAAGTTTTTTTTAAACCATTTTTCCATAATTTCAAATATTGATATCCTTTTCTATCATAACAAGCTTTTAAAATTTTTGGTTTTTTTCTTTTGAAACTAGTTACATTACCTGCTAAATCAATTTCATATAACCCTTGGTAACCTTTAACAGGAACTGTATTTGACATATCAATGCTATTATTAGCATCCGAAGTTCTATCAATGAAAAGTTCATTTGTATTAATTTCTGTTTCTACCTGAATTTTATTTGTCATCTTTATTTTTTTGCACAAAAAAAGAGGTAGTCACAACTATTTTGTTATGCTACCTCTTCAGTAATTTAATAATATACTAACGCTTAAAGCGTTTAATTTTGTGGATTTTTACACCTTTAATTATTTAATATCTTACAAGTATTATGTTTATTTAAGAACGTTTAAATACTGCATAAATTTGTAAATAGTATCTACAAACTTTTTTAGTGGCTTAATAGTTAATAAATTACCAGTAATTATGTGGTAATGCACAAGCTCTTCTCTTTCTTCTTTCGTTGCAAAAAAACTTATTCTTGGTATTTCTGGTTTTATTTCCACCCTTTCGTTATCTAATTCAGGTATACAATACAGTTCACCTTCTTTCATTTTAATAAAAGGGTATTCAGTGCTACCATTATTTATATCATTATTTTTTATATTTTTCAACTGTTTATTTTTATCATCATTCATAAAGTTAATTATTTAAATATCTTTTGGTAATTTCATTTACTATTACTGTTTAATTTTTCTACTTATTTAAAAGTGTTTTTAACATTCCGCTTTGGGTAATCATTTACAAAAAATTTCATTTTTAATTATTTTTAGGTTATATCAGTAATAGGGGTTTTTTAAAAGTACCTATTATCGATTATTACCTAAGTAATGAAATCTTTGATGTTTTTTCTTGTAAAATGTCTTAGAACAGCTAATTTCTAATTGAGCCATTTATTTAGTTAATATGAAAAAATATAAAATCAAGATATAAATACTTATACCTCCCCCAACCCTAAGCAGATCGGAATAAAATATACATTGGGTGGCATGGTTTGTATAAGCTTAGTATAAAAATGAATTATCGCCCCCCAATAAAAATACAATTGAGCTCCTGCGTCAAGTCTTTTTAGTTAATCATTTTAATAATTATTAAACTTTAAAATTGATTATACAAGTACATTTAAGTTTAGTTAATTAATACTGCATTAAACACTATATTATTACATGTAAGAGGTTAACTTATATTTAGCAATACATAAAGCTAAAACAAAGCAAAAGGTTCTTAAGTGTTCCGTAAGTAGGATCATATAAGTATAATATCCAATTACATGTTACACCATTAAACATTACAATAAGAGTTATGGTAGAAATCAAATTATCCCATATTGAAGAAGGTTTAATATATAACTCAAATATATTTCTGTATTACAATGAATTGTTAATTAATAAAATGTTTAAAATAAATGCATAAAAAAACCACTCTTTTGAGTGGTTATAAGTCGTTAATATACAGATTAATAGATTTTTGGAGTACTTGTAGCAATTTCACCACTACTATTCTTACCAACATTAACAGTATAGTTTGACCTAATAATTGCACCGAATCCATTTTGTGAATCAACATATCCTTTTATAGTGTACCCATAATATTCTCCATCATTCCATTTAGTAGCTTTTTCATCCCACAAACCAAAATCAGCAGTTGATGGCGATTTCAACACCTGCAATACTCTCTCATGAGCGTAATACTTCGCATCACTTACATACATTGAAGGAATTTTATTTTTCTCCTTTTCCTCTTTTTTCTTTAAATTAACTTTTACGATGTCTTCTTGTTGTTTTTTAATTTTTTCAAGTTGGGATTTACTTAATTTATTATTCTGTAAATAATTTTTAGAAGCCCAACCATATTTTGTACTATCACTATTTAGAATTAATATGAATCCTTTTATTACTGAATCATACACAATGACTTTTTCATTAGGGTTTAACACTTTCAGTACTTTCCCTTCAAGTTTAGGATATTTACGAACATTTAAACTTGTTTTAGCATATTTTAAAAGATGATTGTCGTATTTAATTTCTGGTTCAGAAAATAATACACCAATTAAAATAAAGATAAAAGGCACTAAAACAAACACAAGGAATAATACTTTTAAGACTTTTTTCATAGCTTTTTTTTAAAATTGAGATTTACTAATTTACAAAACTTAGTTAAATGAAAATTAATTTTTAACAAATATAATAAATTACAGCGCGCATACAATCCCTTCTTTACAATCCCTTACATACCACCACAAATGATCAAATTTGTAATATGGCTAGAGTTCGTAAAAAACCTATACCTATTGAGGTTATTAATTTTGGAATACGCATTAAGGAGTTGCGCATTGAAAGAGGTATGTCTCAAATGGATGTGGGAGCTGCAATTGGTATTGACAGGGAAAATATTAGGAAATATGAAAAAGGATTGCAAGAGCCTAAGCTAACTACAATTTTGAAATTTGCCGCTGTTTTTAAAGTTTCTCTAGATGATTTATTTGATTTTAAATAATCAATTTAATTAATTGCAGCTTAATTAGTTTTATTCTAAATCAGATTTTTTCAACTCTTCATTTCCTAATAAAACAAAACTATCTTTATTTCCTATCAATTCCATTGCAACTAAAATTTCATCATCATGTTGTTCTAACAACCTAATTATTTGTTCATCAAAGTAAGCTAACATATTGTCAAATGATTGTTTAATTGTATTATCTGAATTCAAAAACTCTTTTAAACAATAGTTCTCACATTCAGTATAAATATCATAGAAATCCTCAAATGTAGCTGAAGAATCTTTATTAAATCCAACATAACTATAGCATCCATTTTTCACCAATTCTGCCTCTAATTCTATAGCAGAACTACAAGCTGTCGAATAGAATAATGTTTCTTTAAAATGAGATAAATTGTCTGCATCTACATACACATCATTATCTGTTAATAACTGAGATTCATTCCCATGAGATAAACCAACAAACCCAAATGAATTCTCATCAAATGAATTAATCAAATTCAAAACAAATTCTTCTGTGCAATTCAGCCCTCTTATCGATTGAACAATCACTCCAACAGTATTTGATAATCCTTTATTCAAATCATTAAAGCTTATTTCGAAATAATCACCCAACTCTGGGTCATTATCATCAAATGCAATTAAAATATTAATCATCAATTTTAAGTTTTTGACGACTAAATAGTTCTATTGCCAATTTTAATAAATTTTTTTCAAAAGTAACTCCAATTTCTGTTTGCATTCGAATACTTTCTAAAATTTCATTCATAGTATAGGAACGTCCATCTTTCATTTTATGCATTACTTGGTTTCGTTTATCTTCGGGGTGACGCATAATCCAATCTTCAATAACAGCATCTACCCTAACTCCTAAAACTAAAAGAGCTTCATCAATTAGTGCTAAAATTTTAGAATAATCAGATGTGAAACTTTCTAATTTAAATAAATCTTTGTTTATTAATCTTTTTAGCACTTCACTATCTATATTTGAAATTTTACTTACCGTTACTAAAATTACATAAACCAATGATGTCTTTTCTCTTATTTTCTCAAAGACTTCAATACCATCTATTTCTTTTCCATCTTGAAAATTTCTATCTAAAAGTACAACCATCTTTTGCCCAAGATTATTTAAAACATAATCTAAGCCATCCTGTGAATGTTGAAATAATATAACATTTGACTCATCGTGTTTGGCTTTTAACTCAACCATTATAGGAGATATCTCACTTAAGTCATCATGAATGACAACTATTTTAGTTGGTGTTATTTCGTTCATTTTGATTTATTTTTGAAAGGTATAGTTATTTTAAAAGTAGCTCCTGTGGGTTTGAATTCATTTTCTACTACTTCAATATTCCCATTTAATGCTTTTATTTGTTTTTCAACCACATAAAGACCAACACCTGCACCACCTTGTTCAGCTGTACGTGTATTATAAAGTCCAAATATCCACTCCTTATCACTCATATCAAGACCATAACCATTATCAGAAAAATAAATTACAAAATTGTCAGTATTTAAATATCCTGTACATTTTATTTTCTTTTCCTTAGTGTTAATAAGTGCCTTAACGGAATTTGATACTAAATTTTGAAAAATATCTTGAAATGCTTTTTTATTTGTATCAATAACAAAATCATCTCTTATACCTACTTCTATTTCAATCCCTTCTTTTCTAAAAACAGAGCTATATTGCTTATTTAACAAATCACTAATTAAAGTAGAAATATTAAACTCTTCAAATGAACTTTCATCAACATTCGCAAAGCTCAACATGAAATCTGTAACGGACAATAATGTATCCATTTCATTATATATCATTACAGCATATTCTTTGAAAAATTTATCAAATTTTGGGTTAGGGTAATTTAATTTAAAAAATTCTCCTAAATGTTTTACTTTAGCAATGGAAGTCCTAACTGCATGAGTAATTAATGAGGAAAATTCTTGCATTGATACGATGCTATAAAGAATCTTCTCCTTTCGTTCTACTTCTTTTTGAAACTTCTTTTGTTCTGAAATTCCTTTAGTTATTACTTTATGTAACCCTTTAGCTTGCTCCCTTAAACGAGAAATATTTTCTTTTGCTTCAGGATTAGTTTTACTTAACTTCTCCTCAATTCTTGTCAACTCTTTCTCAAAAATTTTAACATCTGAACCTGCATCAATTAATTTGTTTTCTACTACACTTCTTTTTGTTTTTCTTTCATATAATTTTAATTTTTCGAATGCTGTTAATTGAAGTATGATAAATTCTTTTAAGTTACTATATTCTTTATTATCAATAAAGTCTTGACGATTAGTAGCGTCAATAATAAGTGGATTATTTTTTTTTGTTATGTCTATAACGCCAATAACTTCTTTCGTACCTAAAGTATCAAAAGCCCCACTATATTTTCTCTTATCTAATCCAAGAATATCTCTTTTTTTATCCCGAGCAGATTCATATTCAACAAAAGGGGTAGTAATAACTCCATCTCGATAAATTTTAAATCCATCTACCCGAGTATCATCGTTTTTGTAAGCACTATTATATCTTCTTTTTGCATTTTCATCAAAATAATATATTTTTATTTTAACCTCTCCAAAATTTTGCTTTTCAATATAAGTTTTCTCTATTTCTCCTTTTTCTGAATTAAATATTAATGTTTCTTGTAAATTTTTTTCTTCATCGAAATTGATTTCTGAATAATGAGAATAATATTTTACTGGGTCAGCTTTTACTAATTTATTTTTATAAGAAATAAATTCATTTGAGTTTATTTTTATTTCAAATGGCGGATTTATTGGGTAAAATGGAGATATTAATTTTGATAATTCTTTGTAAAGCCTTTCAATATCATTCACTGACCATTCATCAAATATTTTCGAAATAATAATTTCTGTTCCTTTTTCCTCCTTTAAATCAGCTAGTTCATAGGAATATTTATTTTTTACTTCCGTAAAAAGAGACAACTGTCCTTGTTTTGAATTTTTAGAAAGCTCTTCGTACTCATCCCAATTAATGTTAACACACAACCAGTTATCTTCTCCTTTTTCTTTAGTTCTAATTTTAACGCGCTCTCCTAGTTTATCAACGGCAAATCTTCCTACCCCTTTTTCTCCAACATATTTTCTATTGTATGGTGGTTCAGAGTATAATTGAGCACGTTTGCTATTAGTTCCTACAACCATCCATTTATCTCTGATATCTTTAAAAGACATACCAGTACCATTATCTGCTATAATTATTTTACTTTTTTCTGAAATAGAAGCGACATCTTGAAAAGAAACTATTACTTCTTCTGCATTAGCATCATAACAATTTTTCACTAATTCAAATATAGCAGTTACTCTATCTGTAATTAAATCCCTACCTAACAAACGGAAAGCATTTACATCAACTCTCCATTGTAATGATTGATTATCTTCTGATATTTTTTTATTTTGAGTCAAGCTTTTTGATATGATTTTTTATACTCCTCGCCACAACAACACCTAACCCAACAGGAACAGCATTTCCTATTTGCCTAGCTATAGTGCTGTTTGACATTTCTATTTTTGGGTCTAGAAATTTATAATTTTCAGGAAAACTTTGAATAAGTGCAGCTTCTCGAAGTGTTATTGCTCTATCTTGTTCTGGATGACCAAATCGACCGTTACTTAAACCAATACAGTAAGTGGTCATTGTTGGAGCAACATCATTCCATTTCATTCTTCCATAAACACTTTTGAAATTTTTACCACTATCTTTTTTATGGCACTCTAGCCATAAGCTCTCATCCCAATCTTGCCAAGTACCACCTTGCTTGCTTGCTTGAATTCTTTTTTTATTTAAAGATGTCAATTTTCTAGCAACATGAATATTATCATTTGGGTGAGGTACCCCATCCTCAACTGGAGGAAGGTGTCCTATAGCATCTTTTACTGTAACAAAATTATCCTTATGTATTGTCTTTTTTATTAACTCAACCTCCCCATGTTTAGAGCCAAATAAAATTAATCTTTTTCTTCTTTGTGGTACACCGTAATCTTGAGCATTAACAATATAGTAAGTAACAAAATAATTTTTCTCTTTCAATCTTTTTACAAAATCTTTAAAAACCTTCCCCTTATCAAAAGTTAATAAAAGTGGAACATTTTCCATTGAAATAATTTCAGGATCAACGTCATCAATTAAGTTAGCAAAAGAATATAATAGTTTCCATTTTTCATCTTTTAACCTTGAATTATCTTTTGTGTTTTTTCCAACTTTTTGATTGTAAATAGAAAAAGGTTGGCAAGGTGCGCAACCTACTAATATTTTTCTCTTATTCTTAGAGTATTTTTTTAATAAAGATTCACTTGAAAGATTTGTCACATCTTCATGATAAAATTTTGCATTATTATTTTCTTCAAAAGCATATTTACAAGTTTCATCAAAATCAATTCCAGCATCAACTTTAAAATTTTCTTTTACAAAACCATGCGTTAGACCTCCAATTCCACAAAATAAATCTATTACTGAAAAATCTTTAATTTTCACAATTCTATTTTATTCTTATATTCACAATTTATACTGCTCTATAATTGCAAATATAGAAATAATAAGCCAATATTATTAATCAAATTTGCAAGTCATATAATGAAAAGTTAAAATATTTATCTTTTTTAAATAATAAAATCCAAATTCCATACAGCAAAAATTGAATTCAATGGTGAAAATCAATTTTTTCTATTAACCTACCCCTATATGTTGACAGAATTTCTTGCCAAAATTTTTGCCAACTCAATAGACATATCGCTAGAAGTTTTGTGTATATATTTCATAAACATAGATTCGCTTGAATGCCCTGTTATATTCATTAATAAAGGTGTGGGAATTTTACCAAAGAAATTTGAAGCATAAGAACGTCTTCCTATATGACTACTAACAAGTAAATTTTTAGGATACATCCCTACCTCCATTCGTTCTGTTTCTTCATTATAAAGGTTTCCTTTTACTAACTCAACAATTCCAGCTTTTTTACAAACTTTTTTTAATATCCTGTTATACAAAACCATATTGCTCTGATCATATTTAGAAACTCTAGGAGGAAACTCTCCTTTATATTTATTTAAAATCTCTCTTACATTTTTATCAATTGGAATTTGTACAATATTTTTAGTTTTAACCTGAGTTAAACAAATAAATTCAAACCCTTGTTCTTTTACAATCATTTTAGAGTTCATTCTCAATAAGTCTGAAATACGTTGCCCTGTATAACAGGAGATAATTAACCAATCCGCAACAACTTCATGTAATGGGTTATCATACTCCGCATTTTTCACTTTTTCAATTTCTTCAAATTTTAAATATACAAATGGCATTTTAATAGTTGGTAAACCTTTTATTTTTTTTAACTGTGGAGAAACTTCAATACCTTTTATATCCGCATTAGAACACATTGTTTTAATATAACCTATAATTCTAGATGCTGTATTATCCTGGTACTTACAATCAACTCTCAAATAGTTTAAAAAATTTTCACTAAAGTCAATATCTACATCCTTAACTAAATATTCTTTATTTGTAATTAATTCAAAAGCCTTAATCTTATTAATTGTAGTTTGATATTTTTTAATAGTATTTAAAGCAAACCCAGACTTTTTCATAGAATCCACAAAATTATTGCAGTAAACAACTAATTTATCTAACTCAATAATTTCAATCCTTTTAAAATGAATATCGATTTGGTTACTTAACCAATCACCCGTTATATGGATACCATTACTAGAAGCATTATTTAATTCATCGTAAACATAAGTGGTTAACCCTCTTAAATCAGAAGCAATTTTTTTGTTCCCAGTACTATTGAGTTTTGGCATTCCCTTTTGTCTATTCCAATCTACTGACTTAATAGTAAAACCAACTTTCCTTTTAAAATATTTGCTCCTTCCAATTGATAAACGAATATAAATTTGAACATTTTCTTTGTCAGATTGAATTAAGTATTTAATACTTGCCATAACTTAAAATATTTATTTTATACAAATATAGCACTTAGGCAACATTTAGCCAACATATTGACATAAAATAAAATATTATCAATCAAAATAACATAACAGATATTAATTAAATACCCCTTATTATACTGGTATTATAAAGGTTTTTATACATTTTACTTAGGATAATTACAAACCCTATTAAATATAATAAGTGCACCAGTTACGCGCACAAATAAAATACTTACTTATTTCTACAATTTTGTATAGCTTTACTTTGCCGCTATTTTAAAAATGATTAATTTTATCGTTTAATTTTAGAAAATATGAAAAAATATATTT
>Ga0193951_1001307_pt1 | contig 11093 bp, 11 predicted proteins | sample BB_2_MG_FD_140370 | JGI IMG/M metagenome (GOLD analysis project Ga0193951, IMG submission 140370) | Microbial mat bacterial communities from the Broadkill River, Lewes, Delaware, United States - BB_2_MG | ecosystem: Environmental > Aquatic > Freshwater > River > Microbial mats | place: USA... | reverse complement strand
TTTATCTTGTAATAAGGCATAGATAAGGTTAATGGATCAGTATGAGTAACTGAAGGAGGCATTTTTTACTTCTCTTTTATTTATAAAATATAGTTATATGATAAATAGGCTTTATTTTAATAATAAAAGAGAATGTATAGAAAAATAATCAGAATAAAGGAAAATAATATCAAATTTTAGGGGGTTCCCCATATAATGATAGTATCATCAGCATTTCCCCCTCGTTTCTGCGTGTCCTTACGCAGGAATGCCATCCCTGACGCGTTGCGTCATGAAACTACCCATATTTTTTAGTATATGTAGGCTTGGTAGATACAGGAAAACCAACATTTTCAACATAGAGGTAGCTCAAAGAAGAGGACGCAACGCGTCCAAGAGAGCATTCCCACGCGGGCACGTGAGGAACGAGGGGAAAAAAATATTCCTACATAAAAATATTATGGGAATGTAAGGGTAACCGTAAGGGGTTCCCCCCTACAAAAACAATATACTACTCACTAACAATCCCTGATTGTACGGCTCTATCTACATTCTCAAAAATAGCCATTGCAGTATTCATACGCTTAAAGCCTAACTTTTCATAAAAAGCTTCCTTCCCTGGGTTGGCATATAAAATAATTTTTTTATGCCCCTGTGATAATTCCACTAATTTTTTTACAATCAACTTACCTAAACTCTGTCCCTGAAATTTTGGATGCAAAGCAATATCACAAATATAAGAACAATCTACCCCATCAGCCAAGGCTCTGCCCGCACCAATCAATTCACCATCACAAAACAGAAAACAGGTAAATAAACTATTATTAAATGACATTTTTAACGCTTCAGGCGACTTATGACCTAAAGGTGCAACCGCATATAAATCCGATAACACCTGCCAATCTATCGCCTCTGTAGAAAATACCCACTCTAATTTTAACATCTTTTCTATCCTTTCTTTTTATAACTTATCTATTGAATACTAGCAGAAAATAAAAAATCCCTATTATTAACCGTATATTTCTGCGAACTTGCCCTAGATCAAGTCGAAAAATCCACTTTTTTTATAAAATTTAAAGCAATATTTTTTACTATCTACTACTATAGATACGACACATCTTTACAACTCACCTGTTGGTAATACGTACTATGACGATGACCATCTCAGGCGTGCTGGTTCATGCCAGTCACACACAACTCACAAATATAGAAAAAAACCTTTCTGAAATAAACGGTGTAGAAGTTCATACAGTCACGGATGATGGGCGTATTGTTGTGACCGTAGAAGGCGACAGTAGCAACAGCATGGCGGACACAATGGTCGCTTTTAATAATATTAAAGGCGTTTATTCTACCGCAATGATTTATCAATACAGCGATGATGATATAGACGAAGACTAGGAAAGACTAGGAGGATAGAGTGATATGAAACTAACAAGGCGTGATTTTATTAAATCTCAAGCCGCTGCGGCAACCGCTGCTGTGGCTGGGGTTTCTATACCCGTTGTTGAAGCACAAGCCAACTCACCCAAAATACGCTGGGATAAAGCTCCCTGCCGTTTCTGTGGGACAGGCTGTAGTGTATTAGTCGGTACAAAAGACGGGCGTGTAGTCGCTACTCAAGGTGATCCTGACGCACCTGTAAACCGTGGCTTAAACTGTATTAAAGGTTACTTTTTATCAAAAATTATGTACGGTAAAGATCGCTTAACCAGCCCTTTACTACGTATGACAGATGGTAAATATGATAAAGAAGGGGAGTTTACACCAGTAAGCTGGGATGCTGCTTTTGATATCATGGCAGAAAAATGGAAAACCACCCTTAAAGAAAAAGGGCCTAGCCATGTCGGTATGTTTGGTTCAGGGCAGTGGACTATCTTTGAAGGTTATGCTGCCTCTAAACTATATAAAGCAGGTTTCCGTTCTAATAATATTGACCCTAATGCACGTCACTGTATGGCATCTGCGGTAGCGGGTTTTATTCGTACCTTCGGTTCTGATGAACCTATGGGCTGTTATGATGATCTTGAACATGCGGATGCGTTCGTATTGTGGGGATCAAACATGGCAGAGATGCACCCTATCTTATGGTCACGTTTAACTGATCGTCGTTTAACAGGTGAGAATGTAAAAGTAGCGGTATTATCTACTTTTACCCATCGTTCGTTTGATTTAGCTGACATTAGCCTAATTTTCAAACCCCAAACTGACCTTGCAATCTTAAACTATATTGCCAACTACATTATCCAAAATGGACATGTGAACCAAGATTTTATTAACAGCAATGTTAATTTCCGTCGTGGTGAAACAGATATTGGTTACGGTTTACGTCCTGAACATCCAAAAGAGCAAGCTGCTGCCAATGCGAAAAAAGCAGGCGCATCTTCTCCAATGAATTTTGAAGAATTTAAAGCATTTGTTTCTGAGTACACTGTTGATAAAGCGCATGAAATTTCAGGTGTGCCGATTCCTGAATTAGAAGCGTTAGCAAAACTGTATGCTGATCCTAAAGTTAAAGTCACCTCTTACTGGACAATGGGCTTTAACCAACATACGCGTGGTACATGGGCAAACAACCTTGTTTATAACATTCACTTATTAACAGGTAAAATCTCTGAACCAGGGAATGGTCCTTTCTCCTTAACAGGTCAACCTTCAGCCTGTGGTACTGCGCGTGAAGTCGGTACGTTCGCGCATCGTTTACCTGCTGATTTAGTGGTTAAGAAAAAACCACATCGTGATTTTGCAGAAAAAATCTGGAAATTACCTGAAGGCACTATTCCAGGTAAAGTGGGTTACCACGCCGTACTGCAAAACCGTATGTTAAAAGACGGTAAGTTAAACGCGTATTGGGTGATGTGTAACAACAACATGCAAGCCGCTGCGAATATTAACGAAGAAGCTTACCCTGGGTACCGTAACCCTGATAACTTTATCGTTGTCTCTGATCCTTACCCAACTGTTACCGCCTTAGCGGGTGACTTAATTTTACCAACAGCAATGTGGGTAGAAAAAGAAGGGGCTTACGGAAACGCAGAGCGTCGTACTCAATTCTGGCGACAACAAGTTGATGCTCCGGGGGAATCTAAATCTGACTTATGGCAGATTATGGAATTCTCTAAACGCTTTAAAGTTGAAGAAGTCTGGTCTGAAGAACTGTTAGCGAAAAGCCCAGAGCACCGTGGTAAAACCTTATTTGAAGTCCTCTACGCAAACGGTCAGGTTGATAAATACCCAGCCCAAGATGTAAAAGACAGTGCAGGTAATACTTACCACAATGATGAAATGAAAGACTTTGGCTTCTATGCACAAAAAGGCTTATTCGAAGAATACCGCCGTTTTGGTACAGAAGGGCCGAAGAAAGGACACGAATTAGGCGAGTTTGATCAATATCATCAATCCCGTGGTTTACGTTGGCCTGTTGTGGAAGGTAAAGAAACTTTATGGCGTTACCGTAAAGGCTATGATCCACATGTTAACCCTGAGCGTGAAGTGGATTTCTACGGTAAGCCTGATGGTAAAGCGGTTATTTTCGCACTCCCTTACGAGCCTGCTGCCGAAGAGCCAGATGATGAATTTAACTTATGGTTAGTCACAGGACGTGTGCTTGAACATTGGCATTCTGGCTCTATGACTCAACGTGTGCCTGAATTATACCGTGCCTTCCCTGATGCGGTGGTCTTTATGCACCCTGATGATGCCAAAGAGCGTAAATTACGCCGTGGTATGGCAGCTAAAATCGTGACACGTCGTGGTGATATTGTTGCCAACGTTGAGACCCGTGGACGGAATAAACCACCACGTGGTGTTGTATTTATCCCTTGGTTTGATGCACGTCGTTTAGTCAATAAACTGACATTAGATGCAACCTGTCCGATTTCTAAAGAGACAGATTACAAAAAATGTGCAGTGAAAATCGGAAGAGCCTAATTAACTCATGAGCACCACCACAGGCAAAAAAGTAAAGAAGACAGCAGGCAAGGCAGCAAGCCGTCGAGATTTTCTTACACGTCTTGCACAAACTGCCTGTAGTGTTTCTATGCTTGGCGCAGGGGTGACGCTGTATACACAGCAAGCCGCTGCCCTACCCGCTACCGCGTTACGCCCCCCAGGGGTGAAAAATGAACAGGATTTTCTTAGCGCGTGTATACGTTGTGGCTTATGTGTACGGGATTGCCCTTATGACACCTTGAAACTAGGTGAACTAGGGGAAGATATTCCGACAGGTACGCCTTACTTTACCGCGCGGGAGATTCCTTGTGAAATGTGTGAAGACATCCCTTGTGTGGCAGCGTGTCCCACAGGGGCACTGGATCCTGAACTGACCAATATTGATGATGCTGATATGGGTGTAGCGGTCTTAATCGATCAAGAAACCTGTTTAAATTTCTTAGGCTTACGTTGTGATGTGTGTTATCGCGTTTGCCCTGTGATTGATAAAGCCATTACCTTAGAGCATCGTCATAATCAGCGCAGTAATGCCCATACCATGTTTATTCCAACCGTTCATTCTGATCACTGTACAGGTTGTGGTAAGTGTGAACAATCCTGTGTCCTAGATGAGGCGGCAATTAAAATCTTTCCTAAGCATCTTGCAAAAGGGGAGCTAGGCAAGCATTACCGCCTCGGCTGGGAAGAGAAGGAAAAAGCAGGTAAGGCGTTATTACCTGATGTGTTGGACTTACCTGATCGTTTACCGACTCTGCCAAAAGGATCATTGTGATGATAAAAGCAGGGGAAAAAGCGGTCGAAAGCAAAGGCTGGATTGCAGCGCATAAATGGTTATTACTACGTCGAACCAGTCAATTAGGTATTCTAGGGCTGTTTTTACTCGGCCCTTGGGCAGGGATTTGGCTTGTTAAAGGCAATTTAGTCTCCAGCCTGACCCTTGATATCTTACCTTTGACTGATCCTTATGTATTATTGCAATCCTTTCTAGCAGGTCACGCCATTGCCTCTACTGCCTTAATTGGTGCAGCGATTGTCATCCTTGTCTATTTATTGGTAGGGGGACGTATGTATTGTAGCTGGGTGTGTCCCATTAATATGGTCACTGATCTGGCGCAATGGTTACGTGAAAAACTGCATATTAAAGGCAATACTTTATCCATTAGCCGTCAATTTCGCTATTGGGTGTTTGCCATGACTTTAGGGGCGGCGTTTATCACAAGTAGTTTGGTTTGGGAATTTGTTAACCCTGTGTCCTTGCTGCATCGCGGCTTAATTTTTGGTATGGGGCTGACAACTAGTGTGGTACTGGCGGTATTTTTATTTGACTTACTGATCAGTCGGCGGGGATGGTGTGGACATATTTGTCCTGTGGGTGTGTTTTATAGTTTGTTAGGACAACGAGCATGGTTACGTGTCAACGCTTATCAGCGTGAAAACTGTGATGATTGTATGGATTGTTTTATTGTTTGCCCAGAACAACAGGTGATTAAACCTGCATTAAAAGGTAAAGGTAATGCATCCCCGTTAATCGATTCGTCACAGTGTACCAACTGTGGGCGGTGTATCGATGTCTGTGCTCAAGATGTTTTTCAATTTGAACGGCGCGATAACAGCAAAATATCTCAGGCGGTGGTCAAGCAACCACCGACGCGTAAGGAGGCAACTGAATGAAACGTTTAATGCTACTAGCAACCGTATTTTTAGGGCTGCTTAATATAGGAAATACTGCTTTTGCAGCAGATGAAGTCACCTCTTTACGAGGGGCTAAAACTGTTGATCAGGCAGCAAACCAGCCTGATTTTAAAAAATGGCAACCAGATCGTGATCCCATTACACGTGATTACGTACAACAACCCCCATTGATTCCTCACAAAACAGATGGTTATAAAATTAATCAGAAGTTTAATAAATGTCTAACTTGCCATAGTTGGAGTAATTACAAAGCCGCAAATGCGACAAAAATTAGCTTAACCCATTTCTCTGATAGAGATGAGAATGTATTGGCTAATGTTTCCGCGCGTCGTTACTTCTGTACACAATGTCATGCACCACAAGTGGATGCAGAGCCATTAGTAGAAAACACTTTCGAGCCTGTTAAGGTATTGAAGCGTTAACAGCGAACAGGAAAAAGAGGTGTTATGATGGCTGATGAAGCTGAAAAAAAAGGATTGTGGCAAAAATTACGCCGCCCAAGTACTAAGTATACCTTAGGTGGCTTATTAACCATTGGGTTTGTGTTAGGGATATTATTCTGGGGTGGTTTTAATACTGCAATGGAAGCCACTAACGAAGAATCATTTTGTATTTCTTGTCATGAAATGAAAGATTATGTATATCAAGAATACAAGCAAACGGTTCATTATAGTAACCGCACTGGGGTACGTGCAACCTGTCCAGATTGCCATGTACCAAAAGAGTGGACACATAAAATGATGCGTAAGATTCAAGCCAGTAATGAAGTCTTGCATAAAATTTTAGGGACTATTAATACCCCTGAAAAATTTGAAGCAAAACGTTTACAGTTAGCACAAAATGTATGGCGTTCAATGAAGAAAACAGATTCAAGAGAATGTCGTAACTGTCATGATTTTGAATCTATGGACTTTGGTGCACAACAACGTCGTGCAGTGAAACAACACTCTGAAGGTTTAGATGCAGGTAAAACTTGTATTGATTGTCATAAAGGGATTGCTCACTCTTTACCTTCTTTAGTAGATGTTGACCCCAGTGCTGTATTAGGTGATGGTAGTAAACATTAATCTGTAAAGCATGTATTTTTTATTTATTAATTAATGCATTTTTAGCAGTATAAAAGCGGTGCTATAGTTTTATAGCATCGCTTTTTTTATGCCTTAATTTTCCCTCTCTATTTTCTTCTATCGCCTATATTTTTATACAGCCACTTGCTGAATCTCAAAAAAATAGTTCTGTGAAAAAACAAATCACTCTTATTTTTAACATATAAAACAGTATTTTATGAAATTATTAGTATTTATAAAGCAAATAGAAACCTGTTTTTAATACATAATGCTATTGATAATTATTATTATTTGCATTAAATTAGTGGGCGAAGTTATACCTTTTTTATAAAAACAACATGCTGGGTTTATTGCTATGTCTCGTCCTTCACTCCTGAATATGTCACTTGCTGGCTGTATTATCGCGCTGTCCTCTTCCCCTGCTTTTGCAGTGGATTCTCAATTAAGTATTGAGCAAACAAAAAAGCTATCCATTCAGCAAGCACTGGGGCAAAAGATATTTTTTGATACTAATTTATCAAACCCACCAGGGCAATCATGTGCCAGTTGTCATGATCCAAAAACAGCATTTTCTGAGCCTGATTTAGACCTGCCTGTATCCAAAGGGGCAGAAGAAGGCAAAACAGGCACAATTAACACCCCTACCGCCATGTATACCGCCTTTATGCCAGCTTTCCATTTTGAACCAGAAGAGGGTTTATTTGTTGGTGGGCAATTCTTAGATGGGCGTGAAGGCACTTTAGAAGATCAAGCTAAACAGCCATTTATAAACCCTGATGAGATGGCGAATCCAGATAAAGCCAGTGTGGTTGAGAAAATCCGTCAAGCTGATTATGCTGCTGATTTCAAATTAGTCTATGGTCAAACTGCATTGGATGATGTTGAAACTGCTTATGATAATGTTGCCGCTGCTTTAGCCAGCTTTGAGCGTAGCCCTATTTTTAACCCTTTCACCTCTAAATATGATTATTATTTAGCAGGTATGGTGGATTTATCTGAACAAGAAGCGCGTGGATTACAGCTTTTTGAAGCAGAAGATAAAGGGAATTGTGCTGCATGTCACCCTAGTACACCAACTGATGGCAAGCCTCCTTTATTCACTGATTTCACCTATGACAATTTAGGTGCTCCCTCTAATAAAACTATCCTAGCTGCCAAAGGCGATGATTTTATTGATATTGGTTTAGGTAAAACGGTAGTAAATAACCCAAATGCAGAAGCAGGGGCAGATAACGGTAAGTTTAAAGTTTCCACCTTACGTAATATCTCAAAAACAGCTCCTTACATGCATAACGGGGTATTTGCTGATTTAAGAGAAGTTGTAGAGTTCTATAATACGCGTGATATTGATGATAAGTGGGACAAGCCTGAAATTGCTGAAGGGGTGAATACTGAAGAATTAGGGAATTTAAAACTCTCTGATCAAGAGATTGATGATATTGTTGCCTTTATGGGCACATTAAGTGATGGTTATCAATTAGGTGCACAAGCTGAAATGAATGACAGCACTATCACCTTACCTTACATTCGTGTTGAAGGACGTGATACAACAAGCAAAATTTATGCTGTGACTTTAGATAAACTAGATACAGCAGAAGGCGATGCTGCACAATACCAAGTTTCTGAATTAACCGAGTTATCTTTAGCTGATAATCATCACCGTACAGGTATTCCTTACTACTCATTAGATACAGGGATTTTAGAAATTCCAACCATTACTACAACGAATACAGAAGGTGTTAAAACAGCGGCTGTAATGCAATTTAAACAAGCCGTGACAGCGGGTGATTTAGTGTTTGAATTAAGTTACAGCAAAGCGTTTCAATAACAGCTTGATAGTTACAAACCTTTCTGTTAGCTCCAAATAGATCGGGGGACACCTCGGTCTATCTTTCCTCTCCTGATTTTACCTTCCCTTTCAGCATCAATTTTTCCATTTCATTTTTGTAGAAGTTAAAAAAGGGTAGCGTCACAATTTTATTCTAAATAAAAAGATAAAATTCCCCTTGCCCTCATCATCTCTGAGAACAAGGAAGAATATTAACTATTTACAGAAAAAAGCATAATAAAAATGTAAGGGCAATAATAATAATATTTCTTACAACATGATATAAGGTGAGTATACCTTTGATAATAAGCGTTATTGGATTAGGGATTTGAAACATATTCCACCTCTATTTACTTTGGTCTGTTTATAATTTTTTTAGTGCTTTTTATAGATTTTTAAAAATGAATAAAAACACTTTGCCACAGACTTATTCTACCAAAATAACAGCACAATAAGTAGTGCTTTTATTTTTGTGTATAAGAGATTTTTAGTTACTGTAATAGCTTTAATGCTAAGTTTTTATTTTTGATCAAAAATATTTTTTACATTTTCAAGCTATATTTTATAGGGATAGAGGATGATTCGTGGGCTTATATTTTTTGCAATAATTTAGTTATTTATCTTACGTATTGTTATTTTCACTATTTTTAGCATTATTTATAGTAGCTATTTTTTTACAAAAAAAATCTTTTTTTATAGAAAAATAAACATACCAGTTAGTATGTTTGGTTGAAATTCACCTATTTTTTTAAATTCCCTTGAAGGTAAATAGTTCTGATCTTTTAAAATAGCTGATTTTCTATAGTATATTTAGCTAATAAATCTTGATACGCTGATGTTTTCTTAAATGCCTGCAATGCTTGCGCAAATTCTTTGGCTAAAACATCATGATTTTTAATACGTGAAAAGGCAATATATTGAGGTGAGGTAAACAAAGCTGGAGATAAATATATCATTTTCTCAGATATACCTTTTTGGCGTGCTAGTAATGTCATTTGATCTTTATCTGCTAATCCAATATTAAAATGTTTACGTCTTAAGCGTTCTAATAGAATATCTTCACTTTTTGATTGCTTATCAACCTTTAAATAAGTAGCTTCTTCCAATTTAGGGCTATAATGATATCCCATGATAGTACCAATGCTATAAGGTTTCAGCTGTTCTAACTCACCTGTAAAATGAATAGCGTGTCGATCTTCATTTAAAGCAAAGAAAACATAGTTCCCATAACTTAAAATATTTTCTTCATGAAAAATAGCAAATGCTTGCCTTTCTTTAGTCTTACTAATATAACTGATTGCATCTGCTTTTCCATGTTTGATCATATATAAAGCTCTTTTCCATGGGACGCTTTTAAATTCTATTTTAAGGTCTAATTGCTTTGCGATAGCCGCAATTATCTCAATATGTAAACCTGTCAGTGCTTGTTCAGCTGACATAATTTCATAAGGAGGATAACTATGATTCCCTCTTGCAATCACGAGGGTATCGCCTTGCTTAGCAAATACTGTTGATACAATGAATAAATTACACAGTAAAAAACCAAAAATAAATTTATTAATATAAAACATAAATAACAGCTTAGAGTAAATAATAATAATATAGCGAATAAGAATAATATTATATTTTAACATAATTAATCACATTAAATATAGCAATATACTAATAGCCATTTTTTATATCATTTCCTCTTTTTCCAGCTGTTCTTCAATTCGTCTAATTGAGAGTACTAGAAATTTCATCGCATCAATAAACCCCTCAAATTCCTGCTCATAGCCATGATGTGGCACACCTGAAAAACGTACTAGCATAAATTGCTGTTCTGTCGGAAGAATTGACAACTGATGCAAATATTCATAGGCAAATTTTTTATCATTAGATACACACGCTGTTAAGGCTTCGGCTAAAAGTTTAAGGCGTAATAATTCTTCTTTTATATCAAAAGGTTTATATCGTATGTAAGAAGGATGTGATAGCGTTGATTCCATTGTTTGTTATTTTCCTTTCTATAGGGGGAACGCTTGTGGTTATCTTTAGGAACCACCACAAGGGTGTGCCCCTATGGGATTTTATTATCCCAAATATCACCCCAAATATATCAACACCGCTTTATCAATCAGTGCGGTTATTTTATTTAGATTACTTCTCATAAAATCATGCGTATATACATTAGGGCAGCGTACAAATACAGCTTGATCGCTTTCATAAGCACGGGTGGGCAATACAAAATTCATATAGTCTGATTTTTTGATATCTTTGCTCATGGTTTGCTGGATCTCTTGCCATGTCTCGTAAGAGGGGAAAATATCATGGGCTTGTTTAGGAGTTGGTTTGTCGCGGTTCACGCCAATAATCCCTGTAATTTTTTGCTTGGTTTGCTGGTGCTGGCTTTGGGTGGGGTTAAATGTGCCTTGATTAGCGCGTTTCACTAAAGCAGCTAAATACGCATATTTATTTTTGATATTGCCCTGATTGAGGGCATGATGCCATTCATCAAAAACAGGTTGATATAAGGCAGGATTATGTAAACTTTCCAATATACTGGAGGTTTCAATATGATCTTTTAGTGGTAGATC
>Ga0193951_1001306_pt1 | contig 11095 bp, 10 predicted proteins | sample BB_2_MG_FD_140370 | JGI IMG/M metagenome (GOLD analysis project Ga0193951, IMG submission 140370) | Microbial mat bacterial communities from the Broadkill River, Lewes, Delaware, United States - BB_2_MG | ecosystem: Environmental > Aquatic > Freshwater > River > Microbial mats | place: USA... | reverse complement strand
TATGAAATAAAAATCCAAGCGTGTATGTCACAACATAAACAACTGGAAGCAGTGCAAACTGCATTAATTATTCTTAAATTACTGAATATTCACTTCCCTGATAATCCCAATCAATTGGATACCTATATTAGTTTAGGGATGACTAAATTTTCATTAGCAGGTAAGAAAATCGAAGATTTTATTCATTTACCTGAAATGACTGATCAAAAAACCATTGCAGTAATGCGTATTTTAGCCAATATTTGGGCACCTGCTTATCAAGCTGTACCCAAATTAATGCCTTTGATCGTCTTTAAGATGTTGAAGTTATCATTAAAATATGGAAATTGTGAAAACTCCACTTTAGCTTATGCATGGTATGGTTTATTACTATGCGGTATTGTTGGTGATATTGAAACAGGGCATCGTTTTGGTAAGTTAGCACTAGAGTTACTTGAAAACTATAATATTAAATCCTTAAAATCTCGCCTATATTTTGTACTCAATACATTTGTACGTCATTGGAAAGAGCCTGTTGATGAAACCTTAGCCCCCTCATTAGAAGCTTATCACTGTGGTTTAGAAACAGGGAGTTTTGAGTTTGCCGCTTATGCTGCATTAGTGTATTGCCATCATTCTTTTTTAGTCGGTAAAGACTTAATAAAACTTGAAAAAGAAATGCCAATGTATAGTGAAGGCTTACGGCAAATAAAACAGGAAATTTCATTAAATTATAATGAAACCTTTCGGCAAGCTGCGTTAAATTTACGGGGTTATGGCAGTGGTGAACCATTTGTTTTAAAAAGTGATTTTTATGATGAAGACAAAATGCTACCGTTCTACTTTAAAACAAATGATCGCACTGCAATTTTCTTCTTATATATTAATAAATTAATTTTATGCTGTCATTTTCATCAATACGAAGAAGCGATGAAAAATGCAGAGGAAGCAGTAAAATACCTAGATGGTGTGATCTCTTTATTAGTGGTACCACAGCTTTATTTTTATGATTCTTTAGCACGTATTGGACTCCTTTCACAATGTGATGATAAGTCTTTATGTAAAAAACAATTTAAAAAAATTACGGCTAATCAGAAAAAAATGAAAAAATGGGCACATCATGCCCCGATGAACTACCAACATAAATATTTACTGATTGAGGCAGAACGGGCACGTTTAGCAAAAGAAGATAAAAAAGCCCATGAGTATTATCAAAGTGCCATTCGTTTAGCCCATCAGCATGAATACTTAAATATTGAAGGTTTAGCTTATGAATTGGCTGCAAAATTTTATGCGGCTAATAATGATGATGTGAATAGTAAGCATCATCTGCATAATGCACATTATACCTATCAATGCTGGGGAGCTATTGCAAAGGTTAAGTATTTAGAAGAGCATTACCCTGAATTAGCAAATAGTGCTGAAAATAATACATTAATGGGTACAAACCATACCATTATTTCTCATAATAGAAATAGTACGCTCAGCCACCCATTAAAAACTTTATCTACAAAAACAACATCTAATGCACCTAATAATGGGAGTAATGTATTAGATTTGGCGAGTATTTTAAAAGCCACCCAAGCCTTAACAGGGGAGATCATGTTAGATCGCCTGTTAGAAAATATGATGGGTATTCTGCTGGAAAATGCAGGGGCACAGCGGGGCTTTTTAATTTTAGATCATGATGGTCAGTGGGTGATTGAAGCAAAAGGGGTGATTACTGATACAGAAAATGATATTCAAGTTTTACAATCCTTACCTTTGATTGTCAATAATGAATCTCATGTTCCCTTTACCCTCATTAATTATGTGGGACATACGAAAGAAGATATTGTTATTCAAAATGCATTGGAAGAGGAACGTTTTAACCGTGACCCTTATGTGGTGAAATATAAACCTAAGTCAATTTTATGCTCCCCTTTATTAAATCAGGGTAAATTGACGGGGATGTTATATGTTGAAAATAACTTAACCATTGGAGCATTTACCCCTGCACGTTTAGAAGTATTACAAGTCTTATCAACTCAAGCCGCTATTTCTATTGAAAATGCACTGTTATACAAAACCTTAGAGCAAAAAGTAGAAGAGCGTACATCGCAACTTGAGCAGGCTAATACAGAAATCACCAGTCTTAATCAACGTTTAGAAGCAGATAATCATACTTTAATTGAGGCACGCCAAGCAGCAGAAGATGCTGCAAAATCAAAAGCACAATTTCTAGCCAATATGAGTCATGAAATCCGTACTCCCATGAATGCGGTGATTGGTATGACAGATTTATTATTGGAAACAGAATTAAGTAGTGAACAACAAGATTATGTGAGTACAGTGCAAAATAGTGGAGAATCACTATTAACACTTATTAATGATATTCTTGATTTCTCAAAAATTGAAGCAGGGAAACTAGATTTAGAGAGTAATGATTTTACCTTAATGGAATGTGTGGAAGCTTCTTTAGAGTTAGTTGCAAATAATGCTGCGAATAAAGAGCTCAACCTAGTTTATAGCTTAGATGATAACTGTCCTGATGTAGTTGTGGGAGATATTACACGCGTACGACAAATTATTGTTAATTTATTAAGTAATGCGGTGAAATTTACCAATAAAGCGCAAGGGAGTGTCACAGTTTCAGTACGCAAATTAAAGTGTAATGAACAATATTGTGAGCTTCAATTCTCTGTATCTGACTCAGGGATTGGGATTCCTAGTGATCGTATCAATCGTTTATTTAAAGCATTTAGTCAAGTAAGCAGTTCTACAACCCGTCAATATGGCGGAACAGGTTTAGGCTTAACAATCTGTAAGCGTTTGAGTGAATTAATGCACGGGCGTATTTGGGTTGAAAGTACTGAAGGGGTTGGCTCAACTTTTCATTTTACAATTAAAGTAGAAAGTAAAGAAGATAAAACTTACCATTATTTAAAAACCCCCCATCCTTTATTGAAAGGTAAACGTTTATTAATTCGTAGTACTGTCACACCTATTGTAGAAAATATTGAAAAATATGCACAATTGTGGGGAATGGAGAGCTGCCATTTTCTTGATAATACCGCCATTGCTGAAGCATTAGAACGGGGCGAGCGTTGGGATATTGCAATGATTGATAATAATACCCCTGAGAAAGAGAATAAGGAGTTTTTACAAAAACTTATTCATAGCCAACAAGAGAAAAATACGGCTTTAATCTTGTTAACCTCTTTATATCGCTCTCATTATAAGCAGTTTTATTTTGATGAATGTTTAGTTAAGCCTATGCGCCCAGTTAAATTACACAAATTACTATGTAATTTATTAGCAACAGAAGCAGAAGGACTGATGGCATCCCCTGATACTTATATGACAACACAAGCTAAAAAATCTAAAAAGCCTTCTTTTTCTGCTGCTGGAAGTAAAATTTTATTAGCAGAAGATAATGTTGTTAACCAGAAAGTTGCCACACTTGTTTTAAAACGGTTTGGGTGTGATATTGATATTGCAAATAATGGTTTAGAAGTGCTGACAGCCTTGCAAAGCAAGCAGTATGATCTAATTTTGATGGATATACAAATGCCTGAGATGGATGGGTTAACGGCAACAAAAGAAATTCGCCGTATTTTTACAGGAAAAGCATCCCCCACTATTGTTGCAATGACTGCCAATGCTATGCAAGGTGATCGAGAAATGTGTATTGAAGCAGGAATGGATGATTATTTAAGTAAACCTATTCGTCATGAAGAGTTAGAACGGGTATTACTCAAATATGCGCAAGTATCCACACAAGAAAATATAGCAACACCAGATTAATATCAGTAGTTAATTACTGATTTCAACTCGTTACAACACTCTGCGTTGTAATGCAGCCTTGGATGCTCCGCGTCCTCCCCTCTAAGCTAACACCTTGGTAGCTTTCAGCAAGATGACGCAGAGCATCAGGGACGGGATTCCAGCGCGGAGCGCGTGGAACCAGATAGTCCTTAACTTAATGGCAATGAAGCGTTACGTGCAACACCACTACGATTTGATGGATATCATAATTTTCTGGTGAGTGCGTAACGTCAGATATTAAGATAACTACACCAATGAAATGCTACCCCACAAATACTCACAGACTCTATTTGATTCTACTGCATAACTTCAATTTTTAAGTATAAAAAGTAATTTGATAAGGTCAGTTGCTTTTATTTTCTGTAAAAGTGGGTATACTAAATGACAATTTTTGTGCAGTGCAATGTAACACTGAGTAAAATCAAGTAGTTAATCTATGACCTGTAACAACAACATCAAGAGGTAGTCCATGGAAAACGTTGTAATTGTCGAGGCAGCTCGTACTGCAGTTGGAAACTTTAATGGCTCATTATCATCTGTACCTGCCAGTACATTAGGTGCAACAGTGATTAAATCATTGTTAGAGCGTTCTGGGGTAAAACCTGAGCAGATTGATGAAGTTATCATGGGACAAGTGTTAACTGCAGGGCAAGGACAAAACCCAGCACGTCAAGCAGTGATTGAAGCAGGTTTACCTGAGCACGTTCCCGCTTTTAACATTAATAAAGTATGTGGAAGTGGTTTAAAAGTTGTTCATTTAGCCGCACAAGCTATTCGTTGTGGCGATGCAGATATTATTATTGCAGGGGGACAAGAAAACATGAGTATGTCTCCTCACGTATTACCTAAGTCTCGCCAAGGGGCTAAAATGGGGCCGTGGGCATTGCAAGATTGCATGATCACAGACGGTTTATGGGATGCCTTTAATAATTATCATATGGGGCAAACAGCTGAAAATATCGCAGAACAATTTAATATTGATCGTGATGCACAAGATGCATTTGCTGCGGCATCGCAACAAAAAGCAGAAGCTGCTCAAAAAGCAGGAAACTTTGACGCTGAAATCGTACCTGTTGAAATCCCACAGCGTAAAGGTGATCCAATTGTCTTTGATAAAGATGAATTTATTCGTCTTGGCGCAACAAAAGAAGGCTTAAGTAAATTACGCCCTGCTTTTGTTAAAACAGGAACTGTGACAGCAGGAAATGCATCAGGTATTAATGATGGTGCAGCGGCTATCTTATTGATGAGCGAAAGCAAAGCCAAAGAGCTAGGCTTAACCCCTATCGCACGCGTTGCTTCTTATGCTAATGCTGGGGTTGATCCTAAGATCATGGGAACAGGTCCTATTCCTGCTTCTAAAAAATGTTTAGAGAAAGCAGGCTGGACAGCTGAAGATTTAGATCTTATCGAAGCTAACGAAGCTTTTGCTGCACAAGCGATTAGTGTTAACCAAGGCATGGGTTGGGATACTGATAAAGTAAACGTTAACGGTGGTGCAATTGCATTAGGTCACGCAATTGGCGCATCAGGAACACGTATTTTAGTCTCTTTAATTCATGAAATGGTACGTCGTGATGCTAAAAAAGGCTTAGCCACTTTATGTATTGGTGGTGGTCAAGGTGTTGCACTAGCCATTGAACGTAGCTAAGTGATTGAATAGTTCTATATTCATCCCCATTAATTGGGTATAATATATAAGCCAGCTCTTATTTTGATATACAATTTAAGAGCTGAGCTATGTTATTTAAAAATAACATGAAAAATTAAAAATTTTAATTAAAAAATAACGGTATAAAATTAAAACGTAAAACCTCAGGATACACACGTCATTGATGAAAAAGTGTGAGGTGTATTATTCCATGTTATAACCTGTTAAGCCACGGTATATTGAAGCATTAATGACTACAACTGAACCTCGAATTATTAAAAAATACCCTAATCGCCGCCTTTATGATACGGCTATTAGTAGCTATATCACATTGGACGATGTGAAAGAATTAGTGATGAACCATGTTAAATTTCGCATTCAAGATGCAAAATCTGGACAAAACATCACACGCAGTATCCTCTTACAAATTATTTTAGAACAAGAAGAAGAAGGCGAACCTATTTTTAGCAGCGAAGTGCTAGCACAACTGATTCGTTTTTATGGTGATACCTTACAGGGAATCATTGCTAACTATTTTGAACGTAGCCTTGTATTATTTGCTAAGCAGCAAGAAGATGTCAGTGGAAAAGCCTATAATCCTATTTCCTTTATGACTGATATTGCTGAACAAAACATCAACTTATGGAAAGATATGCAGGATAGTTTTTTTACTCATCCACATAAAAACCAGCAAAATAAAAAACCACCTGAAGACGAAAAATAAATTTTTTATCATCACTTTTTTCTGATTTAAACTTGACAAGACGCATGGGCAAAATTATGCTGTGTGAGGCTGCTTTCTAGAATAAAAATAAAAGCTAGCTTATATTTTGCTTACTTCAAGATTTCTTGTCATAGTATCGCAAACTATACTGAATATACTTTTAATATTATAAGCAATGATTGCTTATAATGTATTTTTTTAAGATACGCTATTTTACGATGGAGAACGTAGCATGACACAAAAAGTTGCATTAGTAACAGGCGGAACTGGCGGTATCGGGACTGAAATTTGTAAAGGCTTAGCTGGCGCAGGCTACAAAGTTGTTGCTTCTTGGTTAGAAGGCATCGACGACGCTGATGCGTGGAAAGCCAAAATGAAAGAAGAAGGCTTCGATTTTGAAGTTGCTGCAGGTGATGTGTCTGATTACGATTCTGCGGCTGCTATGGTAAAAGAAGCTGAGCAAAACGCGGGTGCACCAATTGACATTCTTGTTAACTGCGCAGGTATTACACGCGACAAAATGTTCAAAAGAATGGAAAAAGACCATTGGGATGCTGTGATCAACAGTAACTTAGACAGTGTCTTTAATGTCACTAAACAAGTATTAGATGGCATGGTTGAGCGTGGTTACGGACGTATTATTAACATCTCTTCTGTTAATGGTCAAAAAGGTCAAGCAGGTCAAACTAACTACTCTGCTGCTAAAGCAGGTATGCATGGTTTCACTATGGCATTAGCACAAGAAGTGGCTAGCAAAGGCGTAACAGTGAATACTGTATCTCCAGGTTACATTGCTACAAGCATGATTATGTCTATTAAGGAAGAAATTCGTAACGCAATTTGCGAAACAATTCCTGTAAAACGTTTTGGTCGTCCTGACGAAATCGCATGGGCTGTATGTTTCTTAGCTGACGAACGTTCTGGCTTCGTAACAGGTTCTAACTTATCTATCAATGGTGGTTTATACATGTAATTACATGTAAAACTACACTGTTTTTAGTTTTAAGTGAAAAAAAAGCCAAGCAATTTTTATTGCTTGGCTTTTTTTATGTCTGTACCTTGCAACTACATAAATTTTATCTATAGTTAACAAAGAACCCTTTATCCATTATTGATAATAATAAATAGAAGAATATGATGATATATTTATCATCACATTTTATACAAAAAGGGTTTCAGATAACAAAATATATTCCACTGAATAGCTCTCTGATTTATTTTGATACTTTTAAGGAGTGTCCCATCATGCATAATCCTATGTTGCAACACTGGACAGACATGAATAAAAATACCCTATCAGTGCTTAAAGCATTGGGGGAAATTAATGCGGCTGCTATGACTCGTTTAAATCAACGCCAGATGGATATGATCAATCTGTATGTAGAAAGTGGAGCAAAACAGCTGGAAGTGTTAAGTGAATCCCATAATGTACAAGATGCCTTAACAGCACAATCTCGCTTAGTCTCTGAAATGAATGATAAACTGATCAAAAATGCCCGAGATACAGTAGAAGTTTTGGTGGATACCAAATCAGATTTTTCCTCATGGGTAGAAAAAGGAATTGAATCCACCACCACCAGTGTTACATTACCTAATAATAAATAAAAAGCATCTTTTAAGACAAAGGATCACCATTTATCTTAACCCCTTGATTAAGGAGTATATTATATATACTCCTTCCTCCCCTCTTCTTGTATCATTGATTATTTCCTATTTTTTATCACACTTTATTTTCTCCTTATTTTTTTTGCTGTAAAATAATGCTGTTATTAATAATTGGGTAGAGTGTAGTGTTTCAAAATTTATTTAATACTATTTATGTACATGTACTAAAAGATGCTTTTTTATTACAACATGTACAAGAAGATAGATCTCTAAAAATAACTTCTGATGTTCCTTTTTCAAGTGATCGCTTAGTAGTAGGGAATTATACTATAGCAACTGAAGTACTTTCTAAGGGATTAAAAGAGCTAAAATCTACAAAATTTGGTGTATTAGCACCTATCATTGTGATGCACCCTAAACATTTATGTGAGGGAGGGCTATCACAAATAGAACACCGTGCTATCAGTGAAGTAGCACGTGCAGCGGGAGCAAAAAAGGTGCATGTATGGGAAGGGGATAATTTAAGTCGTGAACAATTATTAAAAGGGGAATATAAAACTAAAAATTAATGCATCAATAAATAATCAAAACTATTCTATTACCTCTTCATAACCCCCTGCTTTATATGTTTAAAAAATACTTTAGTCTCTTCTATATCCAAATTTTAAAAGATGAATTTTTATTATTTGATGCTAACACAGAAGTATCCTTAAATATTACTGGTAATTTTTCAGGGCAACGTACAGCAGTCGCTAATTTTACTATTGCAGAAAAATTACTGTCTCAAGCATTAAAAGAATTAATAAGTAAAAAGTCCTCTCGTTTTTTAGCCCCTTCCCCCATTATTATTATGCATCCTAAGTATTTATGTGAAGGAGGATTATCACAGGTAGAGGAACGGGTACTTAAGGAGTTAGCTTTTTCATCAGGTGCAATGAAAGTCTATATTTGGGAAGGGGCTGATTTGACAGCAAAGCAATTGCTAAATGGCATCTATAAATAACTATAAAAAATCGAGTGCTCCTTTTGTAATGAGAAAAACTATACAAACAAAGTAAAATAATGGCATAATGTTAGGCTTGATTATATATAGTAAAAATAATCTATTAATTACTTTTTTCTAAACTGGCTAGCTTTAATTAAAGAGTTAAAAAGAGTGAATAACACCTTTTTAGATAAAAAGGGGTTGATAAAAAAACAGTGTCTTTTTTTAATTAAACAGTGAATAGAACTATTATTTCTCTTCATAAAAACTGATACAATACATTTATATTCTGAATATTTATTAAAAATAGTGTAAATAATCATGAATATATTTTTAAGTGTGGTGTTCTTTTTTGCCATACATAAGAAAATTAATATACAATAATATAATAACCTAATTAAAAAGGAATATTGAGCAATGAAAAATATCCTAACACTCTGTGTAAGCCTAGCCACATTGGCTTTATCTTTTAATGTTGCGATTGCTGAAGAAGATGCAGCCGTTGCATTGGCACGTAAAAGTGGTTGCTTAGTGTGTCACAGCATCCAGCCTAAAGAAGCTTCTACAGAGCCAAAAGCGGTGTTACCTGTTGGTCCTGCGTATGCAGAAGTTGCACAACATTATGTGGGTAAAGAAGATGCACATGAGCAATTAGTCACAATTGTTTTAAATGGTAGCAACCCATATAATCGTCACTGGAAAAAGAACACCAGTGGTTTAGCTATGCCTCCTAATGTTGCTTTAACAGAAGAGAATGCCAATATTTTAGTAAAATGGATTTTATCTTTAGCTCCTGCTACAGAACAAACAGAAGCAACAAAGGAAGCTGCTGTAGCACCTGAAAAAGCTACAGAAACTAAATAAATTTTAGTTAGTTTGCTTATTAAAGGGGGATGCGTTGAAACACATCCCCCTTTTTTTATACTATTTTTATAAAATACCTGCACTTTTTATAGTTTGATATTGATTAATCAAATTAATGGCAAGCTGTTCGGGAGGGGTATCAAAAAAACGAATATTTTGTTGGGTAAATTGTTGTTGGCTTTCTGCACGTTGATTTAAATACAAATGAATGGCGCTGTGGCGTAATGCATCAGAAAACTGGGTAATGGGTTTTTCTAAAGTATCCTGTAAGGCTTTTTCTTGTAAACTACCTACTAAAACCAAGTGTTTCTTTTGTAATAACTGTACAGCATGTTGTAAGTCTTGATTATCTTCATCACGTAAATTACTAATTAAAATTACTAATGCCCGTTTTTTATTGTAATGCATTAATTGCTGTGCAGCACCAAGATAATCACTGGCACAATGAGAAGGTTGTAAATCATAAATAGTATTCAGTAATTTATTGACACTACCAATTCCTTTATGGGGAGCAAACCATCGCTGTTCACCACTGAATGTCATCATGCCCAATGCATCTCCTTGGCGTAATGCGACATACGCCAATAATAACAAAGCATTTAAAGTATGATCAAAATGAGATAAATCTCCATCTTGGCTGCGCATACGTTGCCCACAATCTACCAAAAAAATGATATTTTGATCTCGTTCATCTTGATACTCTTTAGAGACTAATTTACGTAAACGTGCACTGCTATGCCAATGAATTTGGCGCAAACTATCTCCTGCACGGTATTCACGTAACTGATGAAAATGTAAGCCTTCCCCACGTCGAGGGCGTTTATGAATCCCCAATTGCCCTAAACGATTTGTATTCGCTAACAAGGCATATTTAGTTACGGTGGCAAAGTTGGGATACACTTTAATCGCTTCTTGCAACACAACATAACAGGGGCGTTTCCAGATCCCCCACGGTGAATGCAGTAATAAATACACTCCATGATAGTGGATATCCCCCCGTTTATTTGGTTGCAGATGATACTGAATAGCATGTTCAGACCTTGCGGATAAACGTATTTTTTGTGGTAAGTCAAAAATTTGACAACTTAGCGGGTAATCTTCTAATACATCAAGAGTAAGACGGTGGGTACTGGTATTCGTAAAAATGAGCGTAGCAGAAGATTTTACCCCCACTGCCAAGGCATTATTGATTTCTCGTCGTACCTCGGGGGTCACCAAGGTATAACTGCGTAATGCATCAATAAGGCTAATAAATAGCAAACTCATCCCAACAAGCTGCCACTGTAAAACAGTTGCTACCTTCAGTAAGCTTGCAATAGCCACAACAAGCCATAACAGTGCAAAAAGAAGAAGTAAACGATTTGGGCGGAGTAGAGTAGCCATTACATACGAGGAGCTTCAACAGTATCAAGAATGGTATGTAGAACAGTATCGATGGTATGCCCTTCAATTTCTAGTTCTGGTGATAAGCTAATACGAT